>VFQN01002065.1_pt1 | contig 32050 bp, 23 predicted proteins | sample 3512371 | NCBI WGS metagenome assembly VFQN01 (sample SAMN10412370, study PRJNA504923) | tailings metagenome | isolation source: Replicate 2 from Balatoc abandoned mine | place: Philippines: Itogon, Benguet | collected 2017-08-28 | reverse complement strand
GCGTTGAACACCGTCGTCTTCCCCGCCCCGTTCGGGCCGATGACGGAGAAGATCTGCCCCGGCTCGACCGCCAGGGAGGCGCGGTTCACGGCGGTGATGCCGCCGAACCGCATCGTCAGGTTCTCGATCTCCAGCAGCGCCATCGGCACCTCAGCCCTTCGCCGCGGCCGCCGGGCCGGGGTGCAGTTCGTGTTTCAGCCGGGCCGCCGGGAGCAGCCCCTCGGGGCGGAACCGCATCATCAGGATCAGCGCCATCCCGAAGACGATCAGCCGCCACCCGCTCACCTTCAGGTACTGCTTGCCGCGCATCCACTCGGGGAACAGGTTCTGGAAGTCGGGCTTCTGCACGGCCGTGTCGAGCACCGGCGTCAGCACCATGTCGTACCCGACCAGCAGGAACACCCCGAGCAGCACCCCCGGGCGGTTGCCGAGCCCGCCGAGGATGACGCAGCACAGGGTGATCATCGACCGGTTGAAGTCGTACGCCTCCGGGCCGCCGGTCGTCTGCTGGGCGATGGCGTACAGCCCGCCGGCGAGCCCGGCGATGCCGGCCCCGATGGCGATGGCCGTGAGCTTCAGCTTCGCCGGGTTCAGCCCCATGCAGCCCGCCGCGAGCTCGTCCTCCCGCAGCGCCACCCACGACCGCCCGAGCCGGCTGTTCTCCAGGTTCCGCAGCAGGAGGGTGGTGGCGCCGAGGAGCCCGAGGCAGAGGAGGTAGAAGTACGGGTAGTCGTACCAGTAGCGGCCCCACCCCATGCCGTCGGGGCGGACCGAGCGGAGGTCCGGGTCGGCGACCCACGGGAGGAGCTTCGGGGTGACCGGGTTCAGCCCCCGCGTCCCCTCGGTAATGTTCGCCAGGTTGCGGATGACGAACACGATGATGAGCCCGAACCCCATCGTGACCAGCGCCAGGTAGTCGCCGCGGAGGCGGAGCGTCGGCGCCGTCGTCGCCACCCCGAGCCCGGCCGCCGCGAGTACGCCCACGAGGACGGCCAGCGGGAACGCGAGCTGGAACGGGAACGTCTGCACCGTGAGGATGCCGACGGCGTAGGCGCCGATCCCGAAGAACGCGGCGATGCCGAGGTGGAGCAGCCCGGTGTACCCGACCACCACGTTCAGCCCGAGCGCGAGCAGCGCCAGGATGAACAGCGGGGTGAGCTGCTGGGTGTACAGCCCGACCTGCCGGTCGGGGATGAACGGCAGGGCGGCGAGGGCCAGGAACAGCACCGGCTGCCACGCCGCCGCGAGGACCGCACGCGGGCTCATACCTTCTCCCGGGTGCGGGCGCCGAGCAGGCCGTTCGGGCGAAAGATCAGGATGACGACGAGGATGGCGAAGATCAGCGCCTCGCTCCACTCCGACCCGATGTACGCCCCGCCGAGCGTCTTCACCACGCCGATCACGATGCCGCCGAGTACCGCCCCGGGGATGTTGCCGATGCCGCCGAGCACGGCGGCGGTGAAGGCGTAGACGCCGTTCTGGAACCCCATCTGGTAGTTGACGGTGTTGAAGTACAGGCTGTACACCACCGACCCGACGCCGGCGAGCGCCCCGCCGATGGCGAACGTGGCGGCGATGACCCGGTCCACGTTGATCCCCATCAGCTGCGCCGCGGTCGGGTTCTGGGCGGTCGCCCGCATCGCCTTGCCGAGCGTCGTGTACCGCACGAACACCGTCAGCGCCGCCATCGTCGGGATGGTCACGAGCACCACCATCAGATCCTTGAACGTGAACCGCAGGCCGGTCCCCTCGAGCAGGTTGGCCGGGACCGGCGGGGCGGCGTTGACCGCGTCCGGCGGGATCGGCGGGCCGAGCAGGTCGGGGAAGGTGACGTCGGTGGCGCCCTTCCAGAACAGGCCGACGCCCATGAACACGAAACTGACGCCGATGGCGGACACGAGCGCGGCCAGCTTCGGGGCGGTGCGGAGCGGCTTGTAGACGGTGCGGTCCACGGCGACGTTGAGCCCGGCGCAGAACAGCGGCGCGGCGACGAGCATGAGCGCCACGGCGCCGACCCCGGCGGCGGTCCCGGCCTCGGCCTGGGTGCGGGCGCCGACGAGCAGGCACACCTCCAGCGACAGGAGGCAGCCGAGCATGAAGAGGTCGCCGTGGGCGAAGTTGATGAGCTCGACGATCCCGTACACCATCGTGTACCCGAGCGCGATCAGGGCGTAGAGGAGCCCGGACACGAGCCCGATCAGGAGGAACTGGCCGAAGGCGGCGGCGGGGTCGGCGGCCAGGAGCGGGGTCATCGGGGTTCCGGGCGGGGGCGCGGCAAAAAAGAAGCCCGGGGCGACCGGCCCCGGGCCCGCGGCGGACTCACGCCTTCTTGTCCACGACTCGCTGCGGGATGAAGTCGCCGTTCTCGACCTTGCTGATGGTCAGCTGCTGGAGGGTGGTGTCGCCGTCGGCGTCGAAGCTCCACTTGCCGACCGCCCCGCCCTCGAAGTCCTTCGTCGCCAGGCACGCCTTGAGGATCGCGTCGCGGTCCTTCTTGCCGACGGTGCGGACGGCGGCGAGGAACACGGCGGCCGCCTCGTACCCGTACACCGCGTAGGCTTCCGGGTCCTTCTTGTACTTCTCCTTGTACTTGGTCACGAACTCCTGCCCCTTCCCGCGCAGGAGCTTCGGGTCGGTGCCGCCGATGGTGGCGTACACGTTCGCCAGGTCCTGGGCCGACGCCGAGTCGATGAACGCCTTCTCGTAGCACCCGTCCGGGACCATCACCGGGCACGTCACCTGGGCGGCGCGGAGGTCCTTGATGAGCTTGCCGGCGGCCGTCTGGGTAGTGCCGCCGAAGTACACCATGTCCGGGGCGAGCGGGCGGATGCGCTCGGCGACCTCGCGGAACGACTGCTGGGTGTGGACGATCGGCTGCCGCCCGCCGCCGAGCACCTCCAGCCCGATCGCCCGGCACCGGGCCTCGAACAAGCTGGCGATGCCGTCGCCGTACAGCTCGTTGTCGTGGAGGATGTACACCTTCTTGGCGTGGAGCGTGTCCTTGGCGAACTCGGCCGACAGCGGCCCCTGCACGTCGTCGGTCGGGCAGACCCGGCAGAAGGTGACCTTGTTCGCCGGGCGGTAGACCTCCGGCTCCTTGCTGGTGGCGTCGCCCGGCACCTTCTTCGTCAGCCCCGGCCACGTCGCCGCCGGCGAGATTTGCAACACCCCGCCCTCGTTGAGGATCGGCATCGACACCTTCGCGGCGCCCGAGTTGTACGGCCCGATGAAGACCATCACGTCCTCGTCGGCGACCGCCTTGCGGGCGTTGGCCGCCTCGGCCGCGGCCTCCCACTTCCCGGACGACGCGGTGGCGTCGTCCCCGTCCTCGTACACCACCTTCATCCCGGCGACGGTCCCGCCGGCGTCGTCGATCGCCATCTTGATCCCGTTGACGATCGTGTCCGTCTGGCCCTGGGCCGAGCCGGTCCGCGGCAGGGACGAGATGATTTTGATGACCGTTTCGCCCTTCGACCCCCCGCACCCGCCGACCCCGAGCACCGACCCGGCCGCCATCCCGGTGGCGGCGGTGAGAAAGCGACGACGGTCCACGGCGTGTCCCCCGGAGGTGGAGCGGCGGGCGGCCCGATGGTAGGCGCCCGCGTCGGCCCCGTCAACGATATTGAACCCGAACCGCCCGGCCTATTCCCGGGTCAGCCGGTGACCACCTGGGGTCAGGGCCGGTCGGCTGTATCTAGTACGAACGTCACCGGGCCGTCGTTCACGAGTTCTACTTGCATGTCGGCGCCGAACCGACCGGTCGCCACCGGCAGCCCGACGGCCCGCAACTCGGCCGCGAACCGCTCGTACAGCGGCTCGGCGAGCGCCGGCGGGGCGGCGCCGGTGAAGCTCGGGCGGCGGCCCTTGCGGGTGTCACCGTACAGCGTGAACTGGCTCACCACCAGCACCGCGCCGCCGGCGTCGAGCACCGACCGGTTCATCTTCCCGGCGTCGTCCTCGAGCGCCCGCAGGTGGGCGACCTTGTCGGCCAGCCATGCCGCCTCGGCAGGCGTGTCGGTCGGGGCTACGCCGAGTAGCACGAGCCAGCCGGCGTCGATCGCGCCTACGGTCTCGCCCGCCACGACGACGGCGGCCCGGCGGACGCGCTGGAGGACGGCACGCATCGAGTGCGATCGGGAAGTCAGGGAGAGGGGTGAGGAGATCGTATGAACCCGGGCGGCGGCGGGTAGGTTCGCGCGAGGCGGTTGGGGTAGGCGCCGGGGGCGCGGGGGGCTATGTCACCCATTTCCCGCGGCCCGCCCGGAGTGCCACCATGCCCGACGCCACTGCCCCGATCCGCGTCCTCACTGAGCCGGGCGTCTACCTCATCGGCCGGCAGACGGTGCAGACCACCGAACTCGACCGCTTCCTCACCGACCACGGCGTCAGCTGGGCGAGCGACACGAGCGTCGCCGCCGAGGTCGTGACCGAGACGGCGGGGCGCGTCTGTTACATGAGCTTCGCCAAGCCGCGGCCCGGCGGGAACGCGGCGTACCTCGGGCACATCAAGGAGGTCGGGCACGGGTCGGTGCTGGAGCACGGCGTCTGGAACTTCCTGTTCACCGGCGTGTCGCGGTCGCTCACCCACGAGCTTGTTCGTCACCGGGCAGGATTTGGTTTCAGCCAGCTCAGCCAGCGCTACGTCGACGAGTCCGTCGCCGAGTACGTGGAGCCGGACGTCATCGCCGCCGACCCGGAGCTGCACGCGGTCTGGCTCGACGCGGTGACGCACGCCCACGCCGCCTACGTGAAGCTCGCCGAGGCGCTCAACGCCAAACTCGCCGACCCGAAGGCGGCGACGGCGGCGCTCCTCCCGCCGGACGCCGACCGCACCACCCGCCGCAAGGCCGCCCGGCAGGCGGCGCGCAGCGTACTGCCGAACGCCACCGAGACGAAGATCTTCGTGACCGCCAACGCCCGGGCGCTGCGGCACTTCCTGGAGAGCCGCGGGGCGGCGGCGGCCGAGCCGGAGATCCGCAAGCTCGCCGGCGCGGTGCTCGACGTGCTCCAGCGCGAGGCGCCGAACCTGTTCGGCGACTACCGCAAGGTGCCGCTCCCGGACGGCACGTTCGAGCTCGTCACGGATTTCAAGAAAGTCTGACCGTCGTCCGCGGCGTGTGCCAGACTTCCCCGCCGGGGCAGCGGCGCCCGTTCGCGCCCGGCACGAACCGGGGGCGGTCATGGCGGCGGCAGCGCGGTCGTCGTGGGGCTTCGTCGGCGGATACTTCCTCTACTTCCTCGGGCTGGCCGCCGGGTTCGTCGGCGCCGTGGTCGCGCAGGGCGAGCACGGCCGCCCCTACGGTGACGACACGCCGCTCGTCGTGGCCGGACTGGTCGGCGCGGGGGTGGTGCTGTTCGCGCTCGGGGTGCAGGTGCTTGCCCGGGTGTACTGGGGCGGGTTCTCGGGCAGTACGGAGACGATCGTCATCTTCATCATGACGCCGATCCCGGCGGTCGTCGCGGTCGTCATCCACCTTCTGGGTCGGTACTTCCGCCAGTCCGATGGTACGGTCCTGCGGGTGTTACTCCTCGCCGGCGGGGTGTACCTCGCGGCCACGACGGGAATGGACGTGGCGAACCACGGCATCCCGACGGGGAAGGACGACCCGATGGCGTTCCTGTGGCCGCTGGCGCTGTCGGCGGGTGTCGGGCTGGCGCTGCTCGGCCTCGTTCCGCCGGCCCGCGAGGACGCCGACGTGCCGTACGCCGAGGTCGCCTGACCCTCGCTCCGGCCGCGGCCGCGGCATACACTCCGCCTCGTGTCCCTTCCCCGCACGAGGTTCCGCCCGTGACCCGCCTCCTCCCCGCCGCGCTGCTAGCCCTCGCGCTGGCGCCCGCCACCGCCGCCGCGCAGGCGCCCGAGTTCTTCTTCAAGGCGAACGACCGGATCGTCTTCCTCGGCGACAGCATCACCGAGCAGTACCAGTACTCGACGTACCTCGAGCTCTACCTGACGACGCGGTTCCCGAAGGGGAACATGACTTTCCTCAACGCCGGGATCGGCGGCGACACCGCCAACGGCGGCGCCGGGCGGTTCCAGAAGCACGTCCTCGACGAGAAGCCGACCGCCGTCACCATCAACTTCGGGATGAACGACGGTGGGTACGGGAAGTTCAACCCCGGCGCCAACAAGGTGTTCGTCGAGCGGACCGAGGCGATGCTGAAGATGGCGAAGGACGCCGGGGTGCGCGTCGCCCTGCTGTCGCCGAATGCGGTGGACAAGCGGAACAAGTCCAACGGCGCCGAGTACGTGGTGACGCAGGAACAATTCTACGCCCCGCTCGCCGGACTCGCCGGGAAGCACGGGTTCCCGTTCGTGGACCAGTTCGCCATCACCAAGGCCGCGACCGACCGGATGGAGCAGGACGACCCGAAGGCCGCGAAGGCCAAGCCGTACTACGACGGGTTCCACACGTCGCCGCCCGGCGGGATGCTCATGGCCCACGCCATCCTCACCGGGCTGAAGGCGCCCGCCGAGGTGAGCACGGCGGTGGTCGACGCGAAGGCCGGCACGGCGACCGCGAAGGGGGCCGAGGTGACCGGGATCGAGGTCGGGAACGGGGTCCGGTTCAAGCGCCTCGACGCGGCGCTGCCGGTGCCGGTGCAGAAGGACTGGGTGCCGATGCTACCGTACACGAACGAGCTCCGCGACCTGAACCTGTACGGCCTGACGGTGAAGGGGCTGGCCGACGGCGATTACGCGGTGACGATCGACGGCACGGAGGTCGCACGGTACTCCGCGAAGCAGCTGGCCGACGGGGTGAACCTCGGCACGGCGACGACCGGCCCGGTGTGGGAGCAGGGGAACAAGGTGCTCCAGGCGATCAACGACAAGAACCGGATCGTCCACGGCCGGTTCCGCGGCATCCTGCTCGGCGGGGACCAGTACTGGACCACCGCGGCCGGGCAGAAGCGGCGGGCGGCGGAGCTGGCGACCCGGCGCGAGGAGATCGACGCGGCGCAGGCCGAGGTGTACAAGCTCGCCGCCCCGGTCGCCCGGACGTGGGAGGTGCGGCCCGCGCGGTAACAGTCCGCGGCGGTCGGCGGGCTCGCGCCCACCCACCGCCGGAACCGCCTTACCTTCCTGCCCCTCGCCCGGCGGGGTACAATCCCCATATCCGACGAGGGGCCGGGCCGATGAAGTGCCAGCGCTGTCCGAAGCAGGCGACCCTGCACATCACCGAGGTCCTCGGGGACGAGCGGTTCGAGGAAGTGCACCTCTGCGAGGACTGTGCCAAGAAGTACCTGTACGAGCCGGCCGGGGCGGGGAAGAAGGCGGGGGCGAAGGCCGCCGACGCCCCCGCCCTCGACCCGGCCGACGCCCCCGCCGAGGGGACGTGCCCGGCGTGCGGGATGCCGTTCGTCGAGTTCCGCAACCACGGCCGGCTCGGCTGCCCGCACGACTACGACGCCTTCCGCGAGGAACTGCTCCCGCTCCTGGAGAGCGTCCACGGGGACGTGAAGCACGCCGGCAAGGCGCCGCGCCGCGGGCCGAAGGCGAAGGGGGCGGTGACCGAGCTGGAGTCGCTCCGCCGCCGCCTCCAGAAGCTGGTGACGGACGAGAAGTACGAGGAGGCCGCCCGCGTCCGCGACCAGATCAAGCGGCTCGAAGAGGGCTGAGCCATGACCCCCAACCCGAACGAGCGCGAGCGGAGTCGTCGGGACATGCCGCCGGAATTGATCGCGTGGTTGGGGTGGACCGAAGAAGACGTCCGATGGTGCGAGGCCCACCCCAACGCCTTGGAAGAGATCATCCGGGAATTAGAAGCCGAGAGCGGGACGGGCGAGGCGTGACTTCAACTTAACGGAGGGCAACGATGACCCCGGAACCGAACCGGACCGCACCGACTCCGGGCGAGCTGAACCTCCCGCCGGAGTGGGATGATCCGCCACCGCCGACCGAAGAGGAAATGCGGGCCATGGAGGCCAGCGGCCTCACCATGGACGATCTCATCCGGGTGATCGAGGCCGAATTCGGGACGGGCGAGGGATAGCCCGATGACCGACCCGCCCCCCAACCGGTTTTACGTCCATATCATCCCGGAGCGAATCGAAGAGGCGCGGGGGTTAGGCGAGAAGGCCACAGCCGCCGGCAAGCGGGCCGAGTTCGTTCGGTGGCTGAAAGAAGCTCAATACCGGTTGGCACACGAGGCGGACGAATGGGGCGAGAGCCGCGCGCCACTCCCCGGCGGACGGATCGAGTACCGGGTCGGAGTGGTCGGCCAATTGGCGGTGTGGTACACCCTCGACCGCGGCCGGGCGACGGTACACGTCAGAGGGTTTCGGTTACGGGGCGACCCGGGCTCCGGCCAAGCGGGTGAGGTATGACGACCTGTCAGTTCTGCGACGACCCGGCGACCGTCACCCTGACGGAGATCGTCAACAAGAAGAAGCGGGTGCTCCGCCTCTGTGAACGCTGCGCGCGACGGCACAACCTGATCCCGTCCGCGCCGGCGCCGGAGCCGCAGGTGGACGTGAAGGCGCTGCTCGGCCTCCTCGCCGCCGTCACCCCGCCCCCGTCGGCCGCCGTCGACCCGGCCGCGTTGACCTGCCCGGACTGCGGCCTACAGTATGGGGAGTTCCGTGCCACCGGGCGGCTCGGGTGCCCGGCCGAGTACGACGCCTTCCGCCCCGCCCTCGAGCCGCTCCTGGCCCGCATCCACCGGGCCGACGCCCACGCCGGCAAGGCGCCCCGCGCCGTGCGGGCGGCGCGCCGGGCCGCGACCCTGGCCGAACTCCGCCGCCGGATGGCCGCCGCCGCCCGGGCCGAGGACTACACCGAGGCGGCCCGGCTCCGCGACGCGATCCGGTTGGAGGAGGGTGCCGATGAACCTCGATAGCCTGCTACCCAACCTCGGGGAGTGGCTCCGCGGCACCGGCCCCGAGTCGGACGTGGTCGTCTCCACGCGCATCCGGCTGGCCCGCAACCTCGCCGGGTTCCCGTTCGCCAACCGTGCCGCCCCCGCCCAGAAGGCCGAGACGGCCCTGAAGGCCCGCGACGCGCTCGCCAAGGCCGAGCTCCCCTACACCCTCGACTACCTCGACATCACCACCCTGTCGCCGCTCGACCGCCAGTTCCTGGTCGAGCGCCAGCTCGTCAGCCGGGAACTGGCGACGGTCCTCGACGGCCCCCGCGGCGTCGCGCTCGACCAGAAGGAGTCGGTCAGCGTGATGGTGAACGAGGAGGACCACCTGCGCCTGCAAGTCCTCCGCAGCGGCCTCGCGCTCACCGAAGCGTGGGAGGACATCGACAAGCTCGACGACGCGCTCGAGTCGCGCCTCACCTACGCCTTCCACGACCAGTTCGGCTACCTCACCGCCTGCCCGACGAACGTCGGCACCGGGATGCGGGCGAGCGTCATGCTCCACCTCCCGGCACTCGGCCTCACGAAGCAGATCGAGAAGGTGTTCCGGGCACTCCAGAAGATCAACCTCGCCGTCCGCGGGCTCCACGGCGAGGGGAGCCGGGCGTTCGGCGACTTGTACCAGATCTCCAACCAGGTGACGCTCGGCAAGAGCGAGCCGAAGATCCTGTCCGAGATCGGCGAGGTGATTCAGACGATCCTCCAGTACGAGCGGCAGGCGCGGAACGCGCTCCTGAAGGAGCGCCGCCAGGCCGAGCAGGACCGGGTGGCGCGCGCCATCGGCACGCTCGGCAGCGCGACAATGATCACCTCGGAGGAGACGATGGAGTTGCTGAGCGCCGTGCGCCTCGGCATCCACCAGCGGCTCATCGAGGACCTGCCGGCGACGACGGTGAACCAGTTGTTCATCCACACCCAGGCGGCGCACCTCCAGAAGCTGATGGGCCAGCCGCTCGACGGCGAGGAACGCAACGCCGCCCGGGCGAAGTACCTCAAGGCCAAGCTCCGCGAACTCGGCTCGGCCCGCCCGTGAGGCGCCTCCACGCCCAAGGCGCGGCGTTCGCGGTGCTGCTCGCGCTGTGGACCTGGAAGCTCGTCTCGCCGAACCCCGTGCCCGACGAGGTGCGGTCCGGGCTCGAATCCGCCGGCCTGTCGCTGGCCGCGGCCAAAACACTCCACCTGTCCGGGTACGCGCTCCTCGCGGCCCTCGCCGGCACGCTCCCCGTCCCGCGCTACGGGCGGGTGTTCCTCGTCGGGCTGTTGGTGCTGCACGGGGTGGCGACGGAGGTGGTGCAGACGTTCGTCCCGAACCGCACCGGCAAGGCGTCCGACGTACTCATCGATTGGGTCGGCATCGCCGTCGGCGCACTCGTCGCCCAGATCTGGACCCTTCGGGGGGGAACCCGATCGTGACCGACCCGGAACTGTCGCCGACGCGGCAGTACATCGTCGAGGTGCTGACGGCCGACGGGCCGATCTCGGAGCGGTACGACACCTACGCCGAGGCGGTGGCGCGGGTCGAGGCGCTGCCGGCGGACTTCCTCCGCGGCATCCCGTTCATCTTCAAGGAGCTGCCGGACGGGTCACAGCGGCTGGTGCGGACCGACGACAAGCCGATCCAGTGGCACCGGCTCGAGCACGAGCAGGACGTCCCGCTCGGCGACGACGCCATCCCGCTCGGCGACGAGAACGACCTGCCCGAGACGGCCGGCTACGTCGGCCCGCGGATCAAGCCCATCACCCGCCCTGTCGAAGACGATAACGACGAACCGCCGCTCCCGCTCGCGGAGTAACCTCGACTGGTGCCGATTCTCATCTGGCACCCGGCCGACGGCCTCGCCGCAGAGGGCGGCGAGGCCGTCGGCGGGGGTCGGGCCGGCCTCGACCCGGGTGCGGAACCGGGCCTCCTGCCCGGCGTCGAGGGGCGGCCTGGAGCCGCGGCCGGGGCGTCCTCCCGGCCGGGCCGCCCAGAGGCGTTGTACCGCCCCACCCAGGTCTGCACCGGGCACCGGTCGTACCCGGTCCGCTCGGTCGCGGTCGGGGCGTCGAGGTCGGCCGGGGCCAGCCGGACGGCCCGGAGTCGTTTGGCTGCGGATGGCGTGCTTCTCCCGGGCGATGAGGCGGTCCCGTTCGGGTTCGGTAAGGTGGGGCTCGACGTGCATCGGGGCCGCTCCGCGGGTGACCGCGGCAGGCTACCCGAGCGGCGATGGAGGCGCACGTGTCGGCGCGCGGGATTCAGTTACGATGCGTATAGCAGACGGAATCGCTCGCACCGGAACAACTGGGATAAGCCCGCCGCCCGCGGCGTTGCAGCGCGAGGCACTGCAACGCCGCGGGCGGCGGGCGGACGTCGTTCGGCTCGTGCCGGGTCAGCCGACGAACACCCCGGCGTTGATGCCCGGGAAGGCGTCGAACGCGAACAGCGGGTCGGCCCGGTTGGCGGACAGGGCCGCGCCCGGGTACGCGGTCACCGTGGACCCCGCCCCCTCGCCGTCGCCGACCACCACGTCGGCGAACCCGTCCCCGTCCAGGTTCTTCGCCGTCACTCGGACGCCGCCGCGGTTGTTGGTGTTCCCGGCGAACAGGTTCGCCACCGGGGCGCGGATCGCCGCGTCCGCCCCGCTCGACATCACCGTCTGGCCGGACACGACCAGGACGCGCGGGCCGCCGCCCGGGCCGGCGCCGAAGATCATGTCGCCGAACCCGTCGCCGTTCACGTCCCCGACGGCCACGAACGCCCCGTTCCGCAGCGTGTCCTCGAACGCGAAGAAGTCGCTCATCGGGTGGACGATGCGTCCGCCGGCGAGCGCCGCGCCGTCGTACACGCTGATTCGCGGGCCGCCCTGGAACCCGGCCGACACCACCACCTCGGCGAACCCGTCCCCGTCGATGTCCCCGGCCGCGGCGCGGGCGCCGCCGCGGAAGTTCGGGTCCTCGATCCCGAAGAAGTCGGCGATCTTGTTGAACGTCCCGCCGGCGTACACCTGGACCCGCGGCCCGCCGCCCTGGTCCGGGGTGACGATCAGCTCCGGCCGGTCGGTCCCGGAGACGTGCCCGGCGGCCAGGAACACCCCGCCGGTGAACCCCGCGAACGGGTTCACAGTGAACAGGATCGACTTCGTCCGGCCGTCGAACACGGTGATGTCCGACGGGATGCCCGGGCCGGTGCCGACCGCCAGGTCCGGCACCCCGTCGCCGTTGAAGTCGGCCGACACCACCCGGCTCCCGCCGCCGTAGCGGTTCGGGAAGGAGGCGGTCGGGTTGCCGGTCCCGTCGTACTCGAACACCGTCTGCGACCCGCCCGTCCCGCCGCCGACGGAGAACGTCTGGGCCAGGTTGAAGAACACGTCCGTCGTCGCCTGCGCGGCCAGCGCCCCGTTCCCCGGGTCGGCGAGGGTGACGGTCTGGGTGCTGCGGGTGTTGAACACCGCGTCGAAACTACCGACCCCGGCCGTCAGCCCGACCGACGTCGGGAACTGCGCCCGGGCGTCGGAGCTGGTGACGGCGAGCGGGCCGCCGTACCCCGTCGCCACGTTCCCGAACGCGTCGAGGGCGGTGACGGTGACGGTGGCCCGGGTGCCCGCCGCGACCCGCGCCGGCAGCCCGCCGATCACCAGCCGGGCCGCCCCGGCCGGGGTGACGGCGATCCCGGTCTGGCTCCCGGCCAGCGCCCCGGACGTCGCGGTGATCGACTGCGTGCCGACGGTCGTCAGCCGGACGCCGTTGGTGAACGTGTGGACCCCGCCGTCGCCGGCGGTGAACGTGTACGCCGCCGGCAGCACGGTGGCGGGGTTGGCGTCGGAACTGGCGAACGTCACGGTGCCGGTGAACCCGGTCGCCAGGTTCCCGAACTGGTCCCGCAGCGTCACCGTGACGCTGCCGGGCGTGCCGGCCGTGATCGCGGCCGGGAACCCGGTCACGGCGAGGCTCGCCGCGGCGGCCGGGGTCACCACGATGCCGGCCTGGGTGCCGGCGACGGCCGCGGTGACCGTGTCCGCGGCGGTGATCGACCGCGTGCCGACGGTCGTCAGCTGCACGCCGGGGAAGGCGTGGACGCCGGCGTCCAGCGCGGTGAACGGGTAGTTCCCCGGGAGGACGGTGCCCGCCCCGGTGTCGTTGCTGGAGAACCGGACCGTCCCGGTGTAGCCGGTGGCCACGTTCCCGAACCGGTCGCGGGCCGTCACCGTCAGCGTGCCCGGCGTGCCGGCGACCACCGGCGACGGGAACCCGCCGACGTCGAACCGCGAGGCCACGTCCGGGGTCACGGTGATCCCGGTCTGGCTCCCGACAGCCGCGCCGGCGGTGGCGGTGATCGATTGGGTGCCGGCGGTCGTCAGCGTCACCCCGTTGGTGAACGTGTGGACGCCGGCGTCCGCCCCGGTGAACGTGTACACCGGCGGGAGGACGGTACTCGCCCCGGTGTCGGTGCTGGTGAGCGACACCGTCCCGGTGTAGTTCGTCGCCAGGTTCCCGAACTGGTCCCGCAGGGTCACCGTCACCGACCCCGGCACCCCGGCCGTGATCGTGGCCGGGAACCCGGTCACCGCCGCGGTGGCGACCACGTCGGGCGTCACCAGAATGCCGGCTTGCGTGCCGGTGATCGCGCCGTCAGCGGCGGTGATCGATTGAGTGCCGGCAGTCGTCAGCGTCACCCCGTTGGTGAACGTGTGGACCCCGGCATCCGTGCCCGGCACGAACGTGTACGGGGTCGGGAGGGCGGTGTTGGTCCCGACGTCCGTGCTGGCGAACGTGACCGTGCCGGCGTAGGCCGGGGTGAGGTTCCCGAACTGGTCGCGGGCCGTCACCGTGACCGTCCCCGGCGTGCCGGCCGTCACGGAACTCGGGAACCCGCCGACGTCGAACCGCGAGGCCACGTCCGGGGTCACGGTGATCCCGGTCTGGCTCCCGACAGCCGCGCCGGCGGTGGCGGTGATCGATTGGGTGCCGGCGGTCGTCAGCGTCACCCCGTTGGTGAACGTGTGGACGCCGGCGTCCGCCCCGGTGAACGTGTACACCGGCGGGAGGACGGTACTCGCCCCGGTGTCGGTGCTGGTGAGCGACACCGTCCCGGTGTAGTTCGTCGCCAGGTTCCCGAACTGGTCCTGGAGCGTGACGGTGACGCTACCCGGCGTGCCGGCAACGACCGTCGCCGGGAACCCGGTCACGGCTACCTGCGCCGGGGCGGCGGGGGTGACCACGATACCGGACTGGGCGCCGGTCAGGCTCCCGTCGGTGGCGGTGATGGTGTGGGTGCCGGGGAACGTCGCCGTCCCGGTCGCGGTCGTCAGTCGCACCCCGTTGGTGAACGTGTGCGTCCCGCCGTCGCCCGCGGTGAACGTGTACGCCGCCGGCACCGCGGCTGTGACGGCCGGGTCGGTGCTGGTGAACGACACCGTCCCGGTGTACCCGGTCGCCAAGTTCCCGAACTGGTCGAGCAGGGCGACGGTGACCGACCCCAGCACCCCGGCGGTTACCGTCGCCGGGAACCCGGTGACGGTCAGCTGCGTGGCCGCGCCCGGCGTCACGACGATCCCGGTCTGGGAGCCGGTGACCGCCGCGCTGGCGGTGTCCGTGGCGGTGATCGACTGGGTGCCGGAGGTGGTCAGCGTCACCCCGTTGGTGAACGTGTGGACGCCGGCGTCCGTGCCCGGCACGAACGTGTAGTCCGGCGGGAGGACCGTGCTCGCCTTGACGTCCGTGCTGGTGAACCGGACCGTGCCGGCGTAGGCCGGGGTGAGGTTTCCGAACTGGTCGCGGGCCGTCACCGTGACCGTCCCCGGCGCGCCGGCGGCGACCGGCGACGGGTGCCCGGCGACAACGAACTGCGAGGTCGCGGCCGGGGTGACGACGATCCCGCTCTGGCTCCCGGTGAGGGCGCCCGCGGTGGCGGTGATGGTGTGGGTGCCGGGGAACGTCGCCGTCCCGGTCGCGGTCGTCAGTCGGACGCCGTTGGTGAATGTGCGGACGCCGCCGTCGCCCGCGGTGAACGTGTACGTCGGCGGGAGGACGGTGCTCGCCCCGAGGTCGGTGCTCGTGAACGTCACCGCGCCTCGGAACCCGGTCGCCAGGTTCCCGAACTGGTCGCGCAGCGTCACGGTGACGCTGCCGGGGGTGCCGGCGACGACCGACGCCGGGAACCCGGTCACCGTCAGGCTGTCCGCCACGTCCGCGGTCACCTGGATCGCCGACTGGCTGCCGGTGATGAGGGCGTTGGCCGTGTCCGTGGCGGTGATCGACTGGGTTCCGGCAATGGTCAGCCGCACCCCGTTGGTGAACGTGTGGACGCCGGCGTCGCCCGCGGTGAACGTGTAGTCGGCTGGGAAGAAGCTCATCGGCCCGGCGTCGGTGCTGGTGAAGTGGACCGTGCCGGTGTACGCCGGGGTCACGTTCCCGTACTGGTCGCGCGCCGTCACCGTCACCGACCCGGTCGTCCCGGCCGTGGCCGGGCTCGGGAACCCGGTCACAGTGTACCGGTCGGTCGCGGCCGGGGTGACGACGATCCCGCTCTGGTTCCCGGTGAGGGCACCCGCGGTGGCGGTGATGGTGTGGGTGCCGGGGAACGTCGCCGTCCCGGTCGCGGTCGTCAGTCGGACGCCGTTGGTGAATGTGCGGACGCCGCCGTCGCCCGCGGTGAACGTGTACGTCGGCGGGAGGACGGTGCTCGCCCCGAGGTCGGTGCTCGTGAACGTCACCGCGCCTCGGAACCCGGTCGCCAGGTTCCCGAACTGGTCGCGCAGCGTCACGGTGACGCTGCCGGGGGTGCCGGCGACGACCGACGCCGGGAACCCGGTCACGGCCAGGGTCGTGGCCGCGGCGGCGTTCACCTGGATGTTCGTCTGGCTCCCCGTCGCCGCCCCGGTGGTGACGGTGATCGACTGGAGGCCGGCGGTCGTCAGCCGGACGCCGTTGGTGAAGACGTGGACGCCGTTGTCGCGGCCCGGCCCGCTGGTGAACGTGTACGTCGGCGGCACCACGGTGCTCGCCCCGACGTCGGTGCTGGAGAACGACACCATCCCGGTGTAGTTCGTCGCCAGGTTGTTGAACTGGTCCCGCAGGGTCACCGTCACCGACCCGGTCGTCCCGGCCGTGACCGGGTTCGGGAACCCGGTCACGAGCACCTGCGCCGGGGCGGCGGGGGTCACCTGCACGGCCTGCGTCGCGCTCACCGCCGGCGTCGTGCCGGTGGTCACCGTGATCGACTGCGTGCCCGGCGCGGTGGTGCGCACCGTGGTCAGGGTGATGCCGCCGGTGAACGTGTGGATGCCGTTGTCGAACCCGGGCCCCATCCCGCTGGTGAACGTGTACGTCGGCGGGAGGACGGTGCTGACACCGGTATCGGTGCTGGTGAACGACACCGTCCCGGTGTAGTTCGTCGCCAGGTTCCCGAACTCATCCTCCAGCCGCACCATGACGGTCAGCGCCGTCCCGGCGACGGTCGTGGCCGGCAGCCCGGACAGCAGCACCGTGGCCGGCGCCGCCGGCACCACCAGCACTGTCTGCTCGCCGGTCAGCGTGCGGTTCGGGTTGGTGGCGTCGGTCGCGGTGATCGTCTGGAGCCCGGCGGTGGTCAGCGTCAGCTCGTCGGTGAAGACGTGGACGCCGTTGTCGAACCCGGCACCCATCCCGCTGGTGAACGTGTACGTCGCGGGCAGGACGGTGCTCATCCCGACGTCGGTACTCGTGAACGTGACCGTGCCCGTGTAGGTCGGGTCGACGTTGTCGAACAGGTCGAGGGCGGTCACCGTGACCGTCCCGGCGACGCCGGCGACCGTCGGGTCGGGGAACCCAGCGACCCGGAAGTGGGTGGCGATGTTCGGGTTGACCGTGATCGCCGCCTGGGCGGGGTTGATGGCGTTTAGGGTGTCGGAGACCGACAGGAGCGTCTGCGGCGCGAGCGGGCCGGACGGCGCGGTCGCCGTCTTGAAGATGATGGTGAACGAGTGGACGCCGTTGTCCGACGCGGTGAAGGTGTAGTCGGCCGGGAGCCCCGAAGCGGCCAGGAGCGGGTCGTTCGTCACGTCGAAGTGGACCGTCCCGCGGTAGCCGGTGTCCGGCAGCCCGGTGTTCGGGTTGACAGCGGTGACGGTCACCTGGGTCGGGTCGCCGGCGGTGGCGACCACCGGCATGCTCAGGTGCAGGTTCCCAAACACGGCGGCGCCCGGGATGAACACGAACCCGTTGTAGGCGTCGGCCGCGGCCCCGCCGTTGTTCGGGTCGGCGGTCGTCTCGCCGTTCCGGTTGTCGCCGTCCTGGTTCATCCCGAACCCGGCGTAGTCGGCGATGCTCGCCCGGCCCGGGTTCGCGGCGTCCGGGCCGATCGTGACCCGGGCGAACCCGGGGGCGATCGCCACGACCGGGGCGACCGGGGCGACCGTCACCAGGAACAGGTTGTGGTAGTCCAGCGCGGCGACGGGGAGCGCCGGCCCGCCGACCGGGGGGGTGTTGTTGAAGAGCGCCTGGACGCTCACCACCCGGAGCGGGTTCCCGGCCGAGTCCGTCATCCGGAAGTCGGCGGTCGTGAACGTGGACGCCAGCACCGGGGCGTCGAACTCGACGAAGAACTGGTTCGGCGCGGCGGTCCCGCCGACCCCGATCACCTTCGGGCCGGACTGCTGGATCACCTGGAAGTCGGCCAGCGCGGCGATCGCCGGGTTCGGGTTGGTGCGCAGGTCCTCGAGCCGGATCACCCAGGTGCCGCGGCCGTAGGTCGCGGCCGTCAGCATGTTCAGTCCGCCGGTCTGCTGGAGCGGCAGGCCGGTGGTCGGGTCGATGTTCCCGAACGAGAGCGACAGCTGCGTGATCTGGGTGGACGGGAAGTACCCGCCGGCCGGGATGGCGGTGACCACCGTGCCGGGCTGGCCGGTCGTCTGGTCCACATAGTCAGTCGTGTGGTTCGACCCGACCGGGTAGATCTGCCACGTCTGCCCGCGGTCGAGCGACCGGACGATGCCGCCGTCGCCGCCGGCGTACAGGATCGGGAAGAACGCGCTCGGGGCGCCGGGCCGGGTGTCCGGGATGGCGTACCGCCAGTCCACCGCCAGCGCGGTGAGCCCCCGGAGGGTGGCCGGGAGCCCGGTCTGCGGGGCCGCGTTCGGGTCGGAGAAGATCGGGTCGGTGACGCTGAAGATGTTCCCGGTGATGTTCACCCAGGCGGCGGCGGTGGACGCGTCGGCCTTGAAGAACACCCCGGTGTTGGTGACCGCGTACACCGCCTTGCTGCCGCGCGCCGGGTCCGGGACGATCTGCTGGACCCCCCCCGACAGCCCGGCCGAGATGCTCGTCCAGGTGGTGCCGCCGTTGAACGACACCCACACCGTGCCGCCGACCCCGGCGTACAGGAAGTTGTTGAACTGGGCCTGCGTCTGGTTGGTGTCCGGCGCGCCGAAGGCGACGGCCGGGGCGTACCCGCCGAGGTTCTGGAACAGGGTGAAGTTGTTCGGCGTCGGCCCGGGGTCGGGGCCGGCGATCTGGAACCACGTCACCCCCTGGTCGACCGTGCGGAACAGCCGGCCGGTCCGCGACGAGCTCATCAGGATGCCGTTCGCGTCGATCGGGTTGACCGTGAACTTCGACCCGCCCAGGAGCGGCCAGTTCCCGGTGCCGACGGTCGGGTTGTCGTTCGCCTGGGTGAGGCCGAACGTCCGCCCGGAGCCGTTCACCTGGAAGAACTGCTCGCCGCCGCCGCCGCAGCACGGCCACTTGTAGTCGTAGTACGTCCCGGTCCCGGTCTGGTCGGTCAGCCCCCAGGTGCCGTCGCCGGTGCCCCCGCTCCAGCTGATCGTCCCGGGGACGGTGCCGACGCCGGACAGGAGGATGTCCGGGTTCGACACCGGGAACCCGTTGTCCTGGGCCTCGCCGTAGAACATCGCCCCGGCGATCTCGGCGGCCAGTTGGCCCGGCTGGACGGCCGAGCTGTAGAACTGGACCGTCTGCAGGTTGCCGTTGCGGATCAGCCCCGGGAGGTTCTGTCGCTGCGGCCCGCTCCCGACCGACGTGATCAGGTTCCCCTTCCCGTCGTCGACCGCGGTGGCGACGCCCTGGTCGTCCCCGACCAGCAGCCGGGTGCCGCCGGTGAGCGGGTCCACGACGGTGATGATCCGGTGGACGTCGGTGTTCACTTCGGCGTAGAACCCGCTGTACCGCGCCCCGCGGCCGGTGTTCAGGATCCGGTCCACGTTTCTGAACGCCAGGATCGTGCTGCTGGTGGAGAACGGGTTGGTCGGGTCGCGGAGGACGTTCAGGTACCCGGTGTTGGTGCCGGTCATGGCCGGGAAGGTGAACCCGTACGGCTGCCCCGGCCCGAGGTCCACGACCGGCGCCGTCTCGGACTGGGTGTTGGCCGGCTTCGTCGAGACGTTCCCGGTCCCGATGGTGTACTGGACGGTGCCGCCGTCCGGGAGCGAGTTGTCGTAGGCCACGACGGCGTTGGCGTCGAGCAGGCCGGTCGTGTCGACCCGGATCATCGCCCCGTTCGGGCCGATCGCGTTGTTGTTCGTCCCGCCGATGTACACCACGTTCGGGTTGAGCGGGTCGATGGCGAACCCGACGTCGTAGTTCCCCTGCCCGGGGAGCGCCCCGACCGACCCCGGCGGGGAGGCGAACACGTCGTGGTCGTTCCGGGTGTAGTTGTTCGTCCCGAACCCGCTGGTCGGGATCCCGGTGGCCGGCGTGAGCAGCTCGGGGAGGCCGACGTTGGTCCAGTTGAGGCCGAAGTCCTTGGTGACGTACAGCCCGTCGAAGCTGTCGTTCGCCGCGACCACGAGGGCGTACAGCCAGCCCTGGTAGTTGAGATCCCAGGCCCGGTTGTTGGTCCTAGCCGGGGTGGCGAGCAGGATCCGCCCCTTCGCCCCGTTCGGGAGGTCGGTCGGGGCGTTGATCTCGACGCGGTCGGCGAGCGTCGTGTCGCCGTCGACGAACGACCCGTTCCCGGGCGGGGTGCCGGTCAGGGCGACCATGCCGCCGGCGACGAACGCCGGGTTGGCCCGGTACACGCCCTCCCCACGGAACGCCGCGTACAGGATCTGGAGCTGCCCGGTCCCGACCGCCCCGCTCCCCTCGGCCAGGACGATGTCGGTCGCGTTCCCGGCCCGCATCAGCGTCCAGTGCCGGCCGGTGTCCACGCTCCGGTACACCCCGCCGTTGCCCCCGCCGAACGCGGCGTACACGATCACGTTCCGCTCGGCGTCGGCCGACGGCGTCGGGTCCACGATGATCTCGAACGCCGTCTTCCCGAAGAACGTCCGGTCTCGGGTCGGCGAGGTGATCGGGGTGAGGTTGCCGCCGAACCCGCCCACGTCGGCGTTGTTCAGGCTGTCGAGCACGTTCCACGTCCGCCCGGCGTCCATCGACCGGAGGATGCCGACCCCCGGGGTGCCGGTGTCGCCCTCGCCGGTGACGGCGAACACGATCGTCTGGTTCGGGTCGTTGTTCCGCGGGAACAGCGCGATCGACACCACGTTCAGGCTGTACGACGGGCCGCTGTCGGTCAGCGGTACCCACGTCGGGCCGCCCCCGCTCATGGTGAGGAAGTTGTTCGTCTTCCACACCCCGCCGCTGGCCCCGCCGAGGTAGACGGTGTTCCCGGACGGGTCCGACGGGTCGACCGCCAGCGCGTTGGTGCGCGACGAGTTCCCCTGGCCGTTCTCGGCCGCCGGGCCGACGGCCGTCCACGTCTTCTGCGTCAGCGGGTCGGTCGGGTCCTGGTTGAACACCCGGAACGACACCGCGAACCGGTCGGCCGCGTCCTGCCCGAGCCCGGTCCCGCCGCTGATCTGCGGGAGCGACAGCGACCACGCGTTCAGCCGCGGGGCCTCCCCCCCGATGTTCGTGATCCGCAACTGCCACGTCCCGTTCGACACCTTCCCGGCCAGGTCGCTGAGCGGGAACTGCGGGGTGTACGGCCCGGCCGAGAACGGCTGGAACCCGCCCTGGATCGGCGAGAGGGCGGTGTCGATCAGGGTGGTGTTGGCGAACCACTGGGTGCCGAGCGGGCGGCCCGTCGCGCCGACGTTGGTGAACAGCCGGATCACCGTCCCGTCCGGGGCGACGAGCTCGCCGATCAGGTCGATCACCCGGTTGTTGACCGCGGCGGTACTGCTCACGTTCAGCAGGATCGACGGGACGTGCCCGTTCGACAGGGCGATGGCGAACGCGTCCGGGACGGTGAGCGGGAACGTGGCCTGCCCGGGGACGCCGCCGACCGACGCCGGGATGGTCGCCGCCGCCCCGGCGAAGCTGGCCGAGTAGTTCGAGTTCGTCGCCACCCCGGCGGTCGGGTCGCCGCCGCGCAGCACGCCCACCCCGGCGTTCTGGTTGCTGTCCACCAGCACCGGGCGGCCGGCCCCGAGCCCGACCGCGCCGGAGAACTGCGCGTCCACCTCGACCGTGTAGGTGCCGCTGAGCACCTGCGGCGGGAACCCGATGCGGAACGTCCGGGGGTCGGCCGCGTTCGGCTGGGTCACGGAGATCGGGTGGAGGAACGTGACCGTCGGCGGAATGGTGTACCCGGTCCCGGGGTTCAGGATCGTCACCGCGGTGACGACCCCGTTGACGACCGTCGCCTGGGCCGTCGCCCCGGTCCCGGTGCCGGTGATGACGACCGTCGGCGCCGCTGGGTAGCCGCCCCCGCCGTTCGTGACCGTGACGCCGGTGATCTGCCCGCCGGAGACGGCCGCGGTCGCGGCGGCGCCGGAGAACGCCGACCGGTCGTACAGCACCCCGGCCGGGCCGGTGATGCGGACCACGTTCGTGCGGCTGAACACCGGCCCGGCGGCCGGGTTGACGTTCATGTCCCGGTCGAACCGCACGTCCACCGCCGTCGCCACCCCGGCGTTCACCAAGTCCTCGTCGGCCGCGCTGCGGTTCGGGACCGACGACCCGACCATGTACGGGCCGGGGATGATGAGCGGGAGCGACAGGGGGACGTACGGGAACGTGAACGGAACCCCGCTGACCGGGGTCGGCATGGCGAACGAGTCGAACGCGGCCTCCCCCCCGAAGGCGTCCGCGTCCTGGTCCATCGGGTTGCCGACGACGACCCCGCCGCCGACCGGGTCCACCCACCGCACCCGGTCGCGGACGTTCGAGACCGAGTAGCTGTACGTCCCGACCTCGAACCGGGCCGGGAACCGGATCAGGAACGAGAACCCGCCGGCGGGCGTCACCGACGTCGGGCTGAAGACGGTGTCGATCCCGACCGCGTCGTACGGGTTGTGGTAGCGGATGACGTAGTTCGCCGGGTTGAGCGCTGACCCGGCGAACTCGGGGTGCCCGACGGGGACGGTGCTGACCATCCGGTCGAAGGTGACGACGAACCCGTCGATCCCGCGGGTGCCGTCTGGCGCGACCGCCGTGTTGTAGGACCCGGCCCCGCTGTTCGACGCCGACAGGATGACCCCCGTGTCGCCGCTGACCACCCGCGGCCCGCCGGCGAACCGGGCCCGGCCCGACAGGATGCCCGCCCCGGCCGCGTTCAGGTTCCCCGCCCAGTAGGCGTAGACCTGCCCGCCGAACGCGACCACCGACTGCCGGATGCCCACCCCGAACGCCCCCGCCTGGGCGACGTTCGTCGGCACCGGCTGGAGGGTGTACCGGGTGCCGGTGACGAAGTCGATGGCGTCCTTCGGCTCGTTCAGGAACGGGCTGGTGCGCGTGTCCGCGGTCTCGGCGGTGGTGAGCGTCTGGTCGCTCCACGTCGCCCCGCCGTCGATGCTGGTGGCGATGAACGTGGCGGCCCGGGTGCGGTTCGCGTCGAGCCGGGCGTCGTACCAGGTGGCGACGACCGTGCCGGTGGTCGGGTCCACGGTCACGGCGGGGGTGAACTGCGGCCGGTTCCCCTCGGTCCAGTTGTCGGTCGCCCGGTCGTCGTTCACCTGAATGTCGGACACGAGCGTCAGCGCCCCGCCCGGGCTCAGCGTGCTCCGGGCGACGTGGACGTTGGTGTCGACCACCCGCGGCGGGTTGGCCGTGTCCAGGACCGCCCGGGTGTACGAGACGTACAGGCTCCCGCCGAACGGGCTGACGGCGGTCGCCCCGAGGCTGGTGTCGAACGCGAGCGACACCGACGGCGCGACCCCGGCCGTCGGGGAGACCGCCGGGTACACCCCGGACGCGCCGGTGAGCGGGGCGGTGTTGAAGTCGGCCCCGATCGCGGGCGCCCGCGACCCGGTGATCGCGGTGTCGGTCCCGAACCCGTCGGCGACCGACGAGAACGTCAGCCCGAACGACTGGAGGAACTGGTCGGCCTCGAAGTTGCCGCCGCCCCGCTGCAGTCGGTCGTCGCGGAAGTCGGTGATCCGGATGCCCCAGGTGCTCCCGTTCAGCGCGGCGGCGCCGGCCCCGGTCAGCCCGGCGTTCGCCAGGAACTGGGCGATCAGCGCCGTCGGGGCGAACTCCCGCTGATACCCGGCGTTGCCTTCCGGCCGGTACGCCCCGATGAACGGGTACGCCGAGGCCGGGTCGTTGATCCGCCGGGCGGCGGTGTCGCTGAAGACGGCCCGGGTGTTGGCGGTGTCGTTGATGACCCCGAGGCCGCCGTTGGCCGGGAGCGGGTTCGCCCCGGCGTTGTACCCCGGCAGGGCGACCGAGATCCCGGTCGGGAACGGCTGCCCGCCCGGCGTCGGGTTGGCGGTGTTGTCGCCGCGGGTCCGGTTGTTGAACAGGACGAGCGTGGTGGTCCCGTTCGGGGCGATCAGTTCCACCCGCAGGTGGTCGAGGAACGGGCTCACGATCGACAGGTTGATCGACAGGTCGCGCAGCACGAATGCGGGGTCCGCGACCGTACCCGCCGGAATGACAATTTGGTACGTCCGCGAGCTCTGGGTGTCGGACGTGGCCGGCGCGACGAACGCGGTGGCGTCGGGGACCGGGCCGGCGGCGAGGCCGAAGTTGCCGGTGAACGAGTACGCCTGCGGGAGGAGCACGCCCGCGTTCCCGCCGTCCGGGCGCGTCGCCTCGTACACGATCTCGGAATAGTTCTGCCCGCGGACCTGCCGCGGCCAGGCGAACACCAGCGACCCGGGGGCGCCGGAGTTGCCCGGGCTGAACGCGACCTGCGGGGCCGCCGCCCGCTGGTCGGCCGGGAGGTTGAGGGCGGAGCCGAGGTAGCCGCCGTCGGTCACCGGGGTGGGGTTACTCCACGTGTCCCCGTTGTCGGCCGACACGGCCGCCATGATCGGGTTCGGGTTGAAGAACAGAACCCCGCCCGACGTGATCACGTCCGCGGCGTTGGCCGCGTTGCCGTTCCAGGCCACGTACACCGACTGCCGCCCGACCGTCCGGGTGGTCAGCGTGTCCGTGAACACTGCCCCGGTCACCGGGTCGGTGTACGTCGGCAGGTTGTTGTCGACCCCGATCGTCGGGTTGAGCGCCGGGTCCGCCCCGGTCCACTGGTACAGGACGGTCGGTGTGACCGGGACGATGCCGTTGAACGCGACCCGGGTGAACAGCAGCGCGCCGCTGGTCTTCGCCGCGTTGTGGGCCAGGTAGACGAAGTAGATCGTCCCGTCCCGCCCAAACGCCACCGCCGGCGACGACGTGTGGGTGTAATTCGCGTTGGGATTGGTGTTCGCCGGGAGCATCGGATCCCGCCGCGACTGAAACACCTCCGCGTCCGACCACGACGCCCCGCCGTTGGTCGTGTACGAGTAGACCCCCGCCAGCACGCTACCGGGGTTCACGGCGGTGGCGACCAGCACCTGGCGGAGCGGGTCCGTCGGGTCGGCGACGACCTGCGGGTTGATGAAGTCGATCGGGGTGGAACTGTCGCCCTGGACCGGATCGACCCGCGGCAGTGCGGCCAACGAGGAATCGACCGTGGGTGTCGGGATGGTAGCGGGGACGACCCGGTCCTCGAACGTCTCGAGGCCGAGGACGACCGCGTCGCGGTGCCGGCGGCCGAGGTTACGGGAGTTGAACGCCCAAGACCGGAAAAGGGCGGGCAGAGTGCGGCGGGCCATGGGCTCGGCTCCGGGGGCAGGTCAATGGTGCGGTACAAGCGCGAACGTATGAAAACGCAGAAAAATCCGGCAACAGACCTATGCCCGGTCATTCGCCCGGCCGGCCGGCACCGGGGCTAAGCCCCGGCGCGCGGGCACAACACACGGCGGTCGTGAGGGTAGCCCTGCTTCGGACGACTGCCGGGCGGTAACCCGGCGGATCGGATGAGGGGCAGGGCGGACCCACTCGGCGGGGAATGGCTGGGCGTTTCTTGGTGGTTGTTCCGTTTCCGTGTCGTGACAACCGGCTGAATGGAGAGTACGCCTCCGGTGTCAGCCGGTGGTATCGGAACGAAGTTGCGAGCCAGACCAAAGACGATTCAGTCGGGCCGCTGGATTGGTTCCGTTCGTAATAAAAGTAACATTTTCCGCCGATTACCTTAATCACCCTCGTTGCCCAGTGTCAATCGGCAACGGGCGATTTCGGCCTGCGTCTCAAGACAAGGAGTCTGCTTTTCGGACAGATTGGGGCGATTGGAGCGGTTGCGCCCACCGAAACGGCGGTAACGGTCACGCGATTCTGCCGCCAGAAAAACAAATATTCATCACAAAGACATTATTTGGCAAAAATACGCGATCGCATCTCCCCTCCGGCTCCCTGCATGACCGCGGTCAGGTGGGCCACTTTTCGGCGGGGCAGGTCTCGTGCGTCAGGTGTGCCTTGACGGCGGTGAAGCACCCGCACACCCGGCACCGGGTTCCTGTGTGGTATTCACAGGCGTCACAGGTCGCCAGCCGCACTCGGCGAGTCTCGGGCGATACGGTCCGCATCCCGGTGCCGACGAACCGGGCGGCCGCCTTCAGCGCCGACCACGCCATCTTGAGCACCCCCGGGTCGGCCGCCGCGGGGGCGGCCGGGGCCGCGCCGCCGAACCCCGCCCCGCCGACGAACGTGACCGTGCCGGTGAGCGGGGCTCCGCCCCGGACGTACCGGTCGAGGTGCTCGGCGAGGCGGTCGGCTTCCGGGTGGTCGAGCCGGCGGAACAGGCGGACCGCCGCGTCGGCGGCGCGGGCCGCCCGCTCCACGGCGCCGAGTTCGGCGAGGACGATGGCCGTCATCCAGTAGAGCTCCGCCTCGTGCCGCGCGTCGCCGAGTTCCCGGGCCAGGGCCAGCGCCCGGGCGTAGGCGTCCAGCCCCCGCTCCGGGTCGCCCGCCGCCAGGGCCGCCATCGCCAGCCGCTCGAGGGCGCCCTTCTCGGCGAACCGGTCCCCGGCCGCCCGGGTCACCCCCACCGCGCGCTCGGCCACCGCCACTCCCTCCGCTGCCCGCCCGGCCCCCGCCAGGAACAGCCCGTAGTGACTCTCGACGTCGGACGTGAGGCCAGCGTCGCCGACCCGCGCCGCGGCCGCCATCGCCTCCACGAACGCGGCCGCGGCGCGGGTCGGGTCGGTCTGGCCGGTGAGGATGCCCAGGTCGGTTAGGGCCGCCGCCTCGCGGCGTGGGTCGCCGCCCGCCCGCGCGGCCGCGACCACCCGCTCGGCCGACGCCACCGGGGACTCCGGCGGGTCGCCGGCGGGTGCGGGTTCGGGGGTAGGTGACACGTGACACCGAGGGGGCGGGACGGGGATGTGAAGGGTATCAGCCGACGCGGGGGGATTCAACCGACCGCCGGATTCCCCGTTGCGGACCCGGCCGAGCACGAGTACAGTCACCATTGCCTCGGACCAACTTGCCCAACCCCCCAGGTGCCCGCCCGTGACCCGTTACGCCCTCGCCGCGGCCGCCGCCGTGGCCCTGGCGGCCGCCACCCCGGCCGCCGCCCAACAGCCCGCCCCCCCCAAGACCGACCCGATGACCGACGCCCTGGCCATCGCCCAGGCGCTCGTCCCCGGGGGCGTCCTGGTCAAGGGGCGGAACGAGACGTCCAAGGCCGGTGCCCCGATCTTCGGGTTCTACTTCTGGGTCGACGGGAAGCTCCGGGAGATCGAGATCACCCCGAGCGGGATGGTCCACAAGGACACGAACAAGACGCCCGACCCGGTGAGCGAGGATGTGGCTGCCCTGATCACGGCGAAGGGGCGGCAGCGGGTCAAGCTCCCTGACGGCCGGCTCGCCGAGATCGCCGCCGGGGCGCTCAACGGGACGCCGATCTCGAGCATCACGTACTTCCGCCGGGGGGACCGGCTGCTGGTGCGGTTCGGGACGGTGACCCTCGACTCCGAGACCGGCCAGGTCGTCCCCCCGCCCAAGTAGCCGCCCCGGAGCCCGCCCGTGGCCCCCGCCCCGCCGACCGGACGCCGCCGGGAGCCCGCCCGCGCGGGCTTCACGCTGATCGAGCTGCTCGTCGCCATCGCCATCATCGCGGTGCTGGTCGGGCTGCTCCTGCCCGCCGTCCAGAAGGTCCGCGAGGCGGCCCAGCGGGCGAAGTGCACGAACAACCTCAAGCAACTCGCTCAGGCTCTCCACCAGTACCACGACGCCGAGGGCCGGTTTCCACAGGCGTACAACGAGTACTGGAACTTCGCCGAGCCGCTCGACCAGCCGACCGCCCCCGACCCGCGGCCGCGGCAGAGTTGGGCGTCGCTGGTCCTCCCGTACATCGAGCAGCAGAACCTCCTGGCGACCGGCCAGGGGCAGGCCCAGCGGGCGCCGATCGGGCTGTTCTCGTGCCCGTCCGACGGGCGCACCAGCGGGCCGTCGCCGGGCGGCAACTTCAAGTTCCTGGGCGACCAGTTCGGGCTCACCTCGTACCTGGCGGTCGAGGGGAGTCGGTACGAACGCGGGCCGTCCACCACGCACATGAGCCTGGAGTTCGGCGGCCCGCGCGACGGCATCCTCGTCCGCAGCGGCGCCACCCGGTTCGCGGACGTCACCGACGGGACGAGCGGGACGCTGCTGCTCGGCGAACGCCCGCCGTCGACCGCCCCGAACCTCGACTGGGGGTGGTGGGCGTGGTCGGCCTACGACTCGACGCTGGCCGTGACCGAGACCCGCGGGATGCTTCGCACCGGGTGCCCGCTGCCGGCGGGATACCGCCCCGGAAAGCTCGACGACCCGTGCGCCGCCCACCACTTCTGGAGCACCCACCCGGGCGGCGGGATGTGGGCGTTCGCCGACGGGTCGGTCCGGTTCGTCGGGTACGCCGCCGCCCCAATCATGCCCGCGCTCGCCACTCGCCACGGTGGTGAAGTGGCCGACCCGGCCGGTTACTGACCCGCCCGGAGCGCCAAGCGAACGCCAAGGCCGCGGCGCGAGCCGTGGGTGGGTGCCCGGCTGACTCTACGGCCGGACACGATCCCCGCCCCCTGTCCCGAGACGCAACCCATGCCCCGTGTTGTGCTGTTGGCCGCACTCGCCGTCTTCCCCGCCGCGAGCCCCGCCGTGCCACAGCCGTCCGCCCAGAAGGGCGACAAGGCGGACCCGCAGGCGAAGTTCGAGCCGAAGTCGCGGCCGGGGGAGGGCCAGAAGTTCCTCGCGCGAATGGCCGGTGATTGGGACGTGATGAAGACGTTTCACCTGAAGTCCGGCGAGCCGACGAAGACTACCGGCACCTGCAAGCAGGTCATGATCCAGGACGGCCGCTTCCTCCAGTCCGACTTCGTGTTCGACGGCCCGGCCGGGAAGACGACCGGGACGGGACTGATCGGGTTCGAGCCGGAGACCGGGAAGTTCACGAGCGTGTGGATCGACTCGCGGCAGACGCGGATGTCGTTCCGCCAGGGCGCCGACAAGTTCGACGGAAAGCAGATCGTACTCGTCGGCAAGGCGCTCGGCGAGGCGCCGAAGGACGGCACCCGCGTCTCGCGCACGACCACCACGCTGGAGGACGGTGCGAACCGCATCACCCACCGCCAGGTGGCCGTCGAGGCCGACGGCACCGAACGGCTGGTGATGCAGTTGGTGATGACCCGGCGCGGGAAGTAGCCTGATACCCGGTCCGGTTGAGGGTGTCTGATCTGGTGGAACCGGCGCCCCGCCGGTCCCACCAAACTCCAACCGAACAGCACCAACCGGATCGTGTATCAGTTCAGTTGGAGCGACTCGCCGCCGGCGCGGGAGCCGGCGGCGCGCCACGCCGCCGCGTCCACCGCCGACCGCACCGACCGCACCGACCCGTCCATCAGCAGCACATTCACCAGCCCCGTGTGGTAGCTCCGCGACGTGACCGCGTCGAACGAGATGCGCGTGGCCGACGACCCGTCGTTGCTCGACAACTGATCCACGTCCACCGGGCCGTTCGGGCCGGTGAACATCACCGGCGTGTTCGGCTGCAGCACGAACGTGACCCCGATGTGGAACGTCTGTGCCTCTGTCCAGCCCGTGTGCCCGCTCGGGGTCGAGCCGAGCGTGCCGCCGAGGGTGAGCACGTCGGCCGCGGTCGGGTTCGGGATCGCCGTCGTCGCTGCGAGGCTGGCGTTCGACTTCAGCACCCAGGTGTACGCCTTCACCTCGGCGAACCCGATGGTGTTGCTCATCCCGTCGGTGTAGTCGGCGAACTTCGTCCCCCCGTTCTGGGTGCTGGTGTACGGGATCGCCCCGTCGCCGCCCTGCCCGGTGTTCGGGTTCCACACCATCCAGGTGCCGACGTTCGCCGCGTAGGTGGTCGGCCACCGGTTGATCGACCCCGGCCCGCTAGCGCTGGTGGCCGGCTTCATCTCGTCCTTGACCTCGCTCGGGCACACGTAGATCGGGATGCGCTGCCGGGTGACCGCGTCCTGGACGTTCCCGGCCAGGGTGAAGTCGACCTGGAGGTATGTGTTGGCCTGCTCGATGTACGGCAGAATGCGGGTGTGCGGCGACCAAGCGTCGCTCGCGGTCGCGGCGGTCGGGTAGACCCCGGCGGGTGGGAACCGGCCGTTCACCCCCTCGTAGTTGTGCAGTGCGATCCCGATCTGCTTCAGGTTGTTCTGGCACTTGGCGCGCGCGGCGGCCTCCCGGACCTTCTGCACCGCGGGGAGCAGCAGGCCGATGAGGATGGCGATGATGGCAATGACAACCAACAGTTCGATCAGTGTAAAGGCACGGTGCCGCATGAGCGAGGGGTCCTTAGGCCCGTTAAATGCGGCATGGCAGTTAGGCGGGGTGGATGGTAAGGAGGGTAAGATGAGAAGAACGTGAAAAACCCGATGCGGATTACCAGTATCCGCATCACCGGACGCTCGTAATCGGTCAACCGTGGGCTGAAACCCACGGCGACCCGGTCAAAGACGGCTGGCATCGAATCAGTATCAATCGATCGACGCGACCTCGCCAGCGGCGCGCGTGGTCAGGGCGGCGAATGTCGGCAGTGCGATCGATTCGCGGATGAACTGCACCCGCCCGTCGCCGAACAGGACATTCACCCCGCCGGTGTGGAAGCTGTACGGCTCGTTGTTGTTCTTCCGGTTCATCGGCGACGCGCACGCCGTGCCGCACCCTTCGGTCGTGCCGTCCGCACTCGCCCCGTCCAGGCTGTACGGCCCCTCGCTGTCCGCCCAGCAGATCCCCTGGTCGTTCGACGCGCTCGGCTGCACCGACCGGTTGAAGTACACCACCGGCCGCCCCGCCGTCTCGACCACCAGCGTGGTATTCGAGGTGCCGTCGGAGACGTCGGTCATCCGCACCCGGGAGTTGCGGAACATGATCCCGAACCGGTTGTTGGCGTCGTAGAGCGCGGTCGGCAGGTGGGGGTTGATGCTCCCGTGCTGGACGCCCATCACCACCTCGTAGTCGGTCGGGGCGAGCGGGTTCGTCACGCTCAGCGCCGGCCGCGGCGGCTTGGCGACGGCGGTGAGTACGTCGGCCCGGGTCGGGCTGCTCGGGCACTGGTACGTCCGTACCGGCACCGCCGCCGCCGTGGTGTTCGTCCCCTCCCACCAGTTCAGGTCGAAGTTGTAGAGCTTCTGGAGGTTCTCCTGCTCGATGAACGGGAGCGTCAGCGGCCGCCAGCCGACGTACTTCCCGCCCGGGTTCCCGGGACCCGCCATCGTCCACCCGGACGCCGGGAACACGCTGTTCGCGTCGTGGAACCCGTGGAGTGCGAGGCCGAGTTGTTTGAGGTTGTTCTGGCACTGCGCGCGGGCCGCGGCCTCGCGCACCTTCTGGACAGCGGGTAGTAGCAAACCGATCAGGATCGCGATGATGGCGATTACCACCAACAGCTCGATGAGCGTGAAGGCACGGCGGGCGAGCGGGGGCATGGGCAGCACCGGGGGTTTGGGCAGAGAGGCATGGCCCAATCAGTCTAACAGGCGGTGGACGACATACCAGTGGTCACAAGACGCCCACATCGGTCATGCGCCGGCCACATCGGTTGTCAGATGCCTATGCCCAGTCGCCAGTTTCGGCCTCTATCCGCCCACATCGGTCGCCAATAATACGGGTTCCAAGAAACAGCTTCCATCCCTCTGGGCGGGCGTCTACCCTGTCGTGACCGGCAGGAGGTCGCGATGCGCGTCGAGCCCCACCACACCGCGGCCGAACTCGCTGCCCGCATCCGGTCCGAGTCCCGGGCCAAGGTGGTTCGCCGGCTGACCGCCGTCCGCCTCGCCCTCCTCGGCCACCGCCCCGAGGACATCGACCCCCAGGTCTGCCTCTCGGCCCGGCAGGTCCGCACCTGGGTCATCCGGTACAACGCCGGCGGTCCGGCGGGGCTGGCCGACGCCCCCGGCCGGGGGCGCAAGCGGCCGCCCGACGCCGACCAGGAGAAGCGACTGGCCGACCGCCTCCGGGCCGGCCCGACCCCGGCCGACGGGGTCTACACCCTCCGCGGGGAGGACATCCGCCGCATCCTCCGGGACGAGTTCGGGCTGGTCCGGTCCCTGGCCGCCGCCTACCACCCGCTCCACGCCCTCGGGTTCGAGCCCCTCCGCCCCCCTGACGCTACCCCAAACCGGGCGTGCCGGCAACCGCGTCAAGGTCGGGAATCTCGCCAAACTGACGCACTATCGAACTGCAATTCAGCAGTAATTGATTGGCGATTGTTGATGCTTCCCACGAAAAGTGGACACGAAGTCAACGGTGGGACTGGCTGTGTGCCCACTAGAACTCGGCCGGGGACACGAACCCCAGGGGTGAGTGACGGCGGGCGCGGTTGTCGAACACCTCCCGGTACTCGAACAGCACCGCCCGCGCCCGGTTGCGGGTGGCGTAGTCCTCGTGGTGGACCAGTTCCTTCTTGAACGAGGCATCATACGGAACGGTGTTGATTCCCTATGATATTCCCGCAAGTCGTTGGTGCGGGAGGGGATCCCGATGCGTCGTCTGCCATT
>VFQN01002064.1_pt1 | contig 32052 bp, 35 predicted proteins | sample 3512371 | NCBI WGS metagenome assembly VFQN01 (sample SAMN10412370, study PRJNA504923) | tailings metagenome | isolation source: Replicate 2 from Balatoc abandoned mine | place: Philippines: Itogon, Benguet | collected 2017-08-28 | reverse complement strand
ATCCTGGCCTTTTTCGAGGTTCGACATGATTTCGCCGACGCCGAACAGGCCCATGGCGACAACCACGAAGCTGAGGCCGTCCGCCAAGCCCGACATGCCGAAGGTGAAGCGCGACATGCCCGAGTTGACGTCGGTGCCGACGATGCCGAACAGCAGGCCGAGGAAAATCATCGCGATGGCTTTCAGCATCGAACCACTGGCCAGCACCGCAGAGGCGATCAGGCCCATGGACATCAGCGAGAAGTACTCGGGGGCGCCGAACTTCAGCGCGACTTCCGCCAGCGGCGGACCGGCCAGCGCGATCAGCAGCGTGCAGACCGTGCCGGCAAAGAACGATCCAACCGCGGCAATCGCCAGCGCCGGACCGGCACGGCCGTTTTTCGCCATCTGGTAACCGTCGATGCAAGTCACCACCGAAGCCGATTCACCGGGCAGGTTCACCAAGATCGAGGTCGTCGAACCGCCATACTGGGTGCCGTAATAAATGCCGGCCAGCATGATCAGCGCGCCTACAGGCGGCAGGTTGAAGGTGGCGGGCAGCAGCATCGCGATCGCGGCCAGCGGGCCGACGCCCGGCAGCACGCCGACCAGCGTGCCGACAAACACGCCGATGAAGCAGTACATCAGGTTCTGCAGCGAAACGGCGGTCTGGAAACCCAACGCGAGGTTGGGAAAGAGAGCAGCTAGGCTATCCATGTTTTCTTATCTCCACCAGAACAGCGGGAAGGGCAGATCCAGCCCTTTGATGAACAGTGCCCAGCAACCGATGATCAGAGCCACGGCGACTATGAGCGACTCCTTCCAGCGGTATTCCTTGCCGGCGGCGGACGCGAGGGTCACCATGAAGAACACGGCCAGCACGAAGCCGATGTGGTCAATGGCCCACCCAAAAATGATGAACGCGACACTGAGCAGGACCATTGCCTTCCAGGCAAATTTTCCGATGCCTTCGCCCTTGTCCTTGAATCCGGTCGCGGCAATCATCAGCCCCAGCACGATCAGGCCAATGCCGATCCATGTGGGGAAATAACCAGGCCCCATCCGTGCAGCGGTACCGAACGGATAATCCGAGGCGATGTAGATCGCCAAGGCTCCGAAGGCGATGAACATGACACCGCCCCAGAAATCTTCCTGACTCGTGATTTTCAACTGAACACCCTCCTGATTTCAGAAACAGATACCGGGACGAATCTCACTCCCGATCCGGTGTGCCGCCCACCTTGTTCGAACTGCAGACCTTCGCGGCAACTACTGCCCGTGACTTCTTTTTTGACCCCTGTGTTATCAGGTTTATAGATTACGGAACCGGACTTTACACGAAGCAATCTGCCAAACAAAGCTTTTTTACCCCCTATATTGTGCGATGCACCATGTCATTTTGCACTTCGCGCAGCGCGATTGCGCAACACAGGAACTGAACCCAAGGCGCTGCGGATTCTAAGATGCAAGACTTTCGCGAGGCTTTCATAAAAGCAAGGTTTTTGGATACCTGCTTTTGCGCCCGGCGCATCGCCTGAAGGGTCACTGAATACCGGGGCGCCACAGCATCCCGGCGAGCCATGCGCCGCTGTGGTGCACGGCCCGCCGGCGATGCATCAGCCCGGATCAATCCATCATGTCCACGCGCTTGGTCTTGATCAACATGCGCAGCTTGGCGGCTTCGCCGTTGATGAATTTGCCGAAATCCTCCGGCGTGCCGCCGGCCTTGACCAGTCCGAGCTGATCGAGCCGCGCCTGCACATCGGACATCTGCAGCACACGGTTCATTTCGGCATTCAGGCGATTGACCACGGCGCGCGGTGTTTTGGCCGGCACCTGCACGCCGAACCACACCGTCGCCTCCGCGTTCTGGATGCCCTCTTCCGCCAGCGTCGCCACGTTCGGCAGCACCGCCTGGCGCGCGGGCGCGGCGACGGCCAGCACCTTGATGCGCCCCGCCTTGATATGCGCCTCGCCGCTGACCACGGTGGTGTAGACGACGTCTATCCTGCCGCCGATGACGTCGGTCAGTGCCGGCGCAGTGCCCTTGTACGGGACATGCACCACATTGACGCCGGTGGCCGCCGCGAACAGCGCCTGGCCGATATGCAGGCTACTGCCGTTGCCCGATGACGCCCAGGTCAGCTTGCCGGGATTGGCCTTGGCATAGGCCAGCAGCTCGCGGCCGTTGTTCGGGCCGAATTTCGGGCTGGCAACGATGATCAAGGGCGAATAACCGATGAAAAACACCGGCGCGAAATCCTCGATCCGGTACGGCGATTTGCTGCGCATCACGACGTTGTTGACGCTGGGCCCGGGATTGGCGTGCAGCAGCGTGTAGCCGTCGGGGGCGGCATCCGCGGCGATCTGCGCGCCGATCGAGCCGCCGGCACCGGAACGGTTGTCGATCACGAACTGCTGCCCGAGGCCCTCGGACATTTTCTGCGCGAACAGCCGCGCGGTGATGTCATTCGATGCACCCGGCGGAAAAGGCACGATCCAGCGCACGGGACGCGCCGGATAGGCGTCGGTGCCCTGCGCCGCCGCCTGCGGAAGCGGCAACTGCATCAGGCCGATGGCGGCCAGTGCTGCGAACAGCTTGCATTTCATGGTTTTTCTCCTCCGGTTGGTCTGCCGCAGTGCCGCGGCTTGGTCCTCAGGCGCGCGTCAGCGCGTCCGGGTTGATCACGTTCACCGGCTTGCCGCCGGCATAGGCGATGATCTGGTCGAAAATGCTGCCGAAGATGCGCTCGTATCCGGCGCGCTCGACATAACCGATATGCGGCGTGCACAGCGCATTGTCGAGCTTCAGCAGCGGATGGTTCGCGCCGAGCACCGGTTCCTCCTCGAACACGTCGACGGCCGCCATGCCCGGCCGGCCCCGCTGCAGCGCCTGTTCCAGCGCCCCGGGTTCGATCAGTCCGGCACGGCTGGTATTGACGATCAGCGCCGTCGGTTTCATCCGCGCGAGGTCGGCGGCGGACACGATGCCGCGGGTCTCGGCGATCAGCCGCAGGTGCAGCGAGATCACGTCGCTGTCCTCGAAAAACGCCTCCTTGCTGCGCGCCGCTGCATAACCGTCGGCCCGCGCCCGCGCCAGCGAGGTCTCGCGCGCCCACACCAGCACTTTCATGCCGAAGGCCTTGCCGTAGCCGGCGATCACCGCGCCGATGCGCCCGTAACCGTAAACGCCGAGCGTCTTGCCGCGCAGTCCCTGCCCCACCGTCGACTGCCAGCGCCCCGCCTTCAGCGCCGCCACTTCCTGAGGAATATTGCGCATCGCGGCAATGATCAGCCCCCAGGTCAGCTCGGCGGTGGCATAGGAGGGCTGTCCGGGATGCAGGTTGCTGCACAACACGACGCCCTGCCGGGTGCAGGCCTCGACGTCGATGTGCGGATAGACGCTGTGGTGGCTGATCAGTTTCAGCTTCGGCAGGCGCTCGATCAGCGGCGCGCGTATCGGCGTGCGTTCGCGGATCAGCACCAGCGCCTCGGTATCCTTCAGGCGCTGCGCCAGTACATCGACATCCTTGCTGTGGTCATTCCAGACCGTGACCTCGTGGCCCTGCAGCTTCGAAAAGCAGTCCAGCCTGCGCACGACATCCTGGTAATCATCGAGAATCGCGATTTTCATTGATGCCGCTCCGGAATAATTTACAAGTATTTGATTTTATTGACTATTTCAGCCATCCGCTGGCACGCTGCGCCGCCACCACCTCGTCGACGATCTCCGGCGCGCGGCCGACATAGGTGGTCGGATCGAGCGCCGCCTTCAGTTCCGCGGCCGACAGCGCAGCCTTGACCTGCGGGTTCTGCATCAGCGCCGCCTCGAAGGAGATGTTGTTTTCGATGCCGTGCATCGAAATCTCGTACACCAGGTCATGCGCCGTCTGCTTGCCGACCTTTTCCGACAGCACGAACATCACGCGCTCCGACAGCAGGAAGCCGCCGAGGCGGTCGAGGTTTGCGCGCATCTGCTTCGCGTCGACATGCAGGTCGCCCAGCACATACTTCATGATCGCCAGCATGCCGCCCATGATCAGGCAGGACTCCGGAATCGCCTTCCACTCGCCGCGCCAGGCGGAGCCGTCACGCTCGTGCTCGATCAGCATCGACTCCAGCATGTAGGGCACGTTGTAACGCAGCGCGCGGCTGGCGCCGACCACGGCTTCGCAGCTCGAGGGATTGCGCTTGTGCGGCATCGTCGAGGAACCGACCTTGCCGGCGCTGAAAGGCTCGTAGAGCTCGCCGATCTCGGTGTGCTCGAGGATGATGATCTCGTTGGCGATCTTGGCCAGCGTCGAGCTGATCAGCCCCAGCAGGTTGACATATTCGGCGAAACGGTCGCGCGCCGGCTGCCAGTTGATGTCGGCGACGCCGAGGCCGAGCCGCTTCATCAGCCGCTGCTCCAGTTCCTTCGCCTTCGGGCCGAAGGAGGCCTGGGTGCCGACCGCGCCGACCATGCCGCCGACAAACACCCGCGGCTCGACCTCGCGCATGCGTTCGTAGTGGCGCCCCATTTCGGAGAGCCAGATCGCCGCCTTGTGGCCGAAAGTGATCGGCAACGCCTGCACGCCATGCGAACGTCCGGCCATCGGCGTGTCGCGGTGCGCCTCGCAGAGTTTCACCAGCGAATTGCCGATGGCCTTCATGTCGCGCAGGTAGATCGCGTGCGCCTCCCTGATCTGCAGCATCACCGCGGTGTCGAGCACGTCCTGGGTCGTGGGGCCGAAATGGATGTACTCGCCGTGATCCCGCTTGCACAGTTTCTGCACCGCCTTCACCGCCGGCACCAGCGGATGCTTGATGCGGCGGATTTCGGCGGAAACCGCATCGATGTCGATTTTCGAGATGCTGGCGTTCGCGGCAATGTCCTCGGCGGCGGCTTTCGGAATGATCCCCAGCCCGGCCTGCTCGATCGCCAGTGCCGCCTCGAAATCGAGCCACTTCTGCACGCGGTTGTGGTCGTTGAATATGGCACGCAGCTCCTCGGTGCTCCACAGGTGCTGGATCAGTGCGTCGTCAAATACTCCGGATGCCATGGCAGACTCCAATGCTTGTGTTCAACAGCGGATCAGGCGGCCAGCGCGCGGTTGTCGGGAACCGACATGAACGATTCCATCGCGTGCCAGAACTTGTGGCGGTTGATGCCCAGCGTCGCGGCATGGGCCAGGCCGGACACGAACACGAACTGCTTGTCCTTGCTCGGCAGTTTGCCGAAAAAATCGAGCAGGTCGGGCTCGGCGGCGATGCCGTCGTACTCGCCGCGGATGATGCACACCGGGCAGGTGATTTTCAGCGGATCGATCACCGGCAGGTGCGCGCACATGTCGAGATAGGTGCCGGTGGGCACCGAATCGCCCAGCGGCAGTTCGGCGTCGGCCAGCGCGTCGGCGGCGATCATCTCCGACGTGCCGGGCTTGTCACGGGTGAACATGCTGTGGATGAAGGCGCGGTCGACCTTGCGCCGCGGGCTGGCCTGGTATTCCGCCAGTTTTTCCTTGCGCTTGGCCAGCGTCGGCGAACCCTCGCCGGTGTAGACCAGCGCCGACACCATCAGCCGCTTCACGCGGCCGGGATTTTGCTGCGCATAAAGGGCCGCGCGCAGCGCGCCCGACGAACCGCCGTACATGTACACCTCGCGTGCGCCGGTTTCGCGTTCGACGACCTGCATCGCCGCCGCCAGGTCCTGCGCGCCGGAGGCGATGTCGGAATTGCTGTCGGTGCGATCCGAGCGGCCGTAACCCTCGTGGTCGACGGTCCATACGTCGTAACCGAGTCCGGCAAAGTGGTCCATCAGCGAATAGTCGCCGCGTCCCGGCACACTGAGGTCGAAGCTGGAACGGCCGGAAGCCGAGGAACCATGCACCAGGAACAGCACCGGCGCGCCCCTGGGCGCATCGTCCGCGCGTTTGCGGTACACATACAGTTTGACCTTGCCCTTTTGCGCCTGGTATTCCCCGGCCCTGATCTGCGCCATGCACTGCTCCATTCGGTGAATTGATGATCGAGCGGCGATTATCGCACCGCAGGGGCGGCCGCCGCCCGGCAGTCCGAATGCTGGTCGCAGTGTACACTCGCCGCATCAATCCTCACGGAGCACACCATGGGCGCTGCACCCTCGAAAATCATCAGCCTCTCCGCACTGGCCGGATTGATACCGGACGGCGCAGCGCTGGGCCTCGGCGGCGTGTTCCTGCATCGCGGCCCCTTCGCGCTGGTGCGCGAACTGGCACGGCAGGGCCGCAGGCATCTCGACATCATCAAACCCTCGCCGGGCTACGACCTCGACCTGCTGTGCCGCGCCGGTGCAGTGTCCAAGGTGCGTGCCGGCATCGTCGCGATGGAAGGCAATTTCGGCATGGCGCGCTGGTACCGCAAAGCCATCGAGCGCAAGGAGGCACATCTTGAAGAACATGCCTGAATAACCCTGGTCTCGGGGCTGCGTGCAGCCTCCTACGGCATCCCCTTCCAGCCGGTGGCCGGCGTGCACGGCAGCGAGCTGGCACGGATCAACGGCTGGCAGACGGTCACCGACCCCTACGGTTCGGGGCGCGAGGTCTATGTCATACCCGCGGTGCATCCCGACATCGCGGTGATCCATGCCGCGGAAATCGACGCCGAAGGCAATGCGCGCGTCTATGGCTCGCCGTTCTGGGATCATCCGCTGACCCGCGCCGCCAAACGCGTGCTGGTCACCGCCGAAAAACTCGTGCCCACCGACCGCCTGCGCGAACAGCCCGAACTGACGCTGGTGCCGGGATTCATGGTCGAGGCCGCGGCCGTCGTGCCCGGCGGCGCCTGGCCGGGTTCCATGCACCCGTACTACGGCATCGACTACCCCGCGGTTGACGCCTACATGGAAGACCGTCCCGGCGTGCTCGAGAAACACCTTGCCGATGCCCCGGAAGCCGCCGCGTCGCGCTGAAAACGCAGCCCTCCTGCGCAGCTTCGCGCCGGTGGCCGATGCCGCCGCGCGCGTGCTGGTGCTCGGCAGCATGCCCGGCGCCGAGTCGCTGCGCGCCGGTCAGTACTATGCCCATCCGCGCAACGCCTTCTGGCGCATCATGGGTGACCTCGTCGGTGCCGCACCCGAACTCGGCTACGCAACGCGCAAACGCCGCCTGCAGGCCGCGGGCATCGCGCTGTGGGACGTGCTCGCCGCCTGCACGCGGGAAGGGAGTCTCGATGCCGACATCGATCCCGATTCCATCATCACCAACGATCTGCCCGCTTTTTTCGCGCGCCATCCGCGCATCACGCATGTGTTTTTCAATGGCGCAGCCGCCGAACGCTGTTTCCGCATCCACGTGCAGCCGGCACTGGAAACCGGCGTGCTGCACCTGCAGCGCCTGCCCTCGACCAGTCCCGCGCATGCCGCGCTCGACTATCACGGCAAACTCGCCGCTTGGCGCAGCGTGCTGCACGCTTTACATAAAAACCAATAAAATCATATATTTATAAATCATCTCAATCCGCAGAGCCGCCACCACCGAACGCCGTCATGGACTGGACACCCTTCTCCTTCATCGTCATCCACCTCGCGCGCCAGATCCGTGCCGGCGAAATCACATTCAGCGGCGTCAACTCGACGCTGCCGATGCTGGCATGCCTGCTCGCCAAACGCGCCTACGATTTCCCGTTCACATACATCAATGTCGCCGGCGGCGTCGAACCGCAGCCGGTCGAGGTGCCGCTGTCGAGCAGCGATCCGGCGATCGTCCACGATTCCCCGGCAATATTCGCGAACCAGGACTTCTACGACCTCTGCGCGCGCGGCGGACTCGACCTGGTTTTTCTCGGCTGCGCGCAGATCGATGCCGAGGGCCGCACCAATGTTTCGGCAATCGGTTCCTGGGAGAATCCGAAAGTCAGGCTGCCCGGCGGCGGCGGCGCTGCGGTGATGCTGCCCACGGCAAAACGCGTCGTCACCTGGCGCAGCGATCACACGGCACGTGCCCTGGTCGACAAGCTCGATTTCGTCACCGCCGCCGGCAACATGACCGCGCTGGTGACACCGCTGGCGGTGTTCGAGCGTGAGCCGCGCGCAGGCGCCCGCTTCCGTCTCGCATGCTTCAATCCGGCGATCACGGTTGACGATATCGCAGACCGCACCGGCTTCGGCTTCGACGCGACCGCGGCCAGGCCCGCAATGCCGGCCAGCACGCGCGAGCTGCATGCGCTGGCCGCACTCGACGCAGGCGGGCGCTTTTCCGCGACTGTCAAGGGCTGAGGCATCGCGGCCCGCGTGTTAGCATAAGGCTTCTCCGCGTGCCGCATTTTTTCCTGCACGCCTGAACCTTCAATCAAACGCAATTCCGGATGCTTCCGCTACAAGGCATACGCGTCGTCGAATTCTGCCAGGTGCTGGCCGGCCCCTTTGCCGGCTGCCTGCTCGCCGACATGGGCGCGGACGTGATCAAGGTCGAATCGCCCGAAGGCGACCTGATGCGGCAGTGGCCGCCGATCCTCGACGGCTACAGCCAGTATTTCGCCTCGGTCAACCGCAACAAGCGTTCGGCCGTGCTCGACCTCAAGAGTGATGCCGGCCGCGCCGACGCGCGCCGCCTCGCACGGTCTGCCGACATCCTGCTCGAAAATTTCCGCCCCGGCGTGATGGCGAAATTCGGCCTCGACTACGCGACGCTGGCGAAGGCACATCCCGCCCTCGTCTACTGCTCCGTTTCAGCCTTCGGCCAGACTGGCCCGCGCGCCGCCGAGGGCGGCTTCGACATGACAGTGCAGGCGATGAGCGGCGTCATGAGCGTCACCGGCGAACGCGACGGGCGCCCCGCGAAGTGCGGCATCCCGATCGCGGATTTCTCCGCCGGCCTCTACGCCGCATTCAGCACCGCTGCGGCCCTGCACAAGGCGCGCGCAACCGGACAGGGCGATTACATCGACGTGTCGATGCTGGGCAGCATGCTCGGCATCGCCAACCTGCAGACCAGCGAACTCTTCGGCACCGGCCGCGACCCGGTGCGGCTCGGCTCGGCGCATCCGATGAACGCACCCTATGCCGCCTTCTGCTGCCGCGACGGCTATTTCGCGCTCGCCGCCGGCACCAACAAACTGTGGGAAGCGGCCTGCGAGGCAATCGCGCGCCCCGACCTGACGCAGGACCCACGCTTCGCCTCGCCGACGCTGCGCGCGCAGCACCAGGACGCGCTGCGCGAACTGCTCGAAGCCGAGTTCGTCAAATATAACGCTGCCGATCTGCTGGCGCGCATGAACGCGCGCGGCGTACCCTGCGCGCCGCTGTACAATTATTCGCAGGTGCTTGCCGATCCCCAGGTCGAACACATGCAGTGGGTCGAGGAGTTGACGCTGCCCAACGGCGTCGCCAGCAAAACGGTCGTTTCGCCGCAGCGCGTCTCCGGACAGCGCCTTGGCGTGCGCCGCGGACCGCCGGCGCTCGGCGCCCATACCGCCGAAGTGCTCGCAGAACTGAAGGACAGACCATGAAAAACATCGAACGCTTCCGCCAGTTCGTCGCCGCAATGACACGGCTGGTCGAACGCAGCGGCCATGATGAAAAAACCATGCACGAGGAAGGCGGCCGCCTGCTCGGCGAACTGATCAGACACGATGACTGGCTGCCCGATGAATGCGCGCAGCCGCATCCCCAGTTCTACCAGCAGTACCTGCTCCACTGCGACCCGCTGGAGCGTTTCTCGGTGGTCAGCTTCGTCTGGGGCCCCGGCCAGAAAACGCCGGTGCACGACCACACGGTGTGGGGCCTGGTCGGCATGATGCGCGGCGCCGAAAATGCGCGGCGGTTCTCGCACACCAAACCCGGCCAGCCGATGGCTGCAGGCGAAACCGAAAAACTGCTGCCGGGCCAGGTCGACCGCGTATCGCCCACTGTCGGCGACATCCACGAGGTGTCCAACGCGCTCAGCGACCGGCCGTCAATCAGCATCCACGTCTACGGCGCCAACATCGGCGCCGTCAAACGCCATGTCTTCGATCCGGCGACCGGCGCCGAAAAACCCTTCGTCTCCGGCTACTCGAGCCCGGCTCTGCCCAATGTCTGGGACCGCTCTGCGGAAGTGCGCGCGGGGATTCAAGGCTGAAAAATCAAAAGCAGCCACAGAGGACACAGAGTTCACAGAGAAAAACCGAACCCGGAAAATGCATCCATCTGCCATGAATTCCTCTGTGTCCTCCGCTTTTTCTCTGTGTCCTCTGTGGCAAGGTTTTAACATCCCATGAACGACGAACTGCTGCGCAGCCACGACGGCCACGTCACCCGGCTGACGCTGAACCGGCCGCAGAAAGCCAATGCGCTGTCCGCCTCGCTGGTGGAAGCACTGCTCGACGCCGTCGAATATGCCGCCAACGACGGCACGCGGCTGCTGATCCTCGACGGCGCCGGCCCGCACTTCTGCGCCGGCTTCGATTTCACCGATGTTCAGTCCCAAAGCGAGGGTGACCTCGCGCTGCGTTTCATCCGCATCGAGACGCTGCTGCAGGCGCTCCATCACGCACCGCATGAAACGCTGGCACTGGCCCACGGCCGCGTCTTCGGCGCCGGTGCCGATCTCGTCGCGAGTTGCGGCCTGCGCGTCGCCGAACCCGGCACGAGCTTCCGCATGCCGGGACTGCGCTTCGGCATCGTGCTCGGCACACGCCGCCTGGTCCAGCGCATAGGCGCCGACCGCGCCCGCGACATCCTGTCGCATTCGCGCAGCTTTGATGCCGATACCGCACTCGCCGACGGTTTTCTGACCCGCATCGCCGCGCGCGCGGACTGGCCGGCCTTGATCGCGGACGCCAAAACCGCCGTGGACATGCTGGCGCCGGCCGCCGCCGCTGCCCTGCACCGACGCAGCACCGAAGACAGCCGCGCCGAAGACATGGCCGAACTGGCCCGCTCCGTCAGTACGCCGGGGCTCAAGGAACGCATCCGCAGATACCGGGAATCCGGAAAATAGAGGAACCGAGAACCATCATGAGCAATACCCTGCCAGCAAGCATGCAAGCCGTCGAAATCTCCGCGCCCGGCGGCCCCGAGGTCCTGAAACCGGTCAGCCGTCCGCTGCCGGTGCCGAAGCCCCACGAAGTGCTGATCAAGGTGGCTGCGGCGGGCATCAACGGCCCCGACATCATGCAGCGCAAGGGACTGTATCCGGCGCCCGCCGGTGCTTCCGACCTGCCCGGCCTCGAAGTGTCGGGCACCGTCGTCGCCGTCGGTGCCGCGGCGAAACGCTGGAAGGAAGGCGACCGCGTGGTCGCGCTGACCAACGGCGGCGGTTACGCCGAGTACGTGGCCGCCGACGCGGAACACTGCCTCGGCGTACCCCAGGGCCTCGACATCGTCGATGCCGCCGGACTGCCCGAAACCTATTTCACGGTCTGGAGCAATGTATTCATCGGCGCCGGACTCAAAGCCGGCGAAACCTTCCTCGTGCACGGCGGTGCCGGCGGCATCGGCACCACCTGCATCCAGCTGGGCAAGGCCTTCGGCGCGAAAGTCATCGCCACCGACAGCCCGGAAGCGCGCTGCAGCATTTGCCGCGACCTCGGCGCCGACCGCGTGATCGATTACCGCAGCGAGGATTTCGTCGAGGTCGTGCGCGCTGAAGGCGGCGCCAACGTGATCCTCGACATCGTCGGCGGCCCCAACATCGAGAAAAACTTCAAGGCCGCGAGCCACGATGCGCGGATCATCCAGCTCGCCTTCGGCGCCGGCTCCAAGGTCGACATCAACCTGATGCCGGTGATGCTGAAGCGTCTGGTCTACACCGGATCGACGCTGCGCACGCGCCCCGATGCATTCAAGGCGCGCATCGCGCGCGAACTGGAATCACAGGTGTGGCCGTTGATCGCCGCCGGGAAAATCCGCGTGGTCACCCACAGCACGCTGCCGCTGGCCGACGCGGCCAGGGCGCATGCGCTGATGGAATCCAGCCAGCACACGGGCAAAATCCTGCTGAAAACCGCCTGAACGGCGCCGCGGAAAAACGGAGAAGATGGTGCCGGGGCCGCCTCAGGCGGCTTCGGCGAAACCGCTGTCCGGCATCTTGCGGCGCAGCAGCGAAATGTCGCGTGCCTCGGCGATGGTGCGCGCGTAATCGATGTTCCGGCGCGCGAAGGCGTAATACAGGTTCTGCCCCTCGAAGTGCCGGTCGACGAAACGGTAGACGCCGCCAAGGTCCTGCTCCAGCCGCTTGTGCGCACCGTTGAAAAATCCCGGCGTCTTGAAAATCAGGTCGGCCGGCGATTCAAAGACCACCTTTTCCTCGCCCTTCTCGTCGACCTGGCGGGCAATGCCGCCGAGCACGAATTCCGGATACAGGCGATCGTGGCATTTCTCGAGATAGCAGCGGTCGGCCATCTGGGCGAGGATGTCGGCGCTGCCCAGCAGGTTGCCGACCATCCGGTACTGGGGATCGATGTGGATGCTGTTCACCGGCACCTCGTAACCGGTGAAATGCACGATCCGGGCGGCCGGATCAGCCAGTTCACCCAGCCCCACCTCGGGCAGGTACCAGGACATGAATTCCGCGCCGCGGCCGACATGGGTCCGCGTGTATTCGGCGCCGTGCCGCTTTTCCTTGTCGTCAAGGCGCCGCAGGTAACCGATGTCATGAAACAGCGCACTGACCGTGCCGAGCTGGAACAGGCGCTCGTTCATGACCAGCGGGCTGGTCGAACGCACGCAGCCGTCCATCAGCCGCGCCATCGCCAGCGTCACCTCGAGAATATGCTGGATGTCGTGGTATTCGGTCTCGCAGGCGTGATAACCGGGAAATTCGCCGCGGTACAGGCGGCCGATGTCGGCAAAGACCCGCAGCAGGCCCGAGGGAAACTCGCGGCGGTACAGCCGCTCGTAGATCTGCGCGACCTCGAAAGAAACCGGCAGCGGATCCGTCGTATCCACCTGGTTGGTGACATCGCGCGTGGCGTGGCGTCCGTCTGCTGCGGTCAGTAGTGGATCCGGCTGCATCATATGCGTCATTTTTGTTGTATCCGGTTATAGTAACTATAATGTCCGGGCACCAGCAATGCCGGGAATACCCGCTGCGTCCGCCCCCGAGGACGGCCGGCGGCATGCGGAGTGTCGCGCCAACAGCCGGCCTTCGGCAAAACTGTCCACTAAATCACGGTGTTAAGCCATGCACCCGCAAACCGTCTACGCCAAGACCTCGAAGGGCGTCCTCGATTTCAAGAACAAGACCGCCAAGCTTGACCGGCAATCCGGAAACATTTTCCTTTCGGTCGACGGCAAATCCACGGTCGCCGAGCTGGTTGCCAAGAGCAAGCTCGAAATCAAGGAAGTCGAGTCCATCCTGGAGGAACTGACCAAGTCGGGCTACGTCAAGGTATTTTCCTCCCCCGCCCAAAGTCCGGCGGCAAAACCGGCGGCTTCCGCGCCTGCGGCGGCGCGCCCTGCGGCGGCGGCACCGGCTCCCGCGGCAGCGGATGACGGCGAAATGGACCTCGACTTCACGTCGCCGGATGCGGTGGCCAAGATCAACGCCGAAGCCGAGGAACGCAAACAGAAGGAAGCGCAGGCCAAGGCCCGCGCCCAGGCCGCCGCCAAGGCGGCGATGGAAGCCAAGGCCCGGCAGCAGGCGGAAGCCCAGGCCCGTGCCGCGGCCGAAGCCCGCGCCAGGGCTGAAACCGAAGCCAAGGCCAAGGCGGATGCCGCAGCCAAGGCCGCCGCCGAGGCCCGCGCCAAAGCGGAGGCCGAAAGCAAGGCGGCGGCGGATGCCACGGCCAAGGCCGCCGCCGAAGCCCGTCTCAAACTCGCCCAGGAGGCTTCCGCGAAGGCGGCTGCGGAAGCCAAGGCGCGCGCCGAAGCCGAAACCCGCGCCAAGGCCGAGGCCATGGCCAAGGCCACTGCCGAAGCGAAGGCCAAGGCCGAGGCCGAAGCCCAGGAAAAAGCCGAAGCCGAAGCCAATGCCCATGCCGCCGCCGAAACCAAGGCGCGCGAAGCACTCGAGGCGCAGATGAAGGCGATGGCGGAAGCCCTCGCCCGCGCACAGGAATCCGCCAAACGCGAGGCCGAAGCCCGTCTGCGGATGGAAGCCGAGATCAAGGCGCGCCTCGAAGCGGAGCGCAAGGCGCTCGAAGAGGCCGAAGCACGCGCCAAGGCCGCCGAGAATGCCGTGGCCCAGGCGCGCCAGATGGCCGAGGAAGCAGCACGCGCAAAAGCCGCCGCCGAAGCGCGGGCGGCCACCCAGGGATCCGACCCCGAGGCACAGGAAAAAGCAGCGGCGGCAATGAAGGCGCTGGAAGAAGCCAAGGCCAAGGCGCGCAGCGAAGCTGAAGCACGGGCTGCAGCCGAAGCACGCGCAAAAGCCGAAGCCGAAGCACGCCAGCGCGAGGAAGAGCAACGCCGCCTCGCCGAGGAAGCCGCCCAGAAGGCCCGTGCCGAAGCCGACGCAAAAGCCAAGGCGGAATTGCGTGCCCTGCAGGAACAGTCACGCAAGGCGGCCGCCGAAGCCGAGACCCGCGCCGAAGAGGAGCGCCGTGCCCGCGAGGAGATGGAATCGCGGGTGGCCGAGGAACGCCGCGCCCGCGAGGAGGCCGAGGCCAAGGTGGCGGCCGAACGCGAGCTGCGCGAGGAAGCCGTGCGCAAGGCGCAGGCTGAAGCCGAACAGAAGGCGCGCGCCGAGGTGGAGGCCGTGATCGAGGCCGAGCGCCGCAAGCGGGAAGAAGCCGAGAAAAAGGCGCAGGCCGAAATCGCCGCGCGCACGGTGGCCGAGCGCAAGGCGCGCGAGGAAACCGACCGCCAGCTGCAGATCGCGCAGAAGGCGCGGGAGGATGCGGAACGCCTCGCGCGCGAGGCCGCGGCCGGCGAAAGCGCGGAAGCGAAACGCGCGCGCGAGGAGGCCGAGCAGCGGGCGCAGATGGCCGAGGCCGCGGTCGCCAAGGCCAAGGCCCAGATGGAAGCCGAGCGCAAGGCCCGCGCCGAAGCCGAGGAGCGCGCAAAAACCGAGGCCGTTGCGCGCGTCGTGCGCGAACAGGAGCTCCGCGAGAACGCCGAAAAAACCGTCAAGTCGCGGGTCGAGGAGGAATTGCGCGCCCGTGCCCGCGCCGAAGCCGAAGCCGACGCGCGTTACCGCGCCGAGGCCGAGGAGCGCGCCAAGGCCGCGGCGGCGGACCGCAAGCTGCGCATGGAAGCCGAGGCGCGTGACGCGGCCTCCTCCTTCCGCGCCGAGAAAAAGCCGCGCAGCAAGGGGCTGGTTGCCGTGGTCGGACTCGTCGTGCTGCTCGCCGCCGGGCTGGGCGCGCTGCAGCTGATGCCGCTGGCCGGTTACGTGCCTGCCGTGCAGGAGCTGGCCAGCCAGCGACTGGGCCAGCCGGTGCGCATCGCCAACATGCGCTACACCGTGTATCCGGTACAGGAGCTGAGGCTGGAGCGCGTCAGCGTCGGCAATGCGCAGCAGATCAGGGCCGACAACATCACCATTCCGATGATGCCCTGGAGCCTGCTGCTCGGCGAACGCGAATTCGACAGCATCACCGCCAACGCGGTGAACATTGACGCCCCGGGCGTACAACTGCTGCCGGCACTCGCCAAGGGCGGCGGCAATGCCGAACTGCAGCTGCGCCAGCTGCGTTTGACCGGCGTAAAAGTCGCCGGTTTGCCGCTGGACGTTCCGCAGTTCGACGCCACCCTGACCTTCGGCAACAGCGGCGCGATGCAGAGGTCGCGGCTGACCGACGGCAAGATGACGGTCACCCTCGCCCCCAAGGACAGCGGCATGGCGCTGACACTCGAGGCCCGCGACTGGCGGATGCCGGTGGGCCCGGCGCTGCCTTTCAGCGACCTGTCGGTATCCGCGCAGATCAGCGGCAAGCAGGCCACGGTCAGCAGCATCGAAGGCCGCCTCGCCGGCGGCCGTGTCAAGGGCGCGTTGAAGGCGGCATGGGGCGGCCGCATCGCCGTCGAAGGCGAATTCAACCTGGAGAACGGCCGTCTGCAGGAACTGCTGCCCGCCTTCACCCGGGATTTCTCCGCCAACGGGTCCATCAACATCAACGGCAGCTACGCGCTGCAGGGCAAAGACCTCGACACCCTGTTCGACGGCGGCGCGGCAGAGGCCGCATTCACGATCAGCAGCGGGGAACTGAACAATGTCGACGTGGTGCGCGCCATCCAGTCGCCGACCGCCAGCGGCACCCGCGGCGGCAAAACCCGCTTCGACACCCTCAGCGGCGCCCTCAGCGCCGGCGGCGGACGCCTGGCCTACAAGCAGCTGCAGCTGAATTCGGGGCCGCTGAATGCCAGCGGCACGCTCAACATCGGAGCCGACAGCGCGCTGGCCGGCCGCATCAATGCCGAACTCGGGTCGAAAGGCCTGGTGGTCGCACGCGGCAACCTCGGCATCACCGGCGCCGTGCGCGATCCGCTGCTGCGTCCCTGACGCGGAAGCCTGCCGAAAAAAAACCGCGCCCGTGGGCGCGGTTTTTTGTTGCCGCCGCGGGCGCGCTCAACGGCCGCTGCGCAGCGCGGCGATGCGCTCGTCCAGCGGCGGGTGGGACATGAACAGCCGCGCCAGACCGCCGCCGCCCGAGATGCCGAGGGCCGCCATCTGCGCCGGCAATGCCGTCTGCTCGTGATTGCCCTTCAGGCGCTCCAGCGCAGCGATCATTTTCTGGCGGCCTGCCAGCTCTGCGCCGCCCGCATCGGCGCGGAACTCGCGCTGACGGCTGAACCAGGAGACGATCATGCTCGCCAGGACACCCAGCACCAGCTGCGCGACCATGGTTGCAATGAAGAAGCCCGGCCCCTGCCCGCGCTCGTTCTTCAGCAGCACGCGGTCGACGAAAAAGCCGATCACGCGCGACAGGAAGATGACGAAGGTGTTGACCACGCCCTGGATCAGGGTCAGCGTCACCATGTCGCCGTTGGCGACGTGGCTGACCTCGTGGCCGAGCACGGCTTCAGCCTCTTCCTGCGTCATGTTGTTGAGCAGGCCGGTGCTGACGGCGACCAGCGCGTCATTGCGGTTCCAGCCGGTGGCGAAGGCATTGACATCAGGCGCGTCGTAGATGCCGACTTCCGGCATGCCGATGCCGGCGCGCTCGGCCTGGCGCTTGACGGTATCGACCAGCCAGCGCTCGGTCATGTTCGAGGGCACCTCGATCACATGCACGCCCATCGTTGTCTTGGCCATCCATTTCGAGATGAACAGCGAAATGAACGCACCGCCAAAACCGAAGATGGCCGCGAACACGAGCAGGCCTTGGAGATTGAGTCCGGTTTCGTTTTCCAGAGCGGCATCGATCCCCAGCAACTGCATGGTCACGCTGAGCACCGCGAGAATCGCGAAGTTGGTGGCGATCAGCAGAAAGACACGTTTCATAGGTTCTCAGGCTCCAGAAATGGATAAGGGTTGCAACGCTGCTTAGATAGGGCCGGCGCAGCCAAGTTCAAGTACCGGCGATGTCTCTGGCGTTAAACGCAAGTATTTGTTTTTATTGATAATTTTAAATTCCCTGCCTGCAGGCAGAGTCGGCGGATTGTAACCGTATACTCAGGCAGGTGCGCGCACCTGCAGCCAGAAGGTCACCGGCCCGTCATTGGTCAGCGTGACCTTCATGTCCGCGCCGAACTCGCCCTGCGCCACCGGCGCATGCCGGCGGCGTGCCTCGGCAACCACATGGTCGAACAGCAGACGCCCGGTTTCCGGTGGCGCGGCCGTCGAGAAGCCGGGCCGCAGTCCCTTGCGCGTGTCTGCGGCCAGCGTGAACTGGGGCACCAGCAGCAGGCCTCCGCCGACATCGCGCAGCGAGAGGTTCATCTTTCCGCCGGCATCCGCGAACACGCGGTAATCGAGCAACCGTTCCAGCAGGCGGTCTGCCTCCTGCACGGTGTCGGCCGCTTCGACACCCAGCAATACCAGCAGTCCGCGGTCAATCGCGGCAATGACCCGCCCCTCGACCACCACCTCGGCCGCACTGACCCGCTGCAGCAAAGCAATCATTCACCTACCCTCATTGTTGAGCCGCGCGCCGCTGTGCCGCCGTCAAGCGTCCGGGGCGGAACTGGTCGCGGTCGTCGTAATACGCTTCCTGCCCGTTGTCTGCGCACCAGCCGGGTATGCCCAGCAGCGGCAAGGGCGCCAGTTCCCGCGTGTCCTGCATCACCACGGGGTCCGACAGATGCCCGGCAAGCAATGCATCCACCTGCCGCAGCAGGGCGTCTGCCGGCAAGTCCAGGAACGCCGGTTCCGTGCGGAACAGCAGGCAACGGCCGGTAAGGCCCTTGTACGGCGCCAGTACTTTTTCGCACAAGGCATGGCCGAAGGGCAGGAACAGCAGGCTTCCGGTCACCCGGGCGCGATGCGTCCAGAACAGTTCCTTCCAGCGGAACCCGCGGATCATCTCCGGCAGGTCCGCATCCGCAGACAGCACGATCATGCCGCTCTCGTCAAACAGGGTCAGCGCATCGCGCACCGGGCCGCGCCCCTGCGCCACGACAGGCGCCGCGCGATGCCGCGCGTTGAGCGCCGCCTTGGCCCGCGGGAACGCCAGCCAGACCAGAACATTGAACAGGTCATGCCAGCTGTGTTCACGGAACTCCAGTTCACCCCGTTCGTAGAGCCGGCCTTCGTAGGACAACCCGCCGGCCTCCGGCGCCACGAGACGCAGTGGCAGGCCGGACGCCGTGCGCACGCCGGCAGCATCCAGCATCCGCTGCAGTACGCTGCGCGGCGGCCAGTCACTGCCGTACAGCGGTGTCGCCGCGTCACGCAGCGGCAACAGCAGCGGGAAAGTCTCGGCAAACCGGTCGCCCCATTTATCCATGGACGCGAGTGTACGACGGGCAGGGCATTTTGCAGTACACTCCCGGCCTCTCCCGGCCCGCCATGCTCTTGCTGGGCAAGGCAGGTGGCGAGACTCCGTTTTTTCGGAAACCCGGGAACACCGCATCACAGGACCTGTCCATTCCTGCGACAGCAAATCACCGACCAGCCATCGCCATGACCGACACCCTCGCCTATCGCACCACCGCCAAAGGCAGCGCCGAGATCGCCGCAAAGCCCGGCACGCTCAAGGCCGGCACCAAGGGCCTGCTTGCCGCAGTCGGGCAGCGCGCGACTGTCGCGGAACTGCGGGCGCGTTTCCCGCGCGCCGGCGACATCGGCGGCGCCCTGGCGCTGCTGGTCAAGGATGGCTACCTCGAGTTGCTGCCGGAAAAGGCGGCGCCGCGCGCCGTCCGCGAACTGGAAAACTTCCTCAGCGAACGCCCGAAAGAACCGACACTGCAGCAATTGCAGCATGCCGAGGGCACACTCTCGGGCGCCCGCCGTCTGAAGGCCGGCTACCAGATCAGCATCCTCAACCGTCCCGGAAAGCCGCTGCCGCCGCGCGGCGGTGAAAAACACGTCGTGCTGGTGATCGACAGTCATCAAGCCGAAGCTCTGGCTGCCGCACGCAGCCTGATGCAGAGCGGCTTCGACGTGCGCGGCGCGGCGACGCGCAGCGAAATCGCCGCGGCACTGGGCAAGGCGCCGCTGCCCGACCTGATCATCATGGACGTCGATCTGCAGGATGCGGTCGGCCTCGATGTTCTCGGCAAGCTCCGGGAGCATGCGGAATTCAAGGACACGCCGATCATCGTCGTCACTGCCCGCGCCGAACGCGACGACATCGTTGCCGCACTGGCCTACGGCGCTTCGGGCTATCTCAACAAGCCGGTCGCACCCAAGACCCTGGTTCGCCATACGCGCGACGCCCTCGGGCTCGACTGAGCGCGGGCCCGCTCTCAGCCCCGCAACAGCCTTTCGATCTGCGGCAGCATCACCTCAACTGCGGCCCGGCCTTCGGCGATGGATTCCTTCGCGCGGTGGTAATCCATCGTGCCGATGTCGTCGAGCAGCGGCACGACCAGGGCATCGGCCGGCTCCCCCGCCAGGCGGCTGCGGGTGATGCGCACCTGCATGATGTTGATGCTCTCGGCCACGACCTCGATCATGTTCAGCGATGCATTGCGACGCGACGCCCCGGCGCGCTGCGCCATGCGGCCGCCGCCGAGATCGATACCGATCACGAAATCGGCGCCCATCGCCCGGCACAGCGACACCGGCACCGGATTCACCAGCGCGCCGTCCACCAGCAGGCGGCCATCGAGTTCGCAAGGCGTGAACAGCCCGGGCAGCGCGATTGACGCACGCACCGCATCCACAGCGCCGCCCTCGCGCAACCAAACTTCGCGCCCGCTGCGCAGATCAGTGGCGACGGCGCCAAAGGCCAGCGGCAAATCCTCGATCCTGCGCTCAAGCAGGTTGTCACGCAGGAAGCTGATCAGCTTTGCGCCCTTCAGGAAACCGCCGCTGAAGCTGATGTCAAAAAATCCCAGCACCCTGCGCCAGGTCAGGCCGAGCACCCAGTCTTCCAGCGCATCCAGTTCTCCTTCCGCATACACCGCGCCGACCAGCGCGCCGATCGAGGAACCGCAGACGATCTGCGGCCGGATGCCGGCCGCGTCGAGGGCACGCAGCACGCCGATGTGGGCCCAGCCGCGTGCCGATCCGGCACCCAGCGCAATCCCGATCCTGAGTTCGTTTTTCATAAATTTATCAATAAAATCAAATACTTAATAATTCACTGCGACGCGGCAGCCTGGAGGAAGGCCGCCACCGCGGCGACCTGCTCGGGTCTGCCGAATACGAAGGCTTCATTGTGGCCGCCGCGCATCTCGAGCAACCGGGCACGCGCACCTGCCGCCGCCTGCAGCCGCTGCGCGTGCGCAAAAGGCACGATCTCGTCATCCCGGCTGTGCACCACCAGCACCGGTCCACGGTAATCCTTCACACCCTGCAATGTATCGTAACGAAAACGGCTGATCAGCCGCACCGGCAGCCAGGGATAGAGTTCGCGGCCCAGATCATTGACTGATGTGAAGGTCGACAGCAGCAGCAAGGCCCGGGGCTGCTCCCGCGCTGCGAGTTCCGCCGCCACCGCGCCGCCCAGGGATTCGCCGACCAGCACGATGTCGCCGGCGGCAAAGCCGCGCTCTCTCAGCCAGCGCCAGGCTGCGCGCGCATCGGCGTAAGTGCCCTCTTCATCCGGCGAGCCGCTGCTCTGTCCGTAACCGCGGTAATCGACCAGCAGCACGCCGTAACCCATCGCCGTGAAATGCGGCAGATACATGATGCGGTCGGCGATGCTGCCGGCGTTGCCATGAAGCAGCAGCACCGCGCCACGTCCCTTGTCCGCAGGCGCCGGCACCCACCACGCCGCCAGCGTTTCGCCGTCCCCGGTTTCGAGGCGCAGATCCTCGAAACGCAGCCCGGCAGCCTGCGGTGTTGCCGGATTGTTCCGTCCGACCTGCTGGAAATACACCAGCCGGTCCTGCGTCAGCCAGACCCAGGCCACGACGATGGCCCAGGCCGTGAGGCCGATGACGAGGATGCGCAGGAGGGAATTCAGCCCAGCCATTGCAGCGGTGGCTCGTCCAGCGCTGCCGCCTGTTCGCGCAGCGCGAGAATGTGGTCCTGCCAGTAACGCTGGGTGTTGAAAAAGGGGAAACTCGCCGGAAACGCCGGATCGTCCCAGCGCCGTGCCAGCCAGCCGGCGTAGTGCACGATGCGCAGCGTGCGCAAAGCCTCGATCAGCAACAGTTCCGCCGCATCAAATTCTCGGAATTCGCAATACCCCCCGAGCAGGTGCAGCAACTGCGCCTGCTGTGCCCTGCGGTCACCTGACAGGCACATCCACAGGTCCTGCACAGCCGGTCCCATGCGTGCGTCGTCGAGGTCGACGAAATGCGGCCCGTCATCGGTCCACAACACGTTGCCGGCATGGCAGTCGCCATGCAGCCGGATCCGGCGCTGCGGACCCGCGGCCTCCCAGCGCCGCTCGATGCGTTCGACCACGTCCTCGGCGACGCTGGCATAGGTATCGTAGAGGTCATCCGGCACGAACTCGCCGTCGAGCAGGAACTGCACCGGTTCGTAGGCAAAGGATTCGATGTCGAGCGTCGGACGGTGTGCGAAGGGCTTCACCTGCCCTACAGCATGAATGCGCGCGATGAAACGTCCCATCCACTGCAAGGTCTCAGGATCGTCCAGCTCCGGTGTGCGCCCGCCGCGGCGCGGCGTCAGCGCGAACTGGAAACCGCCATGCTCGTGCAGCGTACGGCCGTTGAACATCAGCGGCGCCACCACCGGCAGCTCCCGCGCGGCGAGTTCTGTGGCGAAATCCTGCTCCTCCTGGATCGCTTCGGTCGTCCAGCGTTGCGGCCGGTAGAACTTGGCGACAATGGATTGCCCGTCCTCCAGCCACACCTGGTAAACGCGGTTTTCATAGCTGTTGAGGGCCTGCAGCCGGCCGTCGCAGCGCAGGCCGCAGCAGGATTCGATGGCGTCGAGGATCAGTTCGGGATTCAGTGCGGCATAGGGCTTCATGGCGCGCACTGTAACAGCTTCAGGAATGCGGGCTGACGATCAAGCCGGACTTTCACGGAATCGCCGGCACGCCAAGGCCAGCTTCCGGGCGCATGTAATGAAAAAGGGCTCCTTGCGGAACCCTTTGATTGATCTGGTCGGGGCGAGAGGATTTGAACCTCCGACCACCTGCACCCCATGAAGCGCAGTTTAAATTAAGCATTAATTTTTAACAACTTATGCACGGCGCTCGCTGCCAACTGTGCATGACAATGCAGTACGAGGCATAGCTGTATTCCGCAAAACTCCCGCACATCTCGGAACCTTTTTGGCTTACCTGACGATTCCTTGCCCTTGCAGAATATTGAACCTTAACCTCATTCGAGTGTTCCATTAATTAGCTGTAGCAACCCCTGCTAGGCCTGCTCCGCCCTGTAACGACGCAATCAGCGGGCACGAAACATTCCCCTGCCGCGAATGGCAGGCGCACACTAGGTCAGACAGCACGGCCTCCATGCGCGCCAAATCGGCCATCTTCTCGCGCACGTCTTGGAGCTTGTGCTCGGCCAAGCTGCTGGCCTCCTCGCAGTGGGTGCCATCGTCGAGCCGCAGCAACTCGGCGATTTCATCCAGGCTGAAGCCCAACCGCTGGGCCGATTTCACGAATCGCACCCGCGTCACGTCCACCGCGCCATAGCGGCGAATGCTGCCATAGGGCTTGTCCGGCTCGGGCAACAAGCCCTTGCGCTGATAGAACCGGATTGTTTCCACGTTGACCCCGGCCGCCTTGGCGAAAACGCCAATAGTCAGATTCTCCAAATTTTTTTCCATATCGCTTGACTCCGTACATTGGTACGGAAGTAAGCTTAAGCTATCCAATCCAGATTTGAAAGGACAAGCGTATGTCTGAACCTCAAAACGGGCGCGGGGCGCTCTTCACTGGCGGGCTAGCCGCCATCCTCGCCTCGGCTTGCTGCCTGGGGCCGCTGGTTCTGATCGCCCTGGGGTTCAGCGGCGCTTGGATCGGCAACTTGACGGTGTTGGAACCTTATCGCCCGATCTTCATCGGCGCGGCGTTGGTGGCGCTGTTTTTCGCCTGGCGGCGCATCTACCGACCGGCGCAAGCCTGCAAACCAGGGGATGTGTGTGCGATTCCCCAAGTGCGCGCTACTTACAAGCTCATTTTCTGGGTCGTGGCCGCGCTGGTTCTGGTCGCGCTCGGATTTCCCTACGTCATGCCATTTTTCTATTAATCACAGGAGTTCATCATGAAAAAACTGTTTGCCTCTCTCGCCATCGCTGCCGTTGTTGCCCCCGTGTGGGCCGCCACCCAGACCGTCACGCTGTCCGTACCGGGCATGACCTGCTCCGCTTGTCCGATCACCGTCAAGAAGGCGATTTCCAAGGTCGAAGGCGTCAGCAAAGTTAACGTGACCTTCGAGACACGCGAAGCGGTTGTCACCTTCGATGATGCCAAGACCAGCGTGCAGAAGCTGACCAAGGCCACCGAAGACGCAGGCTATCCGTCCAGCGTCAAGAAGTGAGGCACTGAAAACGGCAGCGCAGCACATCTGACGCCCTTGTCTGCTACCACAAACGAAAAAGGATCTGTCGCATGACCCATCTAAAAATCACCGGCATGACCTGCGACTCGTGCGCGGCGCACGTCAAGGAAGCGCTGGAAAAAGTACCCGGCGTCCAATCTGCCATAGTGTCCTATGCCAAGGGCGCGGCCCAGCTCGCCCTTGATCCAGGCACAGCGCCGGACGCACTGACCGCCGCCGTGGCTGGCCTGGGCTACAAAGCGATGCTCGCCGATGCCCCGCCGACCGACAACCGCACTGGGCTGTTCGACAAGGTGCGGGGATGGATGGCCGCCGCCGAAAAGCACAGTGGCAACGAGCCCCCGGTGCAGGTAGCGGTCATTGGCAGCGGTGGAGCCGCGATGGCGGCGGCGCTGAAGGCCGTCGAGCAAGGCGCGCAGGTCACGCTGATCGAGCGCGGCACCATCGGCGGCACCTGCGTCAATGTCGGCTGTGTGCCGTCCAAGATCATGATCCGCGCCGCCCACATCGCCCATCTGCGCCGGGAAAGCCCGTTCGATGGCGGTATTGCGGCAACTGTGCCTACGATTGACCGCAGTAAGCTGCTGGCCCAGCAGCAGGCCCGCGTCGACGAACTGCGGCACGCCAAGTACGAAGGCATCCTGGGCGGTAATCCGGCCATCACCGTTGTGCACGGTGAGGCGCGCTTCAAGGACGACCAGAGCCTTACCGTCCGTTTGAACGAGGGTGGCGAGCGCGTCGTGATGTTCGACCGCTGCCTGGTCGCCACGGGTGCCAGCCCGGCGGTCCCGCCGATTCCGGGCTTGAAAGAGTCACCCTACTGGACTTCCACCGAGGCCCTGGCGAGCGACACCATTCCCGAACGCCTTGCCGTAATCGGCTCGTCGGTGGTGGCGCTGGAGCTGGCGCAAGCCTTTGCCCGGCTGGGCAGCAAGGTCACGGTCCTGGCGCGCAATACCTTGTTCTTCCGTGAAGACCCGGCCATCGGCGAGGCGGTGACAGCCGCTTTCCGTGCCGAGGGCATCGAGGTGCTGGAGCACACGCAAGCCAGCCAGGTCGCCCATATGGACGGTGAATTCGTGCTGACCACCACGCACGGTGAATTGCGCGCCGACAAACTGCTGGTTGCCACCGGTCGGACACCGAACACGCGCAGCCTCGCGCTGGACGCAGCGGGGGTCACTGTCAATGCGCAAGGTGCCATCGTCATCGACCAAGGCATGCGCACGAGCAACCCGAACATCTACGCGGCCGGCGACTGCACCGACCAGCCGCAGTTCGTCTATGTGGCGGCAGCGGCCGGCACTCGTGCGGCCATTAACATGACCGGCGGCGACGCCGCCATCAATCTGACCGCGATGCCGGCCGTGGTGTTCACCGACCCGCAAGTGGCGACCGTGGGCTACAGCGAGGCGGAAGCCCACCACGACGGGATCGAGACCGACAGCCGCACCTTGACCTTGGACAACGTGCCGCGTGCGCTCGCCAACTTCGACACACGCGGCTTCATCAAGTTGGTTATCGAGGAAGGCAGCCATCGGCTGATCGGCGTACAGGCGGTCGCGCCGGAAGCGGGTGAACTGATCCAGACGGCGGCTCTGGCCATTCGCAACCGCATGACGGTGCAGGAACTGGCCGACCAGTTGTTCCCCTACCTGACGATGGTCGAGGGGTTGAAGCTCGCGGCGCAGACCTTCAACAAGGATGTGAAGCAGCTTTCCTGCTGCGCCGGGTGAGAAAAAGGAGGTGTTCAATGAACGCCTACACGGTGTCCCGGCTGGCTCTTGATGCCGGGGTGAGCGTGCATATCGTGCGCGACTACCTGCTGCGCGGACTGCTGCGGCCGGTGGCGTGCACCCCAGGCGGCTACGGGGTGTTCGACGCGGCCGCCTTGCAACGGCTGTGCTTCGTGCGGGCTGCCTTCGAAGCAGGCATCGGCCTCGATGCGCTGGCACGGCTGTGCCGGGCGCTGGATACGGCGGACGGCGACGAAGCGGCCGTGCAGCTTGCCGTGCTGCGTGATTTCGTCGAACGCCGGCGCGAAGCGTTGGCCGATCTGGAAGTGCAGTTGGCCACCCTGCCGACTGAGCCGGCACAATACGCGGAGAGTCTGCCATGAACAGCCCCGAGCGCTTGCCGACCGAAACACCGAAGCCGTTCACCGGCTATCTGTGGGGCGCGCTGGCCGTGCTCACCTGTCCTTGTCATTTGCTGATTCTCGCCGTTGTGCTGGCCGGAACGACAGCCGGCGCATTCATCGGAGAGCATTGGGGTATTGCAGCCCTCACGCTGACCGGCCTGTTCGTTCTGTCCGTGGCGCGGTTGCTGCGCGCCTCCCAGGTCGGATCATCATGACTTCGCACTCCACTGGATGGACGGCGACCGAGTTGGCGCAGGCGGTTGTGCGCGGGCAGCTAGAGCTGCACTACCAACCGATTGTCGATTTGCGCAGTGACCGGATTGTCGGTGCGGAAGCCCTATTGCACTGGCGTCATCCGACGCTCGGAATGCTGCCACCGAGCCTGCTCCTGCCCGTGGCCGAGTCGTCCGGCCTGATGCCGGAAATCGGTGCTTGGGTGCTGGACGCAGCGTGCCGTCAGATGCGCGAGTGGCGGAAGCTGGCGTGGCAACCGGGCTGGCCGTCAATGTTTCGGCGAGCCAAATGAGACCTGATTTCGACGAGTGGGTAAAGGGCGTGCTGGCTGATGCCGAGTTGCCCGTCGATTCTCTTGGAATCGAGCTGACCGAATCGGTCGCGTTCGATGATCCGACGATTTTCCCTGCCTTGGAAGCTTTGCGACAAATCGGTGTGCGCTTCGCCGTCGATGACTTCGGGACGGGTTATTCCTGCCTGCAGCACTTGAAGTGCTGCCCGATCACTACGCTGAAGATCAACCAATCCTTCGTCGCCGGACTCGTCGCCAATCACCGCGACCGGACCATCGTGCACTCTGTCATTCAGCTTGCGCACGGGCTGGGCATGAAAGTGGTGGCCGAGGGAGTGGAAACGCCGACCAGCCTCGCACTGTTGCGGCAAGCGGAGTGCGATACGGGACAAGGATTCCTGTTCGCCAAGCCAATGCTGGCGGCAGCATTTACCGCCTTTGTCAGTTAATGGAGGGGTGCCACCATGAATGCAAATAATCCGACTGCCACTAGTTGCTGCGAGTGCTGCAAGGAAATCCCGCTCGATGCCGCCCTTACCCCGGAAGGCGTGGAGTACGTCGAGCACTTCTGCGGGCTGGAGTGCTATCAGCGCTTCCAGGTACGCGCCAAGGCAGAGAACAAAACCGATGCTGATCCGAACACCTGCGGCTCGCTGCTGTCAGGCTGAGGTATACCAAAGTGGTCGCATCGGTCTCGGCCGAGATCCTCATGAACCATATTAAGGCGCGTACCAAGAAAAGATCGGTCTACTACACCGATGCCTTCCGCGGGTATCGGTCGCTCAAGCGATTCGGCAAGCACCATACGGGTAGTCACCATAAAACCTTTCGACAAACGCACCAATAATCACATCAACGGCATCGAAGGCTTCTGGAGTATGGGGAAAAATACTACCCCCTGCCCCCCTCGAATACGACGCCTCTCCCGAAGCCGTCAGTCTTGAAACAGGCATACTCATGGGGTAGAGTCTGCCAGCAAAGCTGGAAAATCCAGCGAAAACAGCCACCTTTGGGACCACGACACAGACCGAAGGTCTATGCAGTCAACTGCCTATAACCGGCACACCATGAATCTTGCAGAATATTGAACCTTAACCTCATTCCGGTGTCGAATAAAACGGTTCATTACATTTTCTGAAAGGAAGACTTCTAAATGTTGACCAGACGAGATTATCTGAAAGCCCTGCTTGCAGCAGGTGCTACGGCGGGCCTTGGCCTGCCGCTTGCCCGCGCCAAAGAGCGGGAGCCGGACGTGATATTACGGATAGTCGCGAAACCGGATCGGGATTCGATCTGGAAAGGCGCCCCCACGGCAGTTTTCCGCTATGCCGGAGCGGTATTGAAAGGCCGAAGCAATGCCTTGCGCCCCACCAGCGGTTACCTTGGTCCTACGCTCGAACTGGTGCGCGGAGAACGGGTGCGCATTCATTTCGAAAACCGGCTGGATGAATCCAGCATCATCCACTGGCACGGCATGATCGTTCCGGAAAGCGCAGACGGTCATCCGCGCCATGCGGTCGCACCCGGCGGTAGTTATGTCTACGAATTTACCGTCGTCAATCCGGCAGGCACTTATCTCTACCACCCACATCCCCACGGACGCACCGGCTTTCAGGTCTATCACGGACTGGCCGGCCTGTTGATCGTGAGGGATCCGGCCGAAGCACAGATGGGTCTGCCGCAGGAATCTTACGAATTGCCGCTGATCCTCCAGGACCGGCGCCGCGGCCAGGACAACCAACTCATCTTCAAGCGCATGATGATGGACGACATGTCAGGGGTCCTCGGCGAGGAAGTGCTCGTGAATGGCCGACCGGACGCGGCATTCAAGGTGCTGCCTCGCACTTATCGGCTGCGCATATTGAATGCATCCAATGCCCGCATTTACAAACTCGCCTGGTCCGATGGTCGTCCGCTGATGGTCATCGGAACTGACAACGGCCTGCTGGATGCGGCACAAGGTGTGCGCTCGTATCCATATCTGATGCTGGGCCCGACGGAGCGCGTCGAAGTCCTGGAAGACTTCGGTCAACGACGGGCCGGCGTGGAACTCGAGTTGATCAGTCAGGAGTTTTCTGCCGGCAGTGGAATGATGAGTGGCGGGGGCATGATGGGCGGCGGTGGAATGATGGGTGGTGGTGGAATGATGAGTGGTGGTGGAATGATGGGTGGCGGTGGAATGATGGTAGCGCAAGGACAAGACCTGCCAATCGCGCGATTTACCGTAACACGGGGCCCGTCCGTACGTGCAGAGCCGGTACGGCTGCCGCCACCACAACCCTTGATGGAACCGCGATTCGAAGTAAATACGCGGATCGCCTTCGCGCACATGCGTGGCAGTCTGAACGGCCGCACCTTTAATATGACTGCCGTGGCCAGTGATGAACGCCTGCCGCTTGGCCTGCCCGTGTCGTGGACATTCGAGAACAGCAGCGGAATGATGGACATGCCCCACCCGATGCATGTCCATGGCGTGCGCTTCCGGGTGATGAAACGTGAAGGCTCGACACCACGCAGCGTGGCAGAGGGGCTTGTCAGCAATTGTTACAAGGACAGTATTCTGGTGTTTCCGGGTGAACGGGTCACCGTTCAAATGACCCCGACGGAACCCGGGCTGTTCATGTACCACTGCCACAATCTGGAGCACGAAGACAGCGGCATGATGCGCAACTTTCTGGTGACGTGATTCCCAGAATACTGCCGGCCAAATTGACAATGCCTGCGCGACGCCTTGAATCCCACAGACAGCACATCATCAGCCAGATCACAACCAAGGATCAAATATGTTCATCCGACAAATTTACAGAGTAATAACAATCGTGTTGGTCTTGTTCGCCGCTACAGCGAATGCGCAAACCGCGAAACAAAATGCCGCTGATCCGGCGCTGGTCAAGCAAATCAAGGATGCGGTCGTCAAGGAATTGAGCGAAAGCGGTGCCATGGACCGCGCGGTTGACGCCGGCATCGTCCGCTATCTTGAGCGGGAACGTTCCGAGGCAGCACAACGCGAGCAGCGCGAAGCCGGTACGCGGGCAGCCGCCTTACGACCGGTCTCCAAAGATCGTGATCACATCCGCGGGAATCCGGCAGCACCGGTTACGCTGGTCGAATATTCCGACTTTGAATGTCCATTCTGCAAACGCTTCCATACAACCGCAAAAAAACTGGTAGACGAGTCCAATGGCCAACTGAGATGGGTTTATCGCCACTTTCCGCTCGAGGAACTACACCCGGTCAAGGCGCGAAAAGAGGCCGCCGCATCAGAATGTGCGGCAGAACTTGGCGGCAATGACACGTTCTGGAAATTCGCGGACCGATTTTATGAACTGACACCGTCAAACAATCGCACGGACATCGACAAGGTCTTGCCGCAGATTGCGCGGGAAATCGGCCTTGATTCAGAAAAGTTCGCCTCGTGCCTGGCGAGCGGCAGGCATGACCGGCGCGTCACCGAAGACCAACAGAATGCCGTCGCCACCGGGGGACGAGGTACGCCTTGGAGTCTTATTGTGTCAAAAAGCGGAAAGGTATACCCGCTCTCGGGAGCCCAGCCCTATGCAACCATCAAACAGATCATCGACCTTGCGCATCAGGAAAAGTGATCTGTGGCACGTTATCTGAAAAATATTCCCGTCGCACTTGGCCGGGTCTTTGCCTTGCCGTCGTACATCATGCTTGCCGGCATGCTTGCCACTACCGCATTCCTGCTGGCGGTATGGCTCCCCAACCTTGGCCTGATCCTTCAGATATTTTCAGACTCCGACGCGCCCCTTACGTCCAAGCTTAATATCATGTTCAGCCTGCTCGGTGGCATCAACACAAACTTCAGCCTGTTGTCCGCGACGTACACCATTGCAATCGCGATGCTATTCGGAATCACCGCTGCAATGATCACCTATTTGGTAAAGCGCAGACGCCTTGCGGCAGCCGGTCAGAACATCGCCATCGGCTCCAGTGCCATGGCCAGCGGAGCATTGGGTATTGGGTGCGCGGCCTGCGGATCTCTGATCGCAGGCACGATGTTGCCCCTACTAGGGGCCACGGGCGCGCTTGCCATGCTGCCGCTTAACGGCGAGGAGTTCGGAATTCTAAGCGTAGTGCTGTTGTTCGTTTCGCTGGCGCTCATCAGCAAGAGCATTGCGGAACCGGTCACTTGTTCGCTTGATCAAACCAAGGCCGCACGAAACCCATGAACAACCCGTTATCAAGTTGCATCAACACCCTTGGCATTGGTCATCAGTGGCGGGATATTTAATGAGCGACGTATCCAGTGTTGGCGCTCTGACGGCCTTTATGGCAGGTATCGTTTCATTTCTGTCGCCGTGCGTGCTGCCGCTGGTTCCCGGCTATCTGTCCTATATTGCAGGTCACTCGACCGATCATGCTGACCAGTCGGCACCCGTGCATACCAGGGCTGGCGACTTCGGTCTGAGCACGCTTTTTGTACTCGGGTTTTCTACGGTGTTCATTGCACTAGGTGCCAGCGCTACATCACTGGGGCAGCTGCTTCTTGCCTACCGTTATGAGGCAAATATCATCGGCGGCGCCATCATTGCGCTGTTCGGACTGTTCATGACGGGACTAATTCCGTTGCCTTGGCTGATGCGGGACCTGCGATTCCACACACGGATTGCAGGCGGCCGCCCGCTGGGCGCATATGGACTCGGCCTTGCGTTCGGTGCCGGATGGACGCCGTGCATCGGACCGGTGCTGGGAGCCATTCTCACCATGAGTACAGTTTCATCCAATACCGGAACCGGTGTCACCCTGCTTTCGGCGTATGCGCTGGGACTCGGCCTTCCCTTTCTGGCATCAGCGCTCTTCACCGGCGGGCTAACACGCCGGCTGAAGACATTGCGTCGCGCCGGGCGCGCAATTCAGGTCGGCGCGGGCGCGATCATGATCCTCATGGGAATAGCCGTCATGACCGGACAGCTCGCGACGTTCTCCTACTGGCTGCTCCAGACCTTTCCCCTGCTGGCAACCATTGGTTAGCTGCCAACGCTGGGGCATTCCATTTATTTCGACCATTATCTGAAAGGATCCAAGATGTCACATGACAAAACAAAAACGCTCAGATTGATCGCCCTGTCTCTGGGAATTTTCTTGACTGTACCGGCATATGCGGAATCAACCGTTACCCTGACGCATGTCCACGGTTTGTCCTACAGCGCAGACGGCAAACGGATTTTCGTGCCCAGCCACCACGGCATGGCCGTCTACCAAGCCGGGAAATGGAGCAAGGCTCCGGGTCCTGAACATGACTACATGGGGTTTTCGGCAACAAAACAGTCTTTCTACAGCAGCGGTCACCCGGCATCGGGTTCCGGTCTCGTCAACCCGTTCGGCCTGATCAAGAGCAGCGATGACGGAAAAACCTGGCATAAGCTCGGTCTCGAAGGCGAGGTAGATTTTCATCAACTGGCGACGAGCTACGGTACCAACGCCGTCTATGTAGTCACCCACACCCCCAACTCGCGCATGAGCAAA
>VFQN01002063.1_pt1 | contig 32055 bp, 48 predicted proteins | sample 3512371 | NCBI WGS metagenome assembly VFQN01 (sample SAMN10412370, study PRJNA504923) | tailings metagenome | isolation source: Replicate 2 from Balatoc abandoned mine | place: Philippines: Itogon, Benguet | collected 2017-08-28 | reverse complement strand
CCACCTCCTTAACACACGCCGCTGGCGCTACAGCCGCGCGCGTAACTATTATTATTATTATTGGGGCTGAGTGGGGCTGGGAGAGCAGTGCCGCAAGTGGGTAACTAGGTTCCTGCTTGGCGCACGTGTAGATAACCTTCCTGGGATCACCTGCCTGGGATGTTGTGTATTGCTGATATCAAGAGTGTATACCATGTATGCGGGCAGCGTGGCTCACAACGGACCCTCTACGGTGTTGCAGTTCAACTGGATGCCAGGTTCTTGATGCGTATGGCTGTGTACCGTATGGCCGGTATGGACGGTGTTGGGACAGTTGGCGGAGCCGGCGTCCAAGATGATTGATGTATGCGCACGCCATGGTTTGTAAGCCTCGTGCACATGTCGCCCTTTGTTGAGTGCCGCACCGTCGTCCGCCTACAGTAAGGGGTACGTGCATAATGAGGTGTGGGAAACGAGGGAGGAACTCAGGTAGACCCCGCCCAGGGAAGACCCGTGGGTCACCCTGCCACTTCTGCCGTTGGTGGTTGCTCCCCTCTCTGCCGCGATGTGCAGGTGCACTTGTGCGGCTGAAGTTACTGCAGCTACTACTTGCAAGAATCCTTAACCTATTGGGCTTTGTACGCAACGTTCATCAGACACTTTCGCGCACGCTCGGAGCCTCCGGACAAGCTGACGGCAAGAGTGCAGGTTGCGTGAGACCGCTTGACTACGCAACCACATCTGCTTTATACCTCCGGTCTTTCACCTCTGGGTTTCGCCCAGGTAAGGCGGTGCCTTTTTACTCGTCACTCCCCAGCTGCGTAACACAACCCTTGTCTGCGCAAGGACTCAGCCTTGATACGCAAACTGCATCTCGCAATTCAACTAGCCTCGGACTGTCAAGGCCGGCATTGGATCGGCTCTAGACCCTGGCGCTGCGCTTCGGCAACCTGCTCTGCTCCGGGCTGGCTTTGGCGGCGCAATCACGTCGCAGCTGCACCCTTTAGTAACACACATAGGGGCTCATAGCAATTAGTACCGTATTGTCTGTACCATGTCGCCGCGTTCTTGCGTGTCCCAAGGCACGTACCCCAAGATCGACATACTCCCTCGAGCAACCCATGCCCCTTTGACGCACCGCCCTCTGCCCCAGGGACTGCGCTCCTCCCCAAGGCGACAGGGCAACAGGACACAGCCACAGCTCTGCAATGGCTACCGACGTCGCCAACGCCATCATCAGCGGCTCGAAGGCGGCATTCAAGGATCACTGCCAGGCCAACACGTGCGAGGTGCAGGTCACCATGCGCCGTGAGCGGTACCGGTACAGTGGATCTCCTGAGACCTACACCTTACTGGTGACGCCCATGGACAGCCACGTGCTCATTCAGTACGGCAGCCTGCGCTTCAGGGCGCCACGTGCCGACCGTACGGCGTTCCAGGACATGCTGAGTAGCCTGTACGGCATGCTGTCGGACAAGTGCAAGGAGGCGGACAAGGCAGACGTGCAGCAGCAGCAGCAGCAGCAGCAGGGCTGCCCCGACTTCGAGGAGTTCGAGAAGTGGCACTCCGACATGGCGAGTTACTATGAGCACCAGGGCGAAGAGGGCGATCCGTATTATGATGCACGCTTCCGTGTGGTGCAGCAGGGCGAGGTGCAGGTGGACCTGAAGCGGGTGCCCCTGACGGACCTGGAGGGCGTGTTCATGCACCACATGGGGGCCATGCGCTTCCTCAGCTGCTGACGGATTGAAGGCGGCACTGCACGAATTGGTGTTTTGCACCGTGGTGGGGCTGGGTGAGTTGTACGACAAGCAAGTGGGTTGCTAGCTTCGCGCCGACTATGTACGTGTGTAGCCTACCTGGGGACGGAGTTGTGTTTTGCTGACGCTGTCTGACGTCAAAGTTGTGTGGGTTGCATGGCTCATCCTGGCCAACCTTACACTCTGTTGCAACTTAAGTGGAGGCTGTAGACAGGTGGCTGGGTGTATGTACGTAAGGCACGGTTTGTGCCATGTACTTCATAATAAGGCTAGCGTGTTAACCGCAGTTCAGGGCCGTGCTGGTGTCCACCTACAGCATGGGCCGCATGCCTGATTGCCTGTCTGTACGGCTGGCTGCTGCCATGAGGGTGGGGGCACGTGAGATAATGAGACCGCGTGCTGGGATACCAATTTGTGCATTTGAGCACGGTATGATGAGGGGTTTTACCTTCGCCGAGGGCATCAGTCATGACGCAACCCCCCTCACCCCAAGTTCTGGGAGCTTGTGTGGAGACTACGCTACCCTGTTTTCACGCATGCGCGGGCGGCAGGAGGGTAGCTGCCTAGCGCGTAATCCCATGCTGCACACACCGGCGTCTGTATCTTGCCCTTGTACCGGTATTGTACTCTTGGGACTGCCTGCACCTGTCTGTGTTTGGGCATCAGATGTATGGCAATGCAACAAATACCGAGCTGATGCACATGACCGTTGTTTATTGGTGTATCGATACCTGTAAAGCTCTGCTCGGTCAGGTCTAGGGCACAGCAAACCCTGTTCATCCACCCCACAGTCCCCAGCCCTGGAGTCAGCGCGTCGTGGAACCCACCAGGGGAGTCCCCAGCCTGCCCGGCTGCGTGCGGCTCTGAAAAAATACCAACGGCAGCTTCGTCTGTAACCTGAAGTACTTTTCGCATATTAAACGCTACAAGACTTGTTGCAAGAATCTGGCTTTCCAGTGCATCCTTGCTGGGCAGTCCCTTCCCTCAAGTCGTCTAGGTGAGTTGACACATCGACGTCATGTGTATGTTAGTGATAACGTCTCTCAATGCCAGCCTTTGGCTCATCGTCGCCGCGAGGGTGTGGTCCTCGCTTGCTGGGGTTTCGCATGACATGCCTGTTGCTGTCACCGGCTTAGGCGCCACCGCTCCTTACTACACTCACTACAGCATGTCATGCACTACTAATACACCTCTTTACTGAATGACCCGTACGCGGCCAGACCGAAGAGACAGGGAGCGACGCTCAATCGTACGCGCACGCCATGGCCTCCGACGTGGCCAACGCCATCGTCAAAAGCTCAAAGGAGGCTTATGAGGAATACTGCAAAGCCAGCGAATGCGAGCTGCAGGTCACCATGCGCCTTGTCAGGCGGCCCCAGCAGGTCGACCGCTGTCAGCCCTACATCATCACCGTGGTCCCAACAGAGCACCACGTCGTGTTCAAATACGGGGGCTTGTGCTTCCGGGCGCCCCGCGCGGACCGGGAGGCTTTCCAGGGGGCCGTAAGCAGCCTGTACGGCATGCTGATGGACAAGTGCAAGGAGGCGGACAGGGAGGACAAGCGGCTGGACCACTTTGCGGAGTGGTACAATGACGTACTGGAAGAGTGGGACAATTTTCTAGGGGGAGGCGATCCGTACGGCGAGGCCACGTTCCGGATACTGCGGTGCGGCGAGGTGCAGGTGGAGGTGACGAGGATGCCGCTGGAGGAGCTGGAGGGCGTGTTCATGCGCCATGTGGGGGCCATGCGCTTCCTCAGCTGCTGCTGAGCAGCTGAGGGCTTTGCCGTACGGTTGCTCGCTATGGATAGTGAAATGGGCTAACGGCACTGGTCCTTTGCGTCGCCAGCAAGGCCGGGCCGCTTGATGGTGCTTGAGCACTGTTTGCATGTCGTGCTTGCGTACCGAACGCTGGTGGCAGTGCCGGCGCATGGCACGCTGTGGCTGGGCGTCGTACATAGCTTGGAAGGGGCGCGTTGAGGGTGGGAGCGCCTTGCGCACCTGCTTTTGCTGCTGCTTGGGGCAGCTGCTCCTGCTGCTGGTTCGGGCATTGCTTTTGGTAGTGCAGGACTGGTGTATGCTGCATGGTGCAGTGAACAAGGAACTTAACAAGGCTGTGTTCAGGGCTGTGTTGCAACGGGGTCGTTAGAGACAAGGGCGAGATAATCCTGAAAAGTCGCTTGGGTCTGCAGTGCCTTACATGCCAACATGTACCCTAGCGTGTAGTTTGACACGGCGGCAGCACAGCTAATGCATCACACCTAGCAGCCTGGCCAACGCCTGCAAGGCCAAGGGCCTTAGCGCTACAGGCTGTACAAAGGCAGCCGTAAGCATCGCAACCTACTAAGCAAGCATGCTTACGGGCCAGGGATCAAATGAAAAACCCCGGAACGACCGTTGCACAAAGCCACACCGCACAGGTACCCGAAAACGCAGCATTACGGTGATCATTGCCTGAAGAACCGGCCCCTTGACGCCCCGCAAGCCATGGCGCAACAGTACACCCGCTATCCGCCCTGCCTACGTCCTTCGCAGCAAATTGCGACAAGCAGTATGCCATCTGTTCATCGCGCTGGTTGGTATATACCCCCTCACACGTTTTACGCGTACCCCCTAAAGCCTAAACAGCAGCTCAGTGCTGCCAGTTGCGCTGCATGGGCGTGGGCCCGGCGCGCTGCATGGGCGTGGGCCCCGGCCTCAGCGGCGAGGGCGCCCGCAGCGGCGTCATGAGGCCGTAGCGCACGGGGCCGCCGGGCCGGGCAGCGCGCTGCGGCGACGGCGAGTAGGGGCTCAGCGTGGTGGTCCTGCGGGGGATGCCGGCCGGGGGGCCGCATGAGCAACATAAGGACTCTGACCGAAAGCAGCAGCAATACTGGTACCCGGCGGTGCAGGCTAGCACCAATGGTCGTCCGGTAACCTCGCATTCGGTGCCCCGCGCTGTCACTCCCCTCGCACAGGTGCGTGCGAAGTACCGGTACCGCCTGCCCCATTCCACACGTTCTCCGCTCCCCCATCCACAGACAGTACAGCTGTCCTCCCCACCCCACTATCCGCTGTCCCCTGCCCCACCTCTCCAGCTCCATCTCGTGCCGCAGCCCCAGCAGCCACATGGCGGGCGTCTGGCGGCGGCCCGACAGCGCCATCATGCCCACCGCCGCCGCCGCCAGCAGCCCCAGGCTGGTGGCCGCCAGGCCCAGCTCGCACACCAGCAGCAGCAGGTGCCGCCCGGGGCCGGCAAGGCACTCCCAGCCGTTGCCCCACTCCGCGTCGTCCTCGTCCCCGTCCTCCCCGTCCGCGCCACCCGCCTTGCCTCCGCCTGCAGCATTAGCATGGATTGAGGATTGAGTGCCCAAGCTGCGGTGCAATTGTATGTTACCCCAGCTGCCCCAGCCCTGACGGCCGGAGCATGCAGCTGCTGGGCCTACCTTAAAAATGATACGGTATGGCAGCCAGCACAGCGCCGTAGGATACACAACAAGCACTGTATCCGTGGTCCGCCCTCCCACTCCCGTCCTTTCCCGGCCCATGTTCCGCCCCGAATCCGTCCTACCTGCCTGTGTCGTAGCTGCTGCGACAGTGTCGTACCTGTCCACGCCTAACGCCAGGTACACGCCCTAAATGCGGCCACTCCCCTGTCACGCCGACCCTACCCCCACCGGCCCTGCTGCTGTGGTAGCACCGCACGGCCCCACGCCGTCAGCCAGACCCCTCCGCCCGCCCTCCCCTGCCCCCCTGTTGCCTATCCTGTCGTACACCTTTCGTGCCGTCACCCACCCTCACCTGCCGCTGCGGTGTCGTAGCTGCCCACGTCGTGCGCCACCTGGCACACCTTCCCTGCCCACGCCCCGCCCTGCCCTCACCTGCCGCTGCCGCCGTGTCGTAGCTGCCCACGTCGTGCGCCAGGTACACGCCCCACCAGCGGCCCAGCGGCCCGCAGTGCCCCCCGCCCGCCAGCACCGCCGAGGCCACCAGCCACAGCGCCAGGGGGACGTACCTGGGGGCAACCGGGGGCGGGACGAGGCGAGATTCAGTGGGACTGGGAGGTCAAGAGTGCCACGCTCAAGGGCGTCAGGGGCTGGTAGGCTTTGCCATATTCCACCGCATACACCGTACGCCACAGCGCCAGGGGGGCGTACTTGGGGGCAAGGAGGAACGGGAAGGGTAAGGGGTTAAGGGCACGTGATGGGTCGAGACGGGCGACGGTGCCGTACAGAGCAGGGGTCTGTACGGATGTCGGCGCCAGGTGGTGCTAGCATGCACGCCGTTACACAGGCAAAAAGCAAGTAAGGTGTGTGCTCCTTCGTGTGCCAGCTGTCGTGCGCCGCCGTTCTGCGACCTCAGGTCTGCGACCTCACCGCAGCAGGGTCGCTCCCTGCGTGGCCGGGTACATGGCGTGCAGCGCGGCCCACAGCGGCACCGCCAGGCGCCACAGCACGTAGTCGGACAGCAGCAGCGCCAGGGGGGGACGCCGCACCTCGTAGGACTGCAGGGCAGAGGCAAGCGAATGATAATACAAAACAGCAATGACAGGCAGCAAATATCATTGTATAATGAGAGGTCAGGGTTGGATGCGAGAGGCCAATGCTCACCAGAAGGGAAGCACCTGCGATGTAGGAAGCTCTAACGTCCCGGTATGCGTGTAGCTTGCAGCGGCAAACGGTGACACTTACTAGGCATTGGCTTAAGCAACAAGGACGTGGGTGAGCATTCGAGGGCCCGGTCCGCTGCCCGCGCCGTCCGGCACCTGATTGCCTACGCCGTCCAAGGCCTTATCCGCTTCAGCCCACCTCAATTGCCCTGCGGGACCCCTTCCCCCTCGGTCCCACCTTGATGTCCGTGCGCGTGAGAAGGCGCGCGAAGGCGTCCGGGTCCATGCGCCGCAGGTCCTGGGGAAGCACGAAAGGTACCGGAGGGGATAGGGGGTCGCTGGACGGGTTTCAGGCGAAAGAGGGACAGCTAGCGGACCGGCGGGGGGTCGGGGCCCAGGGCGAAAGGGCGCGGGGGATAGGCGTACTTAGCCGTGCTGGCGATGGCCGCCAACCCAGCCCCGGGGTCAGGGCCTACCTAAAGGAGGGTAGGTACAGGGATTGACGACCGCCAAACCCAGCCCCGGGGGTCAGTGCCCACCTGGTAGAGGCGCAGCTTGGCCTGCGTCTGCTCGCGCTCCAGGATGTGGGAGCGCTTCTTGGTGTTGCTGCGGACAGGCAGGGGGGCAGCCGGCCGAGAAGTGCACATTACCGGTAGGGTCTTACGGGCCCTCCCGTACGCAACGCAATGCGTGGAGCACAGGCAGCTGCAGTATGCCACAAGGCTGCCTCGGGGGCGTCCGCCGCACATCCCATGTTGTACCGGCCCCTTGACCAGCATCGTGTTCTGTTGTGCTCACACCCAGCTCATTGCGCGTGCTCCGGCTACTCCACGCTGTCAAGCAGCCCCTTCCTAGCGTAACAGCAATACAGGCTACTGTAATCACTAGGCACGTAATCCACATCCGCTCTCACTCACCGTACGTGCTCCTGCCACTCTACGCTGTTGAGCAGCCCCTCCACGCTGCAGATCTTGTGCTGCAGCGCCGCCTGCCGCTGCAGCAGCGCAGGGTCCCAGCCCTGGGCCCCGCCACCTGCCGCCCCGCCGCCACCACCACCATCTACGCCCCATCCGGCCCCCGCTGCTTCCTCAGCGCCCCCCGTCCGCCCAGTGATACGCCGCCACCACCGCACGACGGCGGCTCCGAGACCCATACCACGGCGTGCCGTACTGCCGTACTGTCCCGCGACCTCATGCCACTCGTCGTCCTCGTCCAGGGCTGCGAAGCGCTGCCCCCGGTGCGTGCCCCGTGCGGGGCTGGCCCGCTGCCGCTGCCGCAGCTGCCCCGCTCCCGCTCCCTGGCCCTGCCGCTGCGACCAGGGGGAGGGGGAGGGCGCGAAGGCGGGGCTGTGGTGCTGCTGGTGCGGTGCGAGCGAGGGCGCGTTGTTGTTGCCCCGGGATGCGGATGGCACAGAGAACAGCAGCACGTTGTCTTCGTCACCGTCGTCCATGTGCTGTTGCTGCGGCTGCTGTTGTTGTCCCTTGTGCTGGCGGGAGTTAGAGCGAGGGTCCTGCTGCGGCGTGAAGTTCTGCATGTGGGACACGTGGTGGGGGCTGCAGCCGTTCTGGTGGTTGCCATGGTGGCCATTCTGCGACGAGGGCGGCAGGTGCGGCCGGGCGGCCGCAGTACGGCCGCGGCTCCTAGACCGCGAGCCGCCCAGGAAGAAGGGCAGGGGCAGGGGCAGGGCGTTGCGGTCCAGGGGCGTGGGCGCGGCAGCCATGTGGGTCCCGTGAGTTGCCGGTGTGGCAGCTGCGCCGGGCATGGGTGCTGCCTGCTGCTGATGGGGCGTGTGGGTTACGGGGCCGTGGTTGGCGAAGGGGTCGTCGCGGAGCCATTCGGTTGGGGGAGGCGTGGGGGGGCTGCTGTGGCCGTGGGAGGGGGCGTAGGAGTAGGGGGGGGTGCCTTGGACGCCGTAGGACTGGGGGGTGCCGTAGGGGGTGCCGTCGAGGCTGCCGGCCATGTAGGAGCTGCATGGAAGGTGTGAGGGTGCATGACGGCATGGGGGCTTTGGTCCGTGTATACGGATGCAAGCTGGGGTTCTAGGCACTGCGGCACAGCTGGGTGGCCGTGTAAATGAGATGGAAGACGAGCCGTTGAAACCGCAGGTGTGGAGCAATGCAGCGGCAGGTGTGTGCTACGGCTTGTGCTCCTTAACCATCGGCAAGAAAGCTGCAGAGCAGGAACTGTAGTGCATGGTTGATGGTCGATTGAGGCCTAGGCTGCATGCGGCAACTAGGATGCACTACCTTGACCGCCCCCAGCGGCTGCTGCAGCCTCACCTGTCTTGTGAAGAGCTACCCCGGACTCGCCGCACGCGTCGCATAGCGCGGGACACCAGCGCGGCTATTGCCCACCATAACAACGTCACTACAAGAAGCGCTGCAACGGTGTAGACGAGACGCGCTAGCTCCCCATCGCTTGGGGGAGTCAGGTCCGGAGCTGGTTGCGCATCCTGGTGTAGTTGCTGACCGTCAAACAGTCCCGAAAGGAAGCCCTCAGATGAATGTGTGCAAAGGTCGGGGTCGGCCATGTTGTCCGCTGAGCACAAGTCGAAATTCGCGGGGTCGCTGAGGTCATCTGTCAGCGACGACCAGCGTGCGCTGTCTCCACCTTTTTCCGCAAGGGTGAAGCCCATATTGCTGCTTGTGTACAGCTAAAGGGCCCCGCTCGCAAATTTTGACAACAGCTGCGCCAGTTTGCGGCCGGCTGCCTTGTGCTTAATATCAAGACATCTATACTACTTGATACATAACACTTGACATTAGTGTTCTACATGCACGTTCGGTATGGCGGCAAACTACGTTTGGTAGCTGCCGTGCTGCGCACAGCCCCGTGCATGGGCTCCCAGGACTATCAGCAGACCGTGGGACACGAGGTGGTGTCGCCAGACCTCTGTACGCCCCACCTTGACGGAACCGCACGCCTCAACCTTCTGCTTCAGCCAATCACGCACATCCCTCATCAGCCACACTCAATGGCAAAGAACCAACACGTGCATGCAAACTCGACGCCAGGCCCATGTATCGCTTGAGCACCACTACTGGCACCAGCCAGGTGGCATCCGCAACTGACCACCTCCTAAAACATATACATGCATCCTCTCTCGTGCACACCTGGTCCCTAGAGGACCTGCCTCAGACCTCATCTATCTTGGTGCCCTGAGCTCGTCCTGACCGGCTATCCCACACCTACGGCGACCCAAGCAGCGGAACATGCTGGTCGGCACCAGCTCAGCAGCTGGATCTGCCTGCCCCTTCCTTCGTCATGCCAGGTCATGCTTACACCCTGAACCTCCTATCACCCCTTTTACCTACCCTGCATCGTACCCGGCCTCTCCTCCCAGCCCCAACATCCTCCTCCTCCACTAGGTACGGTACCCACTAGTAACCAGGCACGGTACCCCACTTGTAACCAGGTACGGTACCGCATTAATAACCAGGTACGGTACCCCACTAGTAACCCACCATGGTCACGACTGCCTGGTCAGCATTGCCTTGCAACACGCTTTCCACGCCCCTGCACCGCATCCTGCCGTTATTACACCAAGTACCTCACAAGCCGTATGTACCCAGCCACCGCCTCCTCCGCCTCCTGCGCCCCCTGCGGCTGCGCCCACAGCACCGTCACGCCGCGCCGTGTCAGCGCCACGTGTCCCCGCCGGTCGCTCGTCCACGGCCGCCCGTCCACACACGCCGCAGCGTCCGACACCACCCCACGTGCCAGCAGCGCCGCCGCCTCCGCCACCGCATCCCCCACGCCCCCATGTGCACCCACAGCCCCAGCCCCAAGCACACCCTCACCCCCACGCGCATCCCTCCCACCCCCATGCGCATCCCCCACACCCCCATGAACCAACCCACGTGGCAACTTCAGCTCCAGCGTCCTGCACCTCAGCAGCAGGTGCGTGGGGCTGTACGGCACCACCTCTATCGTACACGTGTAGCGGCTACCCTCACCGCTGCCGGCACCGCAGCTGGAGCCCGCGTGACCCGGCCCCACGTCACCACCATCAGCACCACCACGCATGCTCGGGCCAAGGCCATGCGGGTGGTCTCCTGCACCACCACCAACAGCACGCCGTGGCGCAGGGTTGGTACCGGGGCTGGGGCCGGGGTCAGGGCAGCAGGGGCTGGAGCACACCTCGATGCGTACGGCGTCCTCGCAGTACGTCCATCCGTACTGGTGCGCCAGGGCCATGTAGGCCCCCTGGGATGGTGCGATGGGAGTGGGGGAGCTCCCCTGGGTGCGAGGGGGCCGAGCGGTGGGAGGAGGCTGCTGGGGAGGTGGTGCCGGCCTGTTGGGGTGCGGGGAAAGGCAGCCGAGGGGGCAGTGTCAGTTGCTCGCACGCTTGGGCCCTACGGCTCGTAATGGAAATTACACCTGCCACGTGTAACGACTGAACTGAACTGAACTGAACTGAACTGAACTGAACTGAACTGAACTGAACTGAAGCTGAGGACGTGTGGCAGTTGGAGTCGGCATCCACACGATACTGAACACCAGGACCTTGTGCCCCAGCTTGCCTTTTGGCTGGCTCCCTGAGCAGTGTTCGCCATCCTTGCACGACGAGGAGCACGATGTATAATATCAATACTGTTACGGTCAGTAGATATTGTTGGTTGCTGGGCACGTCGTCGCCCGCGCCGGCGCCAGGCGCACAGCTATGCGGGGCGTCGCCCATTGAGTCAGCGGCCGCCGACTGAGGCGCTCTGAACGGCTCAAATAGCATATGCGCCTGGCATTGCAGATATTTGAAGATATCATTTGCCATAATAGGAAGTCTCTAGTAACCCTATCCTGCCCTATCCTACGCCTGGCGCATTGGCAGCATTAGCCGACAGCCTTTCGGCACTGAGCACGGGGCCTAGGACTAGTGACCTGACCTGTGACTTAACTACGTGCACCGCACTTCAAAACGCTGCACTTTTCCGTCGCGAAGCCATGATGGAATGTGAACATCTTGGGACAGAGTGTATAGCAATGGCGCTGCTGATGCTGACCCCAAACGAAGACTCACTGGGCCCCGATAAGCCTCCGGCAGACCCATGGGCCCATGTACCGTACTACTGACATTACCGGTAGCCTGCCTCGCCTGGTTTTGCCACGTGGAACTCTCGGTCAGCACTCGGTGCTTCAGTATGCAACTCCCACCCTTCGCAACGGTTGAGGGCGGACGCAAAGCGATGTGACACGTGTCGTGTTACAGAGGGAACGGACTGACGGTCCGTGCTCCCCAGATAGAGGAGCTCCCCCGCGCCTCCCACGGTGGTTGCGCCCACGTTGACAGGAACACGCGAACACCGTCGGGCACCATAAATCTGCTCTTCCGCGAGTTACGCCGGGGGACCATTGTACAAACCGCGAGCCCCAGCGCACACATTCGCGACCGTCAGGCGCCGTGCGGTAGCCACGCACCACTCCGCCGGGTTCGACCCACACCGACCCATACCTCACACCCGCAGGCTTCGCAACAGTCGCTTATCATTCGCCCCTGAGCAATTTGGAAAGAATGCTCTCTGCTAATCGAGCATCCTACGCTCACACAGCTTCGAGGCTCCACAGCGCAAGCACACGGCACATTTGCTCACATCTTGACAAAGTGTAGTCACGCCGCTAGCATGACGTGTAGGGCTCCAACGCGCAACCCCATCGGCTGCTGCCAAGCAAGCCTCACGCTCAACGTCATCACTTTCTTCGTATGCTTTGCAGTGCAGCGCATAAGGGCTCGAGGGCTGCACACGCACCTCGACGCCAAGCAGCAGTACTGTACCACCCAGCCAAGCCATAAGAAACATTGGGTCACTCCGCAGGCCTTTCCGGCCGCAATCTACCGATTGGCATCTCCTCTTGGGTTGCCAAGGCACCCGGGTTTCGTATAAGCAGTATACTGCATGCATACGGATGCCACAACGAGGTGCTCCCACCAGCCCCGTGCAACGCAGCCCGTGCACCAGAACGGCCGGGTTCTGCGTTGCACCCGTGCACCGCCTCACGCTCATCCTACACCACATGCAGTCCCTGTGCAGCCCCTACCATGCGGCAGCAATCCCACCCATGCATACTCGTTGTCGTTACCCCACTGGGCTATTGCGCTATGGCCTGGCACACTTAGACCACAGCACAACATACACCTACCCACTGCCAATGCCAAAGCCCAATCCCCGCACCGCGTGCGGAATCCTTGCTCCTTGCACGGCTGTACCTCGGCCAACAACAACCCTACGCCACGCTCAGTCTCCGTCCATGCCGGTCAGGCCATTCGGCACGTGCCATGCCGTACGCAGCCCCATACCCCCCCTGACACCCATCGCCTCACACCAGGAAGCGCAGCAGGCTAAGGTGGCGGTCCAGGCTTGTCTCCACATCCCTATACGTCGCCAGGTACTCCCTGAACACCTGCACCCCCTTCCGGCTGACGGTCAGCGTGCCCTGCACCTCCGTGTCAGGCCGTGCCTTGACCGCCCCGCTGGCCTGGACCATGTTCGACAGCTGCACCGCAACAGTACTTAGACACCCGGGCTTTCCAGGTGCCCTGGGTACCTTGAGCGTGAGTGTCTTGATGCGGATTAGGAGGTAAGCGGGGTCGGGTGCAGGTCGCACCTCCAGGGTGAGGGTGTGGTCGGCGGACAGGCGGCCTCCGAGCCGGCCCTGCACGGATGAGACGACCACCTCCACCAGGACGGCGTTCTCCGACCAGTCCTTTTCCAGCTGCTCAGCAGCTTCCTTTACAATCAGCTGGGCCAGCTCCATTGTCAAGGGTTTGTGATTTAGGGCGGGGTGGAGGGGGCGGGGGCGCAGTGGGATAGTAGGGCGAGCCGCGGAGTGGTTTGCCTCGGGAGGATGCGGGTAGGGGAGGCTGGGGCGCGTGACGTTCGTCGAGGAGCAATTGGGGTGTACAGCTATGCCCTTATAGCCGATTCATGCCGTTGTTCAGTATGTAGTATCGGCGCCCAGGCCAGTTGTTAACGCAGCAATGGCAGGGACTCGGAAGAACCCCGCGTGAAGGCCAGCTCCTTCTGCAGTATACTCAACAGAATTTTTAAAAGTATATGCAATTGCAGCAATATTGAAAAAAGTGAATACGGGCGGCAGCAGGGGTTCACAGAGGTTCGGCCGCCACAGTTGCTGCGTGCTGTGCTTGGCACACGCCGTGCGTTGGCGGTTGGGTATGTTAGAGAGTTGTTGCCGTTTGCTATTCTGACCCTCAGAACAGATGTGAATAGGCATGAGCAACGGTCCGTAGGTATCACTAGGAGACAGGCAAACACCGCTGTAAGGGACCATAGCAGGCTTAGGCAAGGCCTGGCACGTGGGGGCTTGGGATGTCGGGCAGGGGATGCCCCGGCACTTGCCAGCGCCAGGCCTGCTGCTAAAGAGTTCCAATTGTGCCAGTGGGCATGGCCAGGGCCAAGCTATTCCAGGTCCACATTTGCATTACGTTACCTGGTTCGATCTGTGAGTACCTCAAAGGTCACGGCCTCATCCGGCAACCGAATGGCAACCGAATTACCCAGCGGCAGGCCTTCCGAGTTCCGACATGGTCTGCCGCCCTCACTGTCGGCACCTTGCAAGGTAGTGTCATACATGGCCTGGAAGGCCACAATACCGGTTACATATCTTCATAACGACTTGAAGTGGCAATGCGCGCGACAATGCTGAACCATCGCCTGCAGGTCGGTACTTCGCACACAGCGACGGACAGAAGCCCCAAATTGATAGATAAAACCAAGTGCATGATTGTGTGCGCCGAATTGCTAGTCGAGGTGGCGAGGCCGCCTTGGCGCCTGGTTCTGCCGATCGTAACCGGCATTGAACCTGTTCCTGTTCTTGCGCTTGCCATTTAGGCACGGCCGCACGCCGTCGCACGAAGTGGACGTGCGAGATGCGTGCGCCCCTTTGCAGGTGAGTTGCACGGATGCGGCTGGGCGTGTAGGCGAAGGGTGTCCATGAAGGGTGTTGCTTCCGCTGTCGAGAGCCAGGAGAGCCGCAACTCTCACAATTGACCCGTTCCCCGTTACGCAGTTATAGCTGGAACTGTAAAGCCAACGGTCCTTGTGGCGGAGAAGCTTGGTTCAGCAGGTATGCAATTTTTCCGCTGTTGACGAGCCTTTCGCGACAGAACCTTTCCAAGCCGGTACAACGGAGAGGAAAGGGGCTGCGAAGGCGGTAGTGCCAACAAACATTTTTAGAGATTGACCACTTGGGGGCTGATACATCCTGTACGCGGCCCTTCGCGCCGACGCGTGTCGCTTCATCTTCCCGCAGGCATAGACCTCCTCAAGCAAACGTGCATCGTTGAGACCGCTTACAACATGAAACCAGAGGTGATATGGGTTTTGCACGCGTCTTCTCTTGGATGTCGGCGCTGGTGCCGTCCTGTATCGCGCTCCACCCCTTGAGCCCTGCACCCGTGCCTTGCCACCGCGCTAGCACCCTCCTTTCCCGAATGTGCCCGAAGCTTTTCGTACAAATAACAGTATAAAACTCAGTTCGCTGCATGTGCGATGACACAGACCTGGACATACCTTCCGTTAGTTGCAGCAGGTTTTGCAGCAGGGACCCGCCGTTGCCTGCCGCCGTCGCACACAGTGCCACACAGGCACCACGCGGCCATCACAAACGCATAGCGATGGCCATCGGTCCTGACAGCTCCCAGCGCCAAAAGGCAGCTGCTCGCAGGCCTTCCATCTATGCCGCCGTCCAGCGCCGTCCCACCGACCCGTGTCCCCTCCTCTGCCTCATTACCCCCCTTCCCCGCCCCCCAGTACACACTGTGCTCACATACTGGATCCATCCTTCCCACCTCCCCGCACCTCCACAGGAGCTGTGCGCCAAGGTGTCCACGGCGGACGCCCTCATCGTGCGCAGCGGCACCAAGGTGCGGTGTATTAACTAGTGAGCAGGGATGTTAGTTGCTTGGGGGCTGAGGCGTGTGGACTGTCTACGCAGGAGGGTTGTGGGCCCTGAGGGTCGGGGTGGCGGGGCAGTCGATGTGTGCGTCCTCAGCTGAGGGGCGTGTACGCGGCACGTGGCGGCACCATACACCGCTGGCGCCCTTGGGTTGTTGCATGGCTGCTGGGGTTTGAGGCGGCGGGACAGCGGGGCAGCGGGGCAGCAGGGCAGCGGGTACCCCGCGCGCGTTGTGGCCCGCGCCTTCTTCCAGGCGGCTTTCAGGTTTGGGGGATGCTCGGCAAGGCATGGATATCACTGTCGGCGTGCCAGCACCTTTGCCCATCGCCATTGCCATCCACCCTGCAGGTGACACGTGCCGTGTTCGAGGCGGCCAAGGGGCGGCTGCGGGTGGTGGGGCGCGCGGGGGTGGGCGTGGACAACGTGGACCTGGCGGCGGCAACGGAGGTGGGTGTGTATAAGCATGTGTATTAGCAGGGTGTGTATCAGCCTGTTTGGGGGCTGTGTCACTGTGGGCGTGGACAACGTGGACCTGGCGGCAGCGACCGAGGTGGGTGTGACACGTGTATTAGCAAAGAGTGTATTAGCGTACTTGGGGCCTGTGTGCTCCACTCACATCTGCAGCCCCCCAGCACGGCCTAGCTATTGGTCCTGAAAGCCCATCGCCTCCCTCCGGTCTTGACAGTAAGCTGTGGTGTGCCTCCCGCGCAAAGCATGTTGCCCGCCCCTCCCCTCCCCTTTCATCCTCATGCACGTATGCCTGGTGGTCAACGCCCCTACCACCTTCCTCCCCGTCTGGTACTTGTATCGGACGTATAGTGCTGTACAATTTGAGCCTGTTACCCCTTCTCTCCGCCCCCAGCACGGCTGCCTGGTGGTCAACGCCCCCACCGCCAACACGGTGGCGGCGGCGGAGCACGGCATTGCGCTGCTGTGCGCCCTGTCCAGATACGTGCCGCAGGTGGGTGGGGCGTGGGTTAACGCGAGTGCGTGTGTCTTAGCGAGGCAGGGCGGGAGCTGCTGTGCGCCCTGGCGAGGTGCGTGCCGCAGGTGGGCGGGTGCGTGGGTTAACACAGAGTGCGTGTGTCTTAGCCAGGCAGGGCAGGAGCTGCTGTGCGCCCTGGCGAGGTACGTGCCGCAGGTGGACGGGTGCGTGGGTTAACACAGAGTGCATGTGTCTTAGCGAGGCAGGGCAAGAGCTGCTGTGCGCCCTGGCCAGATACGTGCCGCAGGTGGACGGGTGCGTGGGTTAACACAGAGTGCGTGTGTCTTAGCCAGGCAGGGCAGGAGCTGCTGTGCGCCCTGGCGAGGTACGTGCCGCAGGTGGACGGGTGCGTGGGTTACGACGAGACACTGTACCGCGCTGCTGCGGCCGTCTGTGATGGAACATGATGTACTACGACTACGTCTTTTATGCATTCCCCTGTCCCCGGCTTCCCGCTGCTATCATCGTTCCTGGTGAATCATATTGTACTGTACGTCACGTATTTTGTGCATTTGCTGCCCCCCAGGCCGACGCCTCCATGAAGGGGTCCAAGTGGGCCGGGCCCTCGTAGGCGGGTAGCCGGATGGCGGCCAAGACGCTGGCCACATACGCTGTAGGCACGGGGGGAGGGAGGGGGGGGGGGATGCGGAGGGGGGAGAAAGGGGAAGATAGGGAAGAAAAGGGCGGTCAGGGTCAGCAAGGGGGGAAGGGGACATGGAGGGCAAGACGCTGGCTGGGTACGGCTTCGGGAAGGTGAAGGATACGGTATGTGCGTGGGATGCAAGGAATTCGTATAAGGCGTCAGGGAGATACGGAAACGCTGGTACCTGCACGCGAAGAGAAAGCGAGTAGACAGGGCAAAGGCGCTGGCGAGGGAGGCTTACCTACACGCACCTTGTGGTGTGTCCTCATCGTACCACACGTCTACACCTTCAGTTGTGCTGTGCTGCGACAGGGAGGGGAGACAGAAGTCGTGCAGGGACAGCAGGGGGAAGAGGAGGGCAAGACCCTGGCGATGTACGGCTGTAGACATGTACCGTGTTGGACGTTCAAAGGGGTCCGTGCGCTTTGGCTGCCCTAGCGCCTCACATGTCACCTCCGTCGCACAGACTGCCCGGTCCTCGAGTGTGTTAACGCCGTTTCCCCATCCGCCCCTATCGCAGCTGTTACCGCTTGACCCCCGCTTGATGGCCCTTAACCCACGCTTGATCCCCCCTGCCCCGCTGTACCCAGTCTACCCTTGCCCCGGCCGCTGTCCGCACTCCGCAGGTGGGGTCCGAGGTTCTGAGTACAAGATGTTCCCGGCCCCACTTTCTTCTTCCCCTTTTACCCGCAGGTGGGCTCGGAGGTGGCCCGCCGCGCCAAGGGCCTGGGCATGACCGTCATCGCCTACGACCCGTACGCATCGCAGGTACGTACGTACGTACGTACGGCAGAGGCCCGGCCGAGTACGGCTGTGTACGGCACATGGTCAAGGCGCACATGCCGCACGCTGCACCCCCGGTTAGCTCCGCGGCTTGCTCCTTACTGCACACATGTCGCTTTCCCCCCTTCCTCCCGCGCTGCCGGAGCTGCCCTCGGCCTTTCTTCTCCACGCCGTCACCCCCCTGCTCCAAAACGCAGTCGCGGCGCTCACAGCCCGCCGGGTGCCGAGCTGCCGACCCTCCCTTTCCCTGCCTGTCCTGCTTCGCCACATGCCACGGTTGCCGTGGCCGCTCTTGGGGTGTGGCAGCACACCAGCCCAACCTTGCACACACAAGCCCACGTCCGCACCATATCTGTACGTCATAACACCCCTCCGCCCCTCTCCCCGCCGTCCCCGAACCCCGACCCCACGAGAAGGGCGCCGCTCTGCAGGTGCCCTGAACACGACGGGACCCTCAGCCTTCCACACGTTGCCCCCACGCCTGACCTCTCCTATGCCCCACCCATCCTCCCCCACGCCTCACCTCTCCCATGCCCCACCCACCCTCTCAGGTCAACCTCCTTCATTACTGATTGCCTTTCTCCAACCCACCCCTCCCCCCACACACCCCCAGGAGAAGGCTGCCGCCCTGCAGGTGCTCCTGATGTGCCCTTGCTTAGACACAAAGCACCTTCCCTCACCGGCCCCCCCCCCTTCCACCTTTCTACCTCCGAACCCCTACCTGTCCCCCACCCCCCACCCCACAGGAGAAGGCTGCGGCCCTGCAGGTGCCCCTGGTGTCCCTTGACGAGGCGCTGGCCCTGGGGGACTTCCACTCGCTGCACATGCCGCTCACGCCGGGCACCAAGGTGAGGGCATGTGTATTAGCGGTGTGTGTTACGTGTCTGGGGTTTCAGGGTGGCGCTGGGGGACTTCCACTCGCTGCACATGCCGCTCACGCCGGGCACCAAGGTAGGTGCATGTGTATTAGCTGTGTGTTACGGATCTTGGTCCACCTGGTCTTGATGGTGGTTAGCTGGCGATGCTGCAGTTGGGAGGTAGGAGGCAAGGTACTGGATGAGCGAGGTGAGGGGCCGAAGGCACTAAGGCTAAGGTTCAATTATCAACACGTCACAACGCCTTCTGTTTGGTAGGTTACAAACTGCTGACTGACCTCTCCACCTGCCGTGCTACTCGTCAGGACCTCTTTTCCGACGCGTCCTTCGCCAAGATCAAGCCCGGCTCGCGCGTCATCAACGTGGCACGTGGCGGCGTGATCAGCGAGGTGGCGCTGGCACGTGCCCTGGACGGCGGGCGCGTGGCGGGCGCAGCGCTGGACGTCTTCGCTGACGAGCCGCCCGCCTTCGAGGGTGGGCGGGATGGGCGGGCGGCAGGCCAAGGGGCGAGTGATGGCCCCCACTTGTGATGCTACACAGCTGCACGTGCGCTAACACACACTGCGCTGCTGCACCTCCGCACCTCCTGCACGGCGTACACTAGTTGGCCGCCCCGATGTCATCACGACGCCCCAACTGGGCTTCCCCACCACCGCATGTGCGCTAATACACACCCCACCCCCGTGCACCCATATCTCCTGCAGGCCACCCGCTGATCGGCCGGCCGGACGTCATCGTGACGCCCCACCTTGGCGCGTCCACCACCGAGGCACAGGAGGGTGTGGCCATAGAGGTGGTGGAGGCGGTGGTGGAGGCGCTGGAGGGCAAGCTGAGCAGCAACGCAGTCAACGCCCCCATGGTGGGTTGACCAGGCGGGCGTGTGGATTAGCCATGTGTGGGTTAACTGGGTGGTGGAGGCGCTGGAAGGCAAGCTGAGCAGCAACGCCGTCAATGCGCCCATGGTGGGTGGACCAGGAGAGCGTGTGTATAAGCGGTGCGTGGGTTAGCTTGGTGGTGGAGGCACTGGAGGGCAAGCTGAGCAGCAACGCAGTCAACGCGCCCATGGTGGGTTGCCCAGGGGGCGTGTGTATAAGCGGTGCGTGGGTTAGCTTGGTGGTGGAGGCGCTGGAGGGCAAGCTGAGCAGCAACGCAGTCAACGCGCCCATGGTGGGTTGCCCAGGGGGCGTGTGTATAAGCGGTGCGTGGGTTAGCTTGGTGGTGGAGGCGCTGGAGGGCAAGCTGAGCAGCAACGCAGTCAATGCGCCCATGGTGGGTGGACCAGGAGAGCGTGCGTAATAGTCCTGTGTGGGTTGGCCGGATAAACCGCACCGAGGTTGTTGACGCGCTGGCATTAATGCGCACCTGCTTATACACACCCCAGGTGTCCCCCGAGGCGCTTAAGGAGCTGCAGCCCTTGAACGCCCTTGCGGAGCAACGTTATTACACACCTAACTCACACCTGTTAATACATACCCCAGGTGTCCCCCGAGGCGCTCAAGGAGCTGCAGCCCTACATCGCCCTGGCGCAGTCCCTGGGCCGTGCCGCTGTGGGGCTGGTGCGCGACAGGGGGTACAGCGGAGTCAGCATCACCTACACCTCGCCAAGGTGGGCAGCGGCGCGGCCATGCGCTGCACCGCTAATACACACGTTAACACACATGCACCTGCAGTCGGTATCACGTACACCTCACCCAGGTGGGCAGCAGCGCAGCTATGCGCCGCACCGCTAACACACATGCACCTGCAGTCAGCATCACATACACCTCGCCAAGGTGGGCAGCGGCGCAGCCATGTGCGCTGGACCATTAAGACACGCGCTACTGCAAATTGCACAACTCGGCTGCACCACCTTTACGCGTCCTATGCACCACGCTTCGCATAGGTGGGCTCAAGCTGCCACCAACACCTTTGCACTTCGCCCCTTAACCCACACCACCCCAGGGGCGACGACCTGGACACCCGGCTGCTGCGTGCCATGGTGGTCAAGGGGCTGCTGGAGGGCACCACCACCTCCACCGTCAACCTGGTCAACGCCGACCTGCTGGCCAAGAACAGGGGCCTCAAGATCACCGAGGTCAACGTGCGGTCGAGCTCCGCGGGCAACGAGGTGGGTGCACACGTGCCGTACCTTTTGTAGGTGTGTGTGCCGTCTTGTGCGGGACCGGGACCGCAGGCTCCGTGCGCACACTGCGGAGTGGCCTAACCGCAGGGTGTGGGCTGTGCGTACCGGCGGGAGCTGCGCTCCCGGTGCCGCTCCCGCCGGTACGCGCAGCCCACACCCTGCGGCGCGGCCACTCTGCAGTGTGCGCACGGAGCCTTCGGTCCTGGTGCCTCCCGGGGACCGGGACCCGGGTGCCGTCTTGCATACACATCAGCTGCAAGTGGCTGTGGGCAGTCTGGCACAATGGGTGAGTGGGCAACGGGGTGCGCTGGGGAGGGCTGGTGGGTGGCGCGCACGCGGCGCCACGTGGCGCGGTGACACGTGGCAGGGTGGTGAGGCGGCAAGCAAGGTGGCACGTGCGGACTGGCTACGTGTCAGAAGAGGTGCAGTGGTGGGCACGGTAAGACGCGACACGTGGCATGATGGTCAGGCTGCGCGGCAGGTGCGGGCCGATCGAGTGCGGTGTGGAAAGGCACGTGGCACGTGGCAAGGTGGCGACGGTACGGCAGCGTAGTCGAACCGCGGCGACAGGGCCAGGGGTTAAGGCTTGCAGGGGCTCAAAGCACTGTCACACTGCAGAAGACTGGTGGTCTTTCGGACAGCAGAGGGCGCCAAACCGGCCCATGCCCCCGCGCCGCCCCTACAGGTACTGAGCACCATGGCAGTGTCCCTGGACGCCCCCGTCGCCCCACTGCGGCTGCTCTAAGCTACGTGCCTGCGCAGCCACCCTAATACACACCTTACCCACGCTCACTTGCCCCCAGGTGCTGAGCACCATGGCCGTGTCCCTGGACGCCCCCTCCGCCCGCTTCTCCGCCGCCCTGGACCGCGGCGGCCGCATTCACGTGGAGGGGCGGGTGTCGGGCGGCCTGCCGCACATCACCAAGATAGGCACCTTCGACGTGGACCTGGCGGCGCAGGTGGGCATGTGTATTAGCTGTGTGTATTAAGGGTGTGGCTGCATCCACGTGGAGGGGCGGGTGTCGGGCGGCCTGCCGCACATCACCAAGATAGGCACCTTCGACGTGGACCTGGCGGCGCAGGTGGGCATGTGTATTAGCTGTGTGTATTAAGGGTGCGGCTGCATTCGCGTGGAGGGCCGGGTGTCGGGCGGCGTGCCGCACACCACCAAGATAGGCACCGTCGACGTGGACCTTGCCGCGCAGGTGGGCATGTGTATCAGCTGTGTGTATTAAGGGTGCGGCTGCATTCGCGTGGAGGGCCGGGTGTCGGGCGGCCTGCCGCACACCACCAAGATAGGCACCGTCGACGTGGACCTTGCCGCGCAGGTGGTGGTGGTGGTGGTGGTGTACGGTAATCCGGCTGGCCGCGCGTGATGGATGTGGGTTAGGTTGAATACCACACTCGTCTCCAACTCGCGCGTTCTGCTTTCGCAGCAATGCCCCGCGCACCAGCCACTGAAGATCATCCCAAGCAACGTCACTAAGGTCACACCACCAGAAGCCCAGCTGAAAACCCCTGCCCCCGTCCTGAGCTCCCCTACCCGGCCCCCTGCCGCTCCCCCAGGGCTACATCCTGTTGGTGCGGCAGCGGGACGTGCCCGGTGTGGTAGGCCGCGTGGGCTCCCTCCTGGCCAAGGACCAGGTGGGGTGTGGTTTAACAGGGGGCCGGGGACTGGGGTGTGTATTAACAGGAGGTGGGGGGCTGGAATGGTCGTTGTGTTCGGGAGTCGCTGGTTCGGGACCAGGCGCCCGGCGGGTCGCGTGGGTCCCTGCTGGCCAAGGACCAGGTCGGTTGTAGCGAATGCGGTGCTGGACAGGTGGGATACATTGCAGGGGTAACAAAGCGGGCGGGGTGTGTATTAACAGGGGGCGGGGCTGAGAGTGGTTGCTGTTGAGGGGCCAGCTGGCCAGGGACGGGGCACTGACTGGACTCCTTGACACACGTGCTCGCTGGTTGATCTTGGCTTCATGGCCATGCCCCGCAGCTCCCGCAACGGCACGAGGAGACGCACGGGTGCGGGCAACCCCTAAACATGCATGCTCCTACATACACACACCTACGCCCGCAGATCAACATCAGCTTCATGACCGTGTCCCGCACCTCCCGCAACGAGGAGGCGCTGATGGCCATCGGCATTGACAGCGAGCCGGCGCCCGCCATCCTGGAGGTGGGCTGTGTACGGCGTGTACGGTACGACACCCGGTGCAGGGCGAGCATCACAGGGCATATATAGCGCACAGCGCGTGGCGTATCCTGGGGCATTGCGCGCGGGCGGGTGGGCGGGCGGGAGAATGAGAACGGGGAAAGCGTCCTGTACTCCGACTCATGCACCTTTAGCATTAGCTGCTTGCGGTACAAGTAGCCACGTGTGTGACGTGGACGCTGATGTAGGGAGACGCCGCAGGCAGGGCACCTGGTATCTGGCCGTGCGCAGCTGTGTGCATGAGCTGGTGTGGAAAGCGAGGTGTATGTGGCACGCAAGGAGCTGGGACTAGGTGTGGGGCGTCGTGCTGGCTGCTGGGTGAGTGTCGAGCAGCGTCCGCGCGTGCACGTGCTCAAGCGCTCGCGCTGCTTCTCGACATGTCGCTGATGGTTCTAAACGTATCGCGTCTGGCCTTGTGTTGATGTTGTTGCTGCTGCAGGAGATTAACCAGTCGCACGGCGTCATGGAGACGGCCATCTTCACGGAGCCTTGAGGGAGGCGGAGGAGGAGCAGGGGGGAGGCGGCTTGGGGGCTGTGGGGCTGTGGGGCCGTGCGGCGGGGGCTGCAGCTGCCGTGGAGAGGCCATGCACCGTGGGGCAGCTGAGGGATGGGGTGTCCCAGCGCAGAGTGTGAGCGTGTGGCCGGATCCGCGCCGATGGAGCCGCATTGGCTCAAGGCGATGAGGAAACGACGCAGTATTTTGGGGGGGCACGCATGAAACGCGAGGAAACCGTGTGAGGCGTCAGGGAGTCACGGAAACGCTCGTGCTGTAGACGAAGAGGAACTGAATTTGGGGGGACAGGCTGGAGGGGAGGCCAAGAGCTGGTATTAAGGCAGCGCGTATTTCGGTCCAGTCCGGGCGGGAGCCGTGTAGTTGTTTAAAGGGCCCTTGTCACGTTGTCAGGATGTGCGGCTTTTGCATCAGGGTGCACACGTGGCACGTGTGATGAGGCTGGCCTTGCCATGCAACGTGGCGGGGTTGCGCTGTCCAGGTATGCGCCACGCCGCTTTGCAGCCAAAGGTTGGCGGTTTGGCCAACCGATATCGTGCACTGTTGTTTGTTTAGGATCAGGTACCGGGTAGCAGGTTGCTGGCATGGACTTGGTGCTTGAAGGTGTGCCCTCTGCCCCGTCTATGTGGAGCACGTACATTGCATGAAGGAGAAGGGTCACGGCGCACGGAGCGTGAGGTAGTAAGGTAAAAAATGCTTGCTATACGGTACTGGTGGGGGTACGGTTGAGGCCCATCTAGATACGTGCTATTCAGTTGGTGGGCCCTTGCGCATGCATGCATCGCTGCAGGTACGGAGGCTTGCTCCCTGGCCATGCAACTACACGTGTGGGTTATTACCGTATGGCAACTGTTGAGCTGGTAGGCGCACACCGCACGGGTGTGCTCGCGGACAGCATAGCAGACGCGGACGCCACACTGGTTGGTTGTTGGAAAGCCATTCTACGCATTCGTTTTCAAGAACTATGAGCATGTGCGCTGGATTCTGTTGTTTCTGCTAGTGGCACTGGACCGCAAGGGACGGGGGAGGGAAGGGCGGGTGCGCATAGTGGTCTAAGCTGTAGCGTGGGCTACATCCACTGGGCCCCATGCCAGTGCGAGGCGGCTGGGCTTGAGGCCTATGGCAGAATGGGAAAGCGGCTGGGGCTCGCACCGACGCTCTGACTGCTGTTGCAACGTGCTGCATCGTGCACGCTTTGCTTGCTTGACGCATGTGCAGGAATACGCTAAACATTGCGCAGAACGAAAGGTTACATGCACGGTACAACGCAAACTCAGTGATGTCCATCAGGTGCCCGCCACCGGAAACGCCGTGCGTCTGGTCATGAAGAATGGCACACAACCTGAAGAATGCAGCAGTGCTCTCCACGTTGATGCAGGGCGGTGTTCGCAGGTGGGTTACTTGCCAGTTCAGCGCATCGTAAATTCCCCATAAATACAACAGTACCATGAAATCGTGTCCTACCGTGCACTCCTTATGCTGCGCTCTAGCCGATTGAACGTGCGTCTTACTTGCCGTTCCACCTACATACATATCAACCACATGCTATCCACGTTGTGTGCTAAGCTATGCAGAATGCACGCCGGATGCAGCAGCGCACGCAGTAAACCAACCAACCAACGCTTTTGTCGTCGTCATTGTAACCCATCAGGTAATCACACACGCCCATTCACGGCTTCACGAGGCTTAGCCCCGTACTTGACTGCTTCGTACCTATGTATCGTATCAACCGCATCGCTACACACAGGTACCGGCCGCCGGATTGTGCAACAACCCACTCCCACAGCAACTCCTCGATGCCATACACTCTTGCTTGGGCACACAGTGCCCTACGTACTTGGATGCGTAACCATGCTACGCCCACTACGTAGAATGAGCATGTATCAGGATGCGTGGACAACAACCCGGACCTTAAAAGGCAGCGATAGCGTACTGCGGACAATGCATCTGTACTGTGCTGTTCGTGTATTTGTGCGCAAATGGATGCTCTCCGGGCCTCGGTTCCCCAAAACCACCTCAAGAATGCGTGCGTGCATCCCTGCCTGCCACTCAATTCTCATTCGCCACGCATGCTACAGCGTGAGGTAGGAGATAGTGGCCTCCAAGTAGGCAGACCCATCAACTGAAGTAAGCAAGTAACTCAACCCATTACCCCTCCTTGAAGTGCTGGCATCATTGCAGCCTCTGAGCTACGCAACCAATAACGGTCAGTGCCGTACACCGGACAACGTATACGGCAGCACAGTGACTCTGCGACCCCAATGGCCGGGACAAGCCCTCCATGCCAAGTGGGAAGCAAGGGGCCCCTAAGCTGTTATGAATAAGCAAGTCTTCCGCTGCGTGCACGTAATACAAGCAACCAAGAACATCAATAGCTAAGTCCGCTAAGACCCGATGGACAGGCTACCGCTCCTGCCCCGCTGTAGACATGACAGTGACAGACTGGTGGATTTCACGGCCTGCAGTAGTGACAGCAGCGACGGCTGCTGCTGCTGCTGCCCCCCGCCTCCCGCTCCCCCTCCGCCACCACCAATCACACCACCTAGGCTGCCCAGCTCATCCGTTGTCCGCCGCGTCTCCGCAAAGCCCACCGAGGTCCGCCGGAGCACCGCCGCTGCCTCTCCCATGTCTAGATCAAAGGAACCAGCAGACAAGCCGCCAAACAGGCTCAGCCCTGAAGAGTGCTGAGGCAGCGACAGCTGCTGTTGCTGCCGCTGAGGTGACGTCGTGGACTCCCGATGGAACAGCGGCGGCGGAGGGGCCACAGCGGCCACGCCTCCCCGCCTGGCAACAGAAACATGCCCCGGGCCATGCTGCTGCTGCTGCCCCTGCCGCTGTGTGTAGTCCATCACCAGCTGCGCCTGCAGCCTTAATACACGGCCAGCCTGCAGCAGCTCACACGCATCCGGCAGCTGCTCTCCACCACTACCACCACCACTGCCCCGTCCCTCGGCCCTGCTCCCGCTCCCGCCACCTCCCCCGCTCCCCACACCCCTCTCCCCGTTCGCCTGAGCCGCTTCGCAGTACGGCACGCTGCCGCCGCCAACGCCCGCCCCTAGCAATCCCGACGACGCGCTCGACGGCGGCGGGCGCGCGCCGATTGCCGTACGGCCACTGCTGCCGTACAGCTGCTGCTGGCTTGCCGTACGGCCGTGGGGTGAGTCGCGGTGCTGCATGGCGGGGTTACTAAAGGGCGACGTGCCGGCCATATCCTGGAGGGAAAAGAGCCCATCTCTGGACGTCGGCCTTGGCACGTCACCACTGCCGCCGCCACCGCTACCGCCGCCGCTGCCAGCGGTGACAGCAGGAGCAGCAGCAGCCGCAGCCTCCGTCCTTGCGCTCAGCTGCCGCCGCGGCGGCGGCGCCGCCAGGCTGCCCCACGGAGACACACTGTCGCCTGCTGTACCGCCCTCCGCCGCCCCCGCAGCGGCGTCCGCGGCAGCAGCCAAGTCCAGCACCCCTCCAACCAAATGCTGCCGCCGGCCCTGCTGCTGCTGCTGCTGCTGCTGCTGCTGCTGCTGCTGCTGCTGCTGCCTTGCATCACCCCGTTGTGCCCCCTCGGAGGCCAAGACACCTGCCCCCTGCCCCCCAGCCCACGACCTCCGCTCAAAGCAAGGAGCCAGCGCCGCCAACAGCTCCCGCTGCCGCGATGCGGTGTCGTCACCGCCTGCCGTACTCTCGCGCCGTGCCAGCGCCGCCGCCGCCGTATCTGCCGTGTACCTCAGCCCCGTGCCCGACTGCCGGTCGAACCTGGGGGCGCCCGCCTCCGTCACGTGCTGCTGGGCCCACGAGGCATCCCTTGGCTGCTGCCGTACACTGGCCTGCTGCTGCTGCTGCTGCTGCAGGCGTTGCTGCAGCTGCTGTTGTCGTGCATGCTGCTGCTCGTCCTGTCGGACTGGTAGGAGCTGGTCCTGCTGAAGCTGCTGGTGCTGTGCGGACGGCACCACCCTACCCAATGGTGGGGGTGCGGATCCTTCCCCAAGGCGCTGGCCGCTGCTGCCGGGTCGCGGTTGCTGCTGCTGCTGCTGCTGGTGCGTGGCGCTGCGGCCGTCAAGCCCGCCCGCATGGCTGCCGTTGCACATCGCACGCCCCGCCGCACCCGCACCCACACCCGCATCCGCACGCCCCGCCCCCAGCGCGCCCGAGGTGCTGTGCTGCAGCTGCATGACGCGGAACTGCACCTCCCGCGTCACACCCGAGTCGCAATCGACCAGCACCGTGTGTGTGGTGGCTCGTCTCGAACCTTGCTGGTGCTGCTGCTGTTCCTGCTGCTGCTGTTCCTGCTGCTGCCGCTGCAGGCTGCTGCCAGAAGCAGGCCGGTCGCTACCCTGCAGGCCTTGCCCCACGCCCTCGGCCGCACCCTGACCGTTGCCGCCGCACTCGAGCCCTCTATGGCCCCTGTCGTTGTGCTGCTGTTGCTGCTGCTGCTGCTGCTGCGCTCGCTGCATGCCCACCAGCTGCTGCAACAGCAGGTCCTGCTGCTGCTGCTGGCTCACAATCGGCGCAGCCTCGTTCTCCGCCCCTGCCACCCTCCGCTGCCCCGCCCGCTGGCCCTGCTGCCCCGCCCGCTGGCCCTGGCCCTGCTGCACCAGCCCCATGTACGCCTGCTGCAGGGCCTGCATGACGCCAGCGGACCGCCTCACGTCCGCATCCACCGTCGCGCCGCCGCCTGCACCCACGAGGGCAGGAGCGGCCGCAGCAGCACCAGCAACGGAAGCGGCGGCGGCGGCAGGGAGGCTCGCGCCCGCATCCCTGGCGCCCTGGCGTGCCCCGAACCCCTGCGCCGGCGGCGCTCCGCTGGCGGTAACGCCCACGCTGCCCACGCCTAGGCACAGGGGGCCAGGGGACGCAGCAGGCAGGACGTTAGGGCTGCGGGCGACAGCGCCTGCGCCGGCGGGCAGTTGGGATTGCTGGGGAACTGAGAGGGGTAGGATGCTGGGAAGCGCGGCGGCGGCGGCGGCGGCTGCGTTGGGTGTCAAGCTAGTTGGCATGGAGGGTGACAAGGCAGCGGACCCCAGCAGTGGGCTGGGGGCAGCAGGTGGAGGCGGAGAAGCGGCGCGGGGGCGCTTGCGGTGGGGCGCCTGCTGCTGCAGCTGCTGTTGTTGTTGGAGCTGCTGCTGTTGCTGCTGTTGCTGCAGCTGCAGGATGAGCAGCTGCTGCAGCTGCTGCTGTGAGCGCTGCTGCTGCAACAGGGCCTCCACCTGCTGCTGCGCTGCGGAGAGGGCTGACGGGGTCGACTGCCTTTGCGCCGCTGCCGCAGCCGTTGCTGCTGCCACGGACGCAGCCGCCACTGCAGCAGGGGCTGCTGCTGCTGCGGCGGCGGTGCTGTTGCCGAGCGCACCCAGGGCCGAAGCCGCCGTGGGAGTAGCCATGGGAAGCAACGCGGGCAGGGCGGTGGCTGGCGGTGTCGGGGCGATGGGGGCGACGGTTGCGGCGTTGCCGCGCCGTGCGGACTCGCCCTGCACGCGGGCTGCGGTCGGGACGACATGCTGCTGAAACGAAAGGTTCCTGTGCAGACCGGGAAGATGTTGGGACGGCTGCTGCTGCTGTTGCTGCGGGACCAACTGCTGCTGCTGCTGCTGTTGCTGCTGCTGGCCTAACTGCTGCTGCGGACGTGGCTGCTCGGCGCTGACTCCTCCGTCGGACCGTTGCTCCGAGGACAGAGACAGCAGCCCCTGCGCCGCCGCCGCCGTCGCCGCCGCCGCCACCGACGCGCCAACGCCGCTGCCCGAACCCTGCTGCCGCTGCGCCTGCGCTTGCGGCCCACGCACATGCACGGGCCGGGGCACAGACGCCAGCATGTCTCTCAGCTGCTGCTGCTGCTGCGCCGTCTTCTGCAACAGGCTCAGCTGCTGCAGCTGTAGCGCTGGCGGGCCTCCGTGCGCCTCGTCCGTGCCGCTGGTATAGCCGCTGTCGGCCCCACGGCCGTTACCGCCGCCACCCCGCCGCCGCCGATCCTCGGAGCCGCCGCTGCTGCCGCTGTGATGGCTGCGCTCAGCTGCGCACACGCCCGGCATCGCGAAGTCCTTTGCGCAGGCGGATGGAGCCCCGCGAAGCAGCGCATTGTCCCCTACACCGCCCGCCAATGAGTGCGAGGCCGGGAGGGGCTGCTGCTGCTGCTGCTGCTGCTGCCGGATGGCCGCCACCGCCGCCTGTCCAGCCAACAGCAGCTGCTGGGCGTGCTGCTGCTGCTGCTGCCGTTGCTGCTGCTGCTGCTGTTGGTGCAGAAGCAGCAGTTGCTGTACCTGCAGCGGGACAGCAGCCCGCCGCAAGTCCTGCTGCTGCTGCTGTTGCTGCTGCTGTTGCGGTGTGCCCTGCGGCTGCAGCGCCCTCTGGCGCTTGGAGGGCGGGGAGGCATCCTGCAGCGGCGGGGCAGCAGCCGCAGGCCGCCCCACAGCCAGCGCTGGTGATCCGCCTGCCGACCTGTCAGCATGGGCGAGGTCCGTACTGGACAGCACCACCTGGGGTGTACCGTCGGAGGCCTGCGGCTGCTGCTGCGTGCCGTGCTGAACATTGGCATCGTTGGCAAGTACGACAGGACTGCTGCCCACGGCCTTGGCCCCCGGCCGGCAGGCCTGCCTGCCCAGGTTGCTGCTACTGCTGTCGTCGGGTTGGGGCTGCAGCAACTCGTCTGGCGGGTCCTGCTGCTGGTCGAGGCGCCTCAGGGCCGCTTCGAGAGCTGCTTGAACGCCGTTGGACTGCAGACAGATAAAGGGTGGATAGGTGTGGCGTTGCGGTCAAGGGTGCTCAAGATGGATGCATTGGGTGGTCGGTCCGTCGTACGAGCAGGTGGTTCGTGGGGAGCAGCGTGAGAGGCTGCGGCTGTGTTACGGCTGGGCGCACACACCACTTATACGCGTAGGAAAAACGACCGGAGAAAAGCCAGGGCCAGGGGTGATGCGAGGTGTAAGGCACTAGGCACACTCCAACTGGCGGAAGCTCAACGGTCGTACTGAGCTGTCAGCACGTGACGAGACAGGGCATTAGTAAATCGGCCTCAGCACCATAGTCCTAACACGCTTGCCTAACGCGCGAGAGCCAGCGCCGCTTTCCTTATCAGCAGTAGTGGCATGCACAAGCTGGTGACAGCGATATGCCGCGAAATCCAGCCTAGTGTCCGGCTACTGGGGCGCAATCGGCAGACTGTTCGTTGCCTTCGGGCGCTCACACACCTGCTGCAACATAATCTCCAGGCTCGCTTGCATCTGGCGCGATATGCTGATTTGCTGTAAGCAGTGCGCCTCCAGGTACGCCGCGACTGAAGCGACTTCGCCATCGACAGCTGCACACTCGGCATCAACGGCTCCATCGCGGTTCGGCGGATCGGGATGCACCACCCTCATCGCTGCTTGACTATTCGGAGCGCTTTCGTAAAATTATAAAGTCAGTGATACCGGCCAGCGAAGGACGGCTGCTAGCCCAGGACATTATGCGCCTACGTTTAGCCTGGCACCCTTTGCACAACTGTACGATGGCGCTGTTGGTATGGTACCGTGTGGTAGAAGTCGCTCTGGAAAAAAAGTATAGACTGGAGGTAGCCAGTGAAGAGCGCTGCCTCAGCAGCGGATGGCAGCAGCGGGAAAACCTCTAGGGTACGAAGCCAGTAACCATGTCACTTGTAGATATAGCATGGGATGTATGGCAAGGCTTACACATGCACAGGTGGTTGCGGTCCTGCCTGGTCAGTTCCTGACTGAGTGATGCCGTCCTAACGGTGGTTGGTGTCGATGTTGGCAACGATAAGCGCGTGCAAACCCATGCATGCACCAGTTCCAGTCTGAATTGCGTTACATTACTTACCGCTGATAGCGCCAAGGCTTCTGCCGTGCTCGTCAGTGGTTAGGCATGCAACGACCTGCCGAGGTGAGATTCCTTCCATTCAGAGCGCTCTTGTACTGAGGTAAAGTGAGCGACATGTTTTTGACAAAAACAATTGTTGTGTCATGGAGCGCGCTGGTTAGCCACACCCCACTCCGGAGGTGCTGCCTGACATATTCGCCTGACATATTCCTCGGCCAGGTGCGTTCGGACACCGTCATCGCAGATGCATATCGACAGAGCGTCAGACTCGATGCGGTTGCTACTGTGCGCAGCGAAAGGCACGGCATCAGAGACAGACGCCGAGACACGACAGGCGTTCAAGTTACGCAAGTGTGCGCTTCCTGAGCACGGCAAACCTTACACGTGTCAAGCAGGCCGCGCAGTCCCGCGAAACAGCTTTGGCCCAGCCTGACCCTGTCATGTACAAATCGTACGTTGCAAGCTGCTTGGAATATTCCAGCATTCCAGCAACAACAACCAACTTTCGGTCCCAAGGGCACAGCTCCCAAGACACAGGCCCCGAACCGGGTGCGGCGGGGCCAAAATGCATAAGGATGCTACTTCAATTCTCCCATTGGCCTTGCAAGCTTTTGGCCCAGGACCATTAGGCTATCTACACAGGCAGGAGACAGCACGCTCGCTAGCAAGCACTCAGGCCAAAGCTCGCAGCCCCATGCCGATCCTGCTAGGACCACCTTCGGGGGCCTCAACGCGTCACACGCGTGCGTGGTGTTACTACTGCCAGATCCGACTGTCTACCCTGTTATTGCAAAAATCAATTGCCCTCACCACCCAGCTGATACAGCACCACCTGCCATCCTCGATACCTGCGCGTGCCATCTCTGGCGTTGCCATGCTGCTGCACCCGCCCCC
>VFQN01002062.1_pt1 | contig 32070 bp, 30 predicted proteins | sample 3512371 | NCBI WGS metagenome assembly VFQN01 (sample SAMN10412370, study PRJNA504923) | tailings metagenome | isolation source: Replicate 2 from Balatoc abandoned mine | place: Philippines: Itogon, Benguet | collected 2017-08-28 | reverse complement strand
CGTGGAATATCTCAACGACCAATCATAATAAACTTTGTCTTGACATTGGAATCGATAGGTAATGGTATGATACATCGAATAAGATATTGATACATTACAGAGGATGGTAACTGGAGGAGATTTTGTTTGAAAACCAGAGCTTTCAGTGTAAAATCTTATCGGTTTTGATTCCTACCGATAAAAAAGTGCCGGACAAAAAAAAGGTCGGTTTCTGGTTTGGGATCGCTTTTTCGCTTCGCCTAACCCTAACCCTACCACACCAAATGTGTGAGCACTTGGGATGGTTATTTAAATTCTTCTCGCGAGGTTTAAAGAGTAGTCTTACCGAACCTTTTAACTCAGTGGCGTATGTAATTTAACAGTTGAGTAAATTTTTGTGCACTCTCGATTTTTTCGCTTCCAAAAAATCGACTTTTTTTAATCAACAGGGAATATCAGTACCGATTACCACCGATAGTGTTACCGACAAGGTCGCCAGAATCAAATCGAGTTCCTCAATTTGTTTACTTGGAGTAAGATAACATGAGCGACGACGAAGAGTACGAATATGACTATGGCTCTGATGCAGAATATGACTATGGATCTGATCAAGGGAATGATGAGCAACAGGAGGGAAATGATGAATTAATTGAAATCGAAAATTCCTTCTACGGTCAGTGAGATCTTTATATTTCTATTTTCTATTTCTTTAATGACCTTGTAAATGGGAACCAGAGGGGGAGGATTTGAAATCCGAGAATCCACGCAGAGCGATTGAAATGTTTGAAAATGTCGTTCAATTAGAGACTAAAGTCGGCGATCAAGTGAAATGGTAAATCTGTTCGTATTTCCTATTATTCCTTTCTTATCTTATGACATTTTTGTAGGCGTTTCAAAGCTCTTCAGCATTTAGTTACTATTTATTTTGCACTCGCTGAATACGAAAAGATGATCGAGCGCTATCGTGCAATGCTTTTATATATTTCTTCGGTTACTCGCAACGAATGCACCGAAGCTATCAACACTATTCTCGACACAATTGCTTCGGCAACCAACATACAAGTTCTCTCTGAAATGTATGAAATCACTTTAATTGCACTGAAGACAGCAAATAATGAGAGATTGTGGTTAAATACCAATCTAAAGCTCGCGAAGCTTTATCTCGAGGGACGAAAACTTGCAGAAGTCGAGCGCTTACTAACAGTCTTAAAGTCGGCATGCCAAACCCCCGATGGCAAAGATGACATTAGTAAAGGAACTATCTTGTTGGAGATTTATTGTGTCGAGATTCAGTTGTGCTCCGTTACCCATGATACTCAACGAATGAGAATTATTTATCCGCGCACGTTAAATCTTAATGCTGCTGTTGCTGATCCGAGAATCATGGGTATTATTCGTGAAGAAGGAGGTAAAATGCAGATGGCTGAAGGGAACTGGGAAGATGCTTATAACGAGTTGTATGAAGCATTTAGAAACTATCAAGAAGCAGGGAATTCGCGTGCTCGTGACTGTTTAAAGTATGTTGTGGTTGCATCTATGTTAACACTAAGTGATATTAATCCTTTTGCAGCGAGAGAGGCGAAAGTGTTTTCTGACGATCCAGAGATCGTAGCGATGAGTGATTTGAGACAGTCTCTCGAGGCGAATGATTTAGCGAGATTTGAGAGAACTGTGAATAATAAGAAGAATCGAATCTATGACGAGCCTTTTATTATGAAATATTTGCAGCCTTTACGTCGTCGAATGAGAGAACAGGTAAGAAATTCTCCTTCCTCAAGTTAATTTTCTTTCTGGATTCTTGTTATTCTTGTGTGGTTTTGTAGGTGTTATTGAGCTTGGTCAAGCCTTATCAACGTGTAACATTGAAATTTCTTGCGAAAGAACTTTCCCTGACAGAGAATGACGTTGAGAAATTATTAGTTGATCTAATTATTGATGATAAATTAGCTGCGACGATCGATCAACCAAATGGCTATCTCTTGTTAGAGAATAGGAATCCTACTCTTTCTGACGCTCGCTATGCCGCAAATCTTCGTTTGATTGAATCGCTTACTGCAGTGAGTGAGAGTTTGCTTGAGATTCAGATGTAACATAATTTTAGCGTTGAGAATTCGTTCATGAGGCATATATCTTATCTTCTCCCTAGCGACAGTTAGTCTGTAAATGATAAATGGTCGTTGGTAAATGATCGTGAAATTACACCGTATATTCACGATCAGTAAGTTCAAAAGCTTTTAATTATTGGTGGAATTATTTTACTTGTAATCTGTGACCTGTTGAGTTATTGGGCTTGGTTCTTGAGAAAAATCAGTAATGAAGAAAGAAACTACCCATTTTATCCTTGGAATACTCTTGGGACTCCTACTTGCTTCACTGCTTTCCCATTCATCGTTACAGCTGCCTGATGTATCTCGCTGGTTACAAAGCCTTTTCCCTGTTGCCATCTTTGCAACTGCTGCAGATTCACCAATCAAAGAGGAAAGTTTTCAAGAGGTAAATCGTTCTGTGTTTTCTTGGCTGTTTTCTGATTTCTTTTTAGAATCTTGTTTCTACATCGGAGTCATCCAAAGCACAATCAGGCTGGGGCCAAAGTCTTACTAACGACCCTCGCCTTTCATTTCTAAAGAGGAAACCAGTCTTCGAACAAGCTGATGTGGTCAATAATAAGGCTGCTAGTTTGAAACAGCTCGAACAAGAAAAGTCTGTCAAGTCAGATACAACCGTCAATCTGCAGCAGAAACTTCTTTTTCTCAACGAAAGCAACTCTGAGAAAGACAAAGAACCGTCCTTTTTGAACAAGCGGAGCAAATGTGCAGCCCTGTTTGGAGAGAGAAGCTTTCTGAAGGAAGGGCATAAGAAACTCCCTCCACTGCTTTACACCTTCCCAGGCAGCGGTAATACGTGGTGTCGATTGCTCATCGAGTATGCCACAGGAATCTATACAGGTTCAGTTTACAATGATGAGTCGCTGCTCAAGGCGTTACCAGGAGAGTTCACTTGCAACTGGCAGGTCTCTGCGGTAAAGGCTCATCCTCACACCCACCGAGCATCTGAGCTTTACTCCGGACAGTATAATTCCGATAATAACAAATGTAAGAGAGGCAATATTCAACGCTTTGAGCGCTCAGTTTTGCTGATTCGAGATCCTTTCGACTCGATCTGGTCGGAGTATCAGCGACGAGTGTCTCAGTCGCATGTCAGCGGAGTGTTGAAAGAAGGATTCAATTGGCATCGATGGCAAGCGAATGCAGCTAACCTTGCTCATGCTTATCTTGATATGTGGAAGTTAGACCATGATCTGATCGAGCGCCAGAGCACCTCCAAGGACTATCTCTACATCAAGTACGAGGATCTGAAGAACAAAGCTAACAGAGTCGCAACACTGCAGAAGGTGGTGGACTTTCTTCGTTTACCCAACACTCAATCCTTGACTCAAAAACAACTGATGAAGCGATTAGAATGTGCTTTCATCCTAGCAGAGAATCGTGAGGCCCATCGATCCATCGATAAAGCGCTGTTCATGACCAAGGACATCGCGTACAAGGAAGAGATTGCTTGTCGGATGTGGAGCTTATTTAGTTCGTATGCTTCGAAGTATGGCTACAAACCTTGGAATAATTTCAATTGCACGGGATATCCGAAGATCCCTCGCATCAATGTTGGTCCACAAGGTGATTACGATCATCGGTGGGTTAGTCCAGGACAGAAGCTGATAGACTTTCGAGGAAAACTCTTTAGAAACAACACTTTGATCACCAATCCTGTGCTTCAGAAAGAAGAAGTTTCAACACATGTTCCCAATCGCAATCCACAAAGATTTCAGAAGAGACAGCGACCGGTGGTGAACACAGTGAAGGCCAATAGCAACGTGGCGAATGCAGGTGGTGCAAATGTGCAGGATGAGGGCACATTCGAGGAGATCGAGAAAATGGTTCTGAAGAAAGGGAACAATGCACGGCGAAATAAAGGGAAAAGGTCGGATGCTAGTTTATCCGCGTCGACACGCTGATGTCATCGTAGTAATGCGAATTATTCGTATAGTTGGAGTTAGTCTGGTTGGTGATGACGCCTCTATCCAACTTCTAATGAACTAAGTATCCTTTAAACATATGAGGTAATTGGAAGTATGAATGCCTACGATATCAATTATCTACAATATCAATAACAAATGAGCAGCAAGCCTAAGCGCTGCGACAATACTAATAAGTGCTATGAAACTATGATTTGCAACACGATTTCTGTTTTTTCTCCTTCCTTTGACGTTCTGCGAATTCAGCGAGTATTATACTTCCTCCAGTTTGGCCGGTAGCGTCGGAGTCGACCTTCGTCAACTCACTTCGATGCGACAGAAGAATTTGCTTGGCCAGCTCTGTAAACATTGGATTTACATTCAAGCCCGATGATGCACTACATTCAAATAGGGGTACCCCAATCTCTCGAGCATATGACTCATACTCCTCCTTCCTCACTCGCCAGAGGTCTGGGGCAAGATCTACTTTATTGGCACAGAGCAAAATAGAACAATGGGGAGGTGCAAGCTAAGATGATTGTGAAATGAGTCAAAACAAAGTGTATAAAGGTGATACCTGTTTAATATCTCGAAGCCAATTTTCCAAAGCGGAGAAAGAATCTCTTTGGCTCACATCGAAAGTCACTACAACTCCTTGCGCCTTACTGTAAAAGGCTGAGGTCATCGCGCGAAATCTTTCCTGGCCTGCAGTATCCCAAATCTAATTCCATAGTTTAAAAATATTCTTCTCGTCTACGAGAAAAGAGAATCACCTGCAGTTTAACAGAATCTTCGCCAATTGAAATTTCCTTTGCTTTATAATCTACGCCTATCGTAGTTTTTTGATCCAAAATAAAATTGTCCTCGTTAAAGCGTATGAGCAAGGAAGTCTTGCCAACGCCTGTTTCCCCGACGATGATCAAGCGGATCAAGTACATTTTAATGTTCATAGATTGCTGAGAAAAGATGTTCCCTGTCTGCTCTATCGAGCGAAGTAAGATAACTCTTTCTAATAATTGGCGTCGCAGATATAGATCGTGAATAGACGGCGGAAATTTACGTTCTTAATTGTCGTTTCACTTTTATTTTACACGAAGATGAATGACAGAACAACACGCCTCCCACCGCTCACCCCAAATGAACTGAGAGATGGAGATGTCGATAAATATAAAGAAGATCCCCCAACACCTGTTGGTGACTCGCTTCCTCCGATTAAACAAACTCGCACGACAGCGACAACAACTTTTGTTATTCCAGAAACTCCCGTTGTGATCGCCACCCGCAATCAAACAGTCCGAAATAACATGCATGACTTAGAGGATTGGAAGACTTTACGCCTTGAGACCTCGAGTGTGGAGGTGCAGAAGACGAAGTTGGAATGGGAGAACGACATTGCCCGCCACATCCTCTCCTTGTACGCCACGACAAACGCTCTGAAAAATTTGAAAGAAAGTAACTCATTGCTTGATTTTGTCGGTGAGAAGGATCGACCAGAAAATAAGAACCAGGATGAGGACCCTTACAAGATGCACATCACTACTAAGAGGCCGAACTTCTCTAACTCCGTCAATTCCTATAATCTAGAAGAAGGTGAAGGATCAGATGATCAAAACGATTCAAATGCACACTCTCTAGAACGACAAGAGAGTGATGAGGTTCCTAAGACGAGAAGGAGGAAGAGTAAGAAGAAGTCGAATAAATTGATTCAGCAGGGAAAACGATCGTCCAAATCGCAGCAACATCGTACCACTAAGGAGGAGCAAGATCGGCGCAATCAAGAATTTATCAATGAGATTATTGGAAAGATCGAATCTTCTATCAGTCTGTCGAAGGAGAAAGATAAGTATCGAGTGACGAATGCGATTAAGACGAAGGATGGCAAGGAGATTGTTGTTCGAGGAAGTCCTCGCTGCTATCCCATCTGGTTTGTGAGTTCGGGAGATGTTTACGTAGATTGGACGGGTCTTGTGGGAGGGAAGCAGCTGCAAAGTCACCTGTCAGTGCTCTATGAGAACCATTACTACGACGAGTACGTCAACATTCTGCAGACCATGCTGCTGACCTTCTGGCGGGAAAAAAATTATGGGAAAGAGGAATTCAGTGTAGGAAGCTTTGGAAAAAGCGAGTCAACCCCCAACACTCCTTACAGCGGGAGCAGGACCCGCACTTCCAGTGCCTCAACTTCTAAAGGAAAGCGCTCTAATAATGGCTCGACGACATCATCTCTTTCCTTCTCTCGCCCTGTTTCAGCAACGTCGAGTAATGCACGAAGTCGAGATGAACGGGGAAAGTTGTCTCGTGTTAGCACAGCTAACAGTGAATTCGCTCTTCATTATGGCGGAACACCGGCTAATGCCTCTAGTCAGCCGCCTCAAGTGTCGTTCTACGACAGCCTCTTGGCGAAGGAGATCGATTCTTCTATCCGTCATGAGATCGAGGCAAAGGTCGAGTACTTCAATTCTCATCGGGATCAACAACGCCTTCCTTCCTCTCACTCTGATCAAAATACAGCGAATGAAGACGATGAGTCTCCAGAGCTCTCGATAGCCAAGATCTCCATCAGAGAGATCGAATCTTTCTGGAAGCAGTTGATTCTTACGACTGTTGCGATTGGAATTATGTGCATCGAAAGAAAGCAGTACGATAAAGGAATGAAGTACTTCATCAAGGCTGACGAGTACAGTCAGAACGATGACTTAATCCCTGTGAAGATTGAGAGGAAGGAATACAGAGCTCTCGTCAAGGATGCCATGTCCTACTACTTCTTCAAGCGTGAGAAGTTTATCGCTGCTTTAGCTTACTCCTCGCAAGCTTTGGAGGTATTTGAGATCCGAGGAACGAATCTCGAAGGGATCGCGACTTGTCTGCTGCACATCGCCTCCACGTACTGTCAGATGGGCAAGTTCAAGGATTCCCATAAGGTGCTCTTTCAGTTCCTTGCCATGGTTGAGAATGGACGACTGGCTTTGGAAGACGCGACTCCGAAGCAGTTGTGTTTGGTCGCTGTGGGCTATCATAACCTCGCTGTGGTGCAGTTGAAGCTCGCAATGCCTGACTTGGCGTGTAAGAGCTCACAGAATGCCCGAAAGATTGCAAGACTGTGTCTGGCCTACTCTAATCGCTGGATCGACATCTTCCAATACACTCATGAGATCGCAGTGAGTGATATGAAGTACGAGTTACAGTCACTGACGATTGATCAGATCACCCCAGAGCAAATGCTGATCATCAAAGAGCTCGCTGAGGCACTCTTTTCCATTGATTCCCAGGCTTGAAAGTCGTAATGACAGTAGTGATAGTCTTTTGTTTATTTGTAAGTATTCTAATGTTTAGTGAAGGATTTATCGAGGATTTTTGAAGGAAAACTGAGGGCTTTTCTTTAAATGGCGCTGCCCTAAGAGTCCAAAGTTCAAGCAACTGACAATACAATACAATACAATGACACTGTACTTTATCCAGATCAAAAGATTTCTCGCTGATCTTCCTCTTGTGGAAACCATCATGTTTATAGTCCTTGTTCTAATCACGATTTACAGAAAGCGTCTGAGCTCTAACCACGGCTACAGATACAAGCCTAGAGTTGAATCCGAATCAAGGAAAGACCAGCTAAAACGCCGCCGGTATAGTACAACGAAAGGAAGTGGGAGCTCCAATGGTGCAAAAAACGATAATTTTCAGATAACTGCCATCATTCACGACTTCAAGACAGAAGTTCTTTCCAATCTCATCACCGACCCGTCAGACATCTTCCTTGAAGAGAAAAAATCTCCTCAGGACACTTCGATGCTTACTTCCAGCTCTCAACAGCGAAACTCGACCTCTGATGGGCAGTCGTCCTTCTTGAACTTCTCCAATGAACTCATTCTGCAGATCGTCGCTCACTGTGAGACGATGGACATCATCAAACTGTCCCTAGTGTCGAAGCAATTTCGGAAGGAGATAGTTCAGAACGAGTTCTTGTGGGAACAGCTGTGGAAGATCACTTACTCCCATATCTGGCAAGACCCTGCAGTCGTGGAGATTCGCATGTTGCGGGAGATTCACTGGGATCCACTCAGACAGTTCCCTGCACCGCAATACGGCTGGTTTAAGTTCTATCTGGCTTTTGAGCTTTGTTGGATCGATTGGGTGAGTCCTTTTCTCTTAATCTCGAACAATCTAATCTATTGTGACGTCAGCTGCTCGCAGGACTGTGTACTCGAGAAAAGTGCTATATAGCGATCAACGATGCGATCTTCCACCTCACAGACTTTATTCCTGAACATCCTGGATCAGCTGAGACTCTCTTGGATCACTCAGGAGGAGATGCGACTGACGTGTTTATGGACATCGGACACTCTGACTATGCTCTGGCTCTGATGGAGTCTTTCTGTATCTTCGACTCTCATGAGATCTATCTGCATAAGATGCACCAGCGAGTGCGAGTCTTTGCTGAGGGATACTACAATCATATCAAGATACGTCAGATCCCTGCCCTCACTGTCCTTCATGACGCCATGAGAGGCCTTCAGAAGAGTCTCGTGGGACTGCATGAGAAGAGTCTGCTGCAGTCTGCGATGAGTCTCAGTGGTAAGTCTACGTCCGTCACATTAGAGGAGAGTTTCCCTCTCGCGCCGAAGCTCAAGGCTTACCTCAACTGCGATGCCGGCGGTCAGCATGTTGGACAGTGCAGATCGTACTTCGACCCTCTGAGCAGAGAATGGGTGATCTGGCATACGTGTTGTGGGAGAGGAAAGGTGTTGCATGACGTGCCTCAAGAAATCACGGATAATTGCATCCTCAGAGACATCTTCGAGGACCATGAGTCCTGAGAGAGTTCTGAGCTCATAATAGTGTAGGGGTTTGTATTTGTTGTACATATTTATTCATTCATCTACTAGTAAACTATTTGTAATCATAGATCTTTCTATTCACAGCATGTACATATATACCTGATAACTCTCTCATAAAGCAGTTATCCTTCCTCTTCCTCCTCATACTCATACTCATCTTCAGAGTCTCCCATTGGTGGTAAGTCGCTCTCGTCTAGATATCCGCCGACCTTGTCGTGAGAGGCGAGGGTCTTCGCCTTCTCCTTGCGAGCGATTTTCTCCTCTCGGTCGAAGGCTGCGTCAGCGATGAATCTGTTCATAACATTCTCCACCTCTTCCTGATTCGCACAGGTCTGATAAGCTTCGAGTGCTGGCAGGTTCAGTTTGATGAATTCAGCTCCGAAGCTGAAGGGATAGAGCAACGTCAGCGCGTCTGACGGGAAGCCCGCGATAAACAGAGCGGCTGCGATCGCTTCAGCTGTATTCATCTTGAAGGCCTTTCCATAATTCACAGAGTTGGCGGCATGGAGTAACGGTAGTTTTCGCTGGTGCTGGGATCTGCCCATGGCATGGAAGGGAATCTCTTCCAGTCTGTTCCACGAGCAATTGATCGCTGCGACGCCATACTGTTCGACTATCTGTCGATCCGCTGGACTTAGAAACTGTGTCGCTTCTGATGAGAGAACGATTCCCTGAAAGCTTTGTCCGACCTTTAATTTCTTCGCGAATCCGAATCTCACCATCTTACTGCCGCTGTCTCTGATGAGAGAAGAGATGTTAAGACAGACAGGGACTACTGTGAGACATGAATCACCTCTTAGGATCATTTTGACCGAATTCCCACAGACTAACTCGAACACTGATTGTCTTCTCGAGGACTAATTCATCTTCACCCTCGTCCTCTCCTCCGCTGCGATCCTCCGCTCCAACTTCTTCGATGGGTTCTTTCTCTTGATGCTTGGAAAAGTTTCTCGGTTGGCCTCCTGTCGCAGAGTATCCCTTACCACCTTTATTGCGGCCCATCAGTCTGTATTCTACTGTATGATCTCTCTTCTCTATTGATTGGCTGAAGAGATAGCGATGTAAAATATTAAAACACTTCTAGTAATGTAAAATAAAGAGAAGATCTCGTTTACGTCATTTCTTTCACAACGAATAACTGCAACAACGATCCAACCCAACCAACACCCTTACAACGCCACTTCACAACACAATAACCCTACAAGATATGACACTCATCACAGCGATCCCTCTGCTCCTCATCATTCTACAGGTCCTCCTCACCTCACATGGAGTCAGAGGCTTTTTGAGTCACGGCACTTGCAAACCCAACACCTCTTTGTTCATGTCTCAACAAGAGAGAACATGTAAAGACTCTCCTCATCCTCTATTTCTAATATATTAACGCCTCGATTGGATTCTGTGAATCTATTAGATATTATGGTGAAGCCTGATGGAGTTCAGCGTCGTCATGTCGGAAATATAATCCATCGCTTCGAGTCCAAGGGATTCCTTCTCAAGGCTTTGAAACTTGTCCAGCCCTCTCGTGAGACCTTAGAGGAGCATTATCGTGATTTGAAAGCAAAGCCCTTCTTCCCGAAGCTGATGGACTATATGAGCTCAGGGCCTGTTGTTGCGATGGTAAGCGACCTGACTCACACCGACTTACTGACTCTGATGACTTCTAACAGGTCTGGGAAGGAAAGCAGGTTGTGAAGACAGGGCGAGCGATGTTAGGCGCTACGAATCCTCTGGAATCTGCTCCTGGGACGATTCGCGGAGATTTCGCGATTGACGTCGGCAGAAACATCTGTCACGGCTCTGACTCGGTGGATAGTGCTGAGAGGGAGATCGCTTTGTGGTTCAAAGAGGGTGTCGTAGACTACAAGTCTCACTCACAGGCCTGGATCTACGAGTAGAGGGAGGAGAATAGAGTATTGGAGTAGGCAACAAATAAACGCTTTAATAGACAACGAACAACAACGACTACAACTCTACCCTCACGCTATAGACTACTACAATGCTAAGAACCATACTAACAACACCTCACCTCCCTCTCTCCTTCAAATTAAAGTATGAGGATACTCTATCCGTTCGAGATTCTGTCGTAGCAGACTCTGTGAAAGGCAAGTTTGTTGGAGAAGATGACTGTGCCAGAGTCGTGGCACAGTTGCTGACTGCGACTCGCACTGCCTTTCTCTGATGAGAGTACCGACATCGAGGCAGCGTTAGGGCGGTTCTTCGGTCCCCAGATGAGAATCTGACTCTTCTCTGAGGGGAGGAGGTAGTTCGACTGTGACGAGGACAGCGGTCCGGCATCCATCGAGAGCAATCGCAGACAGGCAGAACAGCGGATTTGCTTAGAATCTATCTTGATCGCTCTGCGCTGGCCGTGGTTCTTCTGTCGGAGGAGATTGAGTGCGTCATCGCCGAGGATCGCCTTCGAGGATAGGAACAGATCGTCTTTAAATACAAGCTCTCGGAACATGCGCACCATTCTCTGACGTAGCAGAGGGATCTGAAGGTGAGGCTTCAGCGATCGAAGGACTTTCTCTGAATCAAGGCGCGACACCCCCAGGTTGTCGAAGAGGTTTGGGAGGAACTCAGGGCGATCCAAAGCGAAGTGAATGACGTCATTCCACAGCTCTTCGTTGTTTAGAGAAGACCCGGGAGTGATGTATGACTGTGACTGCTGCTGGATCGGTGCACTGGCGAAGCGAGTGCCCTGACGCTTCACTCCTCCCTCCACCAGCATGATCGAGTCAAACTGATCCTCGATGACGTCAATGGCGAGGGAAATGTCGCCGATCTCTCGCAGCAGCAGGTTGAGCGCTTTTCGTCGCTCTCCTTTAACGGAGTAGATGAAGATCATCTCAGCGTAGAGCGGATGAGGGGTGTGTGTCTGACACTCTTGCAGACACTGCTGCAGGTCGGCCAGTCCTGACTTCATGAAGGTGATGAAGTCGCTCTCGAAGATTCTCTTTCGTCTCTCAATCGCCTCTGTCGAGCGCACATCATTCACTGCTTCCTCTGATGGCGATGACGTGTTCGTCTGACTCTTGGAAAGGTAGGAGGGTGATGGCGCGAACTCCGTGTAGAGCTTGACCTGACGTCGATGCAGATCCTCGAATTGCTCTACGTCAGCGTAGAGCTCGCGAGTGGTTGGGTCGGAGAAGACGAGGTGCAGGTACCAGAAGAGAAGTCTGGCGTCCACTGACAGCTGACTCGCCACCTGTTTGATCGGCAGCTTGTCGACGTTGTTGAGCAGTAGCTTGCCTGACAGATCCTTCGAGATCTGAATCAGATTGATGATCTTGTTCTCGATCGCAGAGAAGAGTGACTCCTTCTCAATGAGCTCGAAGATCTGTCGGTACTCTGACATCACCTCGCGGTCAACGTTCGTCACACCGCCTTTCTCATCCACCGAGGAAGAGGAGGACGTGTTGATGTTCATCTGAAGGTATGCATTCAAGGCTTTCTCATGTTGGTTGGACAGGAGATAGAGGTGAGCAAGAGCAGCGAGGTAATACGACTTATTCCCTCGCAGGAAACCAATGTGATCCTTACCACCTCCAACACTCTCAACACCTCCTCCCTCCACTTCCTCCTCCTCTTCCTCCAAGTATTGCAGACTAGAGGACAGGCGACTGTTCGTCAGCGACTGCAGGCGATCGATCATGTTCTTGTGGTCAAAGAGCGCCGGCTTCACCTTGCTCCACATCTTCACTGCCTCGAGGAAGTGTTTCGGCTGCTTAGAGAGCAAGTCCGTCAGCACCTTCTCATAGGAGGAGAGGGAGAGGCGGCGACTGACGTCTACAGGGATGTGAGGACACAGCGTGATGACAGCGCGGTGCTCGATGAATCGCTGGATCCACGTGTCCCACAGCTGCTGGTCGGGGCCGATCAGTCGTGCGCACTCTGCCGCAGCCTCGGGGAGCATGTTTCTGTCGAGGAGGTGTTCGAGGTAGAGGTTGAGGAGGTCAGAGTACTGGTAGAGCTTGAAGGAGTTGCGATCATCTTTCGCGATGTCTACTGCTAACTTCAAGTTCTTCTGCTCCAGCGCGACTCTCACGCGGTCGTTGACATCACGCACGCGAGCGACGATGACGTCCTCCGACGACACCACGAAGAGAAGCGGCGCATTGCCTCTGTCGCCGCCACGTGTTTGCTGGTAGTTCTTCAGCTGCCACTTAGAAGCGTCGAGACTGTTGTTCTGACACTGGTATGACGTCAGCAGCGAGTAGGCGAAAGGTCCCTTCAAGTTAACGCCCTTCAAGGACAAGACGTCAGCGCAGACGATGTCTCCTGTCTTCGCCTTCGCGATGATCATCTCTGGCTCGTTCGTGACATTGCGAGGCAGAGAGGAGTCCATGGACTCGTCAGGGTTTCCTTCCTCCTCCCCTAGGAACTCGCTCTCCTCAGGGGGTGTGTAGCCCAGGAAGATGACGTGTTCGTCGTCTAAGGGAAAGAGACCGCAGATGATGCAATCCGTTTGCCATGACACGATTGTGCGAGCAACTTTGTTGCTAGTGGAGGAGGAGAGTACGTCATTGCCCGCATCTTCGATTCTGACGATCTTACAGGAATCTGCCCAGCCGACCATCAGCTCTCTCTCGTTACGCCAGAAGAGACTGCAAGGAAAGGGGTCCTCTATTCCGACACCGTAGGGAGGCTGTAGCTGGCAGATCGCAGTCTGTGTGGACACATCCATCACTCGCACGACACAGACGTCAGCCCACGCCACGTAGTTGCCCTTCCAGGCGATCGAGATGACGGGTGTTCCATCCCCAGGGAAGAGCAAGGCATCCTTCTGAGAAAATCTAGCGGGTTTATGGTAGATGAGACGGCCCTTCTCTGTGCCCACTAGGAAGCTGCGATCTCTCCTGTTCCCTGTGATGACGCCTGTCTCTAGAGCCACGCTAGTCACAGGCTCGCCCACACTCATCACTGCTTCCTTCGACTCGTCTTGTGACAACAATATCAGCACCGCTTGTCCATCGTTGCAGCAACTAAAGGGAGTATGATTCAAGAGAGAGTGAGAGTGGTGAGACAGACGAACCTTAAGATATGCAGCGACGAGTCCAAATACAGAGAAATAGAGTTCACGGCTGAATGGTGAGTTCGAAATTTATGCAATTTCTGACCAGCGAAAGAGATAACTTGGATTTCTCCGGTCTCTAGTCCGAGCACAATGTAGTTCGTCTCGATCGCTGCGACTGTCACCTTTGATTGAGCGAAAATCGATTCTACTCCTCCCTGAAAGAGAAAGGTTGGAATAGTAAAACATATAAAGAGGCAGTGATGACCTGGAGCCTCTGATACTTCAAGATATCCTCCATGAAAGAGCTTGATTCTCTATTCTCTACTATAATATGATGATATGATATGATATGATATGATATGATATGACACGATATATATATTTGATAGCTGATAATAGTGAATTAAGCAATTGACTTAGACAATAGACTGAACAACTAATAAGCGCTTCTTAAGTTGAGAAAAGCGATTCTTGAAGATTCGCTTATCATCAACGTTGACTTCATCATTCAATGGTCAAGAGCTAATAAACAACAGACCTCATCCATCTCAACCACAACACACTCTGATCCTGTCATGAACTCCTCTGAGATCAGCTATCTGCGAGAAATTGTCGAAGAAAATGACGAAGCCGAGCAAATCTTCAGCTCGAAAGATACCAACGATGTCGTCGTCGCTGTCAGGCAAATGTCGATTGAATCCATGGGCGATGTGAGTCTCAAAAGAGAAATTCATTCAGCTACGAGCTTGGAGGTGACAACTACATCAACTAACGCGTTAGCTCCGAGTCCTAAAGCGGGTTCATGTGAGACAAGCCTCGAGATCGGCCTCGATCTAGATCAGCCAGACTCAACTCCCTGTCCTACCTCTTCAGCTATCAAAGTATCTGAGTCTGCAAATATATTAGACGAAGAGTTTCGTCCAGTGTCAGCGGAGGAGGAGGTGAAGGTGGAGGTTAAGATAGGTCCTCAGCACTTCGAACTCTTGAAGCTCCTCGGGGAAGGCGCATTTGGAAAGGTGATTCTTGTACAGTCGCGTTTAAACAAGAAACTGTATGCGATGAAAGTGATCTCAAAGAGGCTTCTGCGAAAGAAGAACAATGTGATGTACATGAAGTCAGAGCGCGACATTCTCACTAAGATTACCCACCCTTTCCTTGTCAGTCTTTGTTTCGCGTTTCAGTCACAAACAAAATTGTTTTTGGTGATGCAGTTCCTTCCAGGCGGAGAATTGTTCCTTCACTTGAGGAAGAGAGGCATCATTCAGGAGAGAGACGTGCAGTTCTACCTGGGAGAGATGATCATCGCCATCGACTTCTTGCACAGCAAAGGAATCATACACAGAGACTTGAAACCCGAGAACGTATTGTTGAGGAAGGATTCTCATGTGTGTATCACAGACTTTGGTCTTGGTAAGTGACTTATAACGCCTTCCTCTGAATCTCTTATCTCATACACGATCTCTCTGATGATCCTATGTTAATACAGCCAAGGAAATCGGAGATGGAAAAGCTGCGAGAACTCTCTGCGGTACGTCAGAGTACATGGCACCTGAAATGCTCACGAGAAACGGCTATGGCAAGGCTGTGGACTGGTGGGCTCTCGGCGCTCTGACGTATGAGATGCTTGTTGGAAAGGCTCCCTTCACCGCGAAAACACAGAAAGACCTCGATAAGAAGATTCTAACGGAGAAGGTCTCTCTGCCGCCCTATCTCACTGCCTCGGCTCATTCTCTCCTGCGAGGAATGCTCGACAAGGACATGTAAGCACCTCACATCACCTCACACCATAACACTCTCACCTCTCACTAATCTCTTAGGAACAAACGATTAGGTTGTGCGAAAAGCAACATGTTTAGTATTGGTGGCGTCACCGCACTTCGATGGCTTGAACTGGCAGAGACTCGCTAACCTCGAGCTCTCTCCGCCCATCGACCTCAGAACGACCAATTATATGACTGCCTCAAGCTCCAAGCCACAATCTAGCAATAAACTCCCTAAGGCCTCCAGTATAGTGGATGGTGGAGGAAAGGATAAAGGCAGGGATAAAACAAAGGAAGATGGAGCGGAAGAAGTTCCTCCTTCAAGTGACGTGGAGGAAGACAATGCAGTCGTAGAAACCCTGGACGAGGATGACTTCGTTCGTAGTCTGCGTTATTTCGATACCGAGTTCACTGGACAAGTCTTGTCGCGCTCGATAGTGGAGGACACGCTGACGCCAATGACTGGAACGACAGCGGCGCACACACCGAGACCCGAGTCACCGAATACCGCCGAGGCTGAGGAGTTTGTGAACTTCGAGTATGTGGATGAGTCAGTGACGTACTCGAAGCAGCAGATTGAGGAGTTCGAGGAGCTGTTCAAGATCAAACAGCAGAAGGCGACGAAGAAGAAGATGTTGAAGCAGAAGAAGGAAGAGATCAAGCAGAAGGAAGAGGAGGAAAAGCGAAAGAAGTTAGAAGAAGCGAGGAAGAGAGAGGAGGAGGAGAAAGAGAGACGTAAAGAGCTCGAGCGGCAGAGAATGTTGTCGCAGCAGATCGAGCAACGTCAGCGAGCTCGAGATCAAGCAGTGAAGTCACTCGCGAAAGAGAAACAAGATCTTCTCGCCCAACAGCTCGTGCACCAGGAAAATGTTCTTGCGGTGCAGAAGAAGATGAAGAGCGTCCAGAAGAAGCTGCGAGACATTCAGGAACTCAAGGAAAAGCTGAAAAAGCAGGAAAAGAGCATTGACAAAGATCAGCAGGCGAAGCTCAGCAAGGAAACGTCACTGCTCGCGGAGTTGCAGCAGTTTCAGCAGGAAGAGAGTCAATTGGCGCAGATTCGAGACACACAAGATCAGCTGTTTGTATCGATTGCTTCTCGGGAAGATGCGGTACGAGCAGATCATCGCAAGGAAGAAGATCTCGATCATCAGCTCCAAGCGACTTTCACCCTCATCCCACCTCCTCTTCAGAAGAAAGAAGAAGTGAAGGAGGTGGTGGTGAATCAATCTCCCGTTGCGGCTACCACTGTGATCGCGCCATCCTCCACACCAGCGACAGAGAAGAAGGTGTGGTCTGGGGTTGTGTTGAGCTATGCCAATGGTCAGAAGCCTTCTCAAACCCTCCCAGTGAAAGCTGACGTAACTCCACCTACTCCAATAGCCCCTGTCCCTGCCCCTGCTACTAATACCAATCCCTCCGAGGTCAAGGCAGGAGGGAAAGGAGAAGTTATCGAGGAGTCGTGGGAGACAGTCGGAGGAGCTTTGGCTAAGAATAATAAAAAGAAGTCGAAGAAATGAGCGGAGAGTAAGATGATTCAGTATGATTATACTAATAATCGGGAGGGACAGTGTAGTGGAGTTATAGTGCGATGAGAGGTGATTTAGAGGAGGTGGAGGAAGTTGCAGGGAGCATACCGTTTCCCTCATGCCTATTATCACATATTACTTGTTATTTGATTCTTCGAGACACAGTAAACACTGTAGCGTATTATATTGCGATAGCCTTTATCGCGAGTATAGGACTAGAGTGTGACGTGTTTGTTTGTGGTAGATTTAGTTATGACGTATTCACAGTTAGAGCAATTCTTCTATTAAATTAAGCGATTCAGTGCAAATACGTCAGCGCTTCTTTGTTCAAGTTAGTCGATGCTGTTGCTGACGTTGAGTGAGGACTCGAAGTGGATGAATGACGTGGCCTCTGCTGACGTGTCTAGCGGAGATAGCTGGAAGAGAGACTCTGACGACAGCCTGTCACCTCCTTGTTCTCCCTCTAAATGAGGTGATGGGATCTCCACAGACATGACTGACGTGTTCTTCGCTCGCACTGTCTCAGTGACGTCACTCGCACCTGATCTCTCGTATCGAGAGATGATGTCATCCCAGTTAATACCTCGCACCCCCTCCGCCTCTTCCTCTTCAGGCGACGTCAGAGTGATGCTCGCGAAAGAGGCGCCTCTACTGCGACTCCCTCTACCTCTACCTCCCTCCACCTCCTCCTCGCTGTCTTTATCCTTAGACCGCGACCGAGACAACGCTCGATACAGGCGACTCTTCTTCTTCGATGAGGATGACGTCAGCGTCTGGGCGGGCGGGTCTTCTGTGGCGATGGGCAGGAAGGGGGCGGAGGAGTAGAAGGGCAGCGAGGAAAAGGAGAAGTCAGGCGACATTCGCTGCATGATCGCTCCGATCGCCTCTGCCGTCGCTCGACTCGTCTCAGCAGCAGCGGAAGACGACACGTGAGGTGGCGTAGAGGGAGAGTTCGCCTGCTCTGACATCACCAGCTCGATGCGATCGCCATCAGCTCTTATAACGAGAGAAGGTGCCGAAGGTGTTTTCTTCTCACCTCTTCCCTGCACCTCCTTCACTCCCTCTTTATGGATTTCTCTATTGCTGTCAGAGACTTGAGGAGTTGACGTCAGCACGGCGTGGGCCGAAACTGGCCGCACTCTCTGAGTCGGTTGAGGCCGAATGACGTGCGGCCTCGCCTCCTCCGCCACCTCATACACCTCCTTGTGCTCCTCAGAAGAGTGAACAGTGACCACGTCAGTATTGATAAAGACCTTCCTCTGCTGTTTCGCATCAGAGGGTGACGTCATCTCTTGTTTGAGTAGACCGACGTCCTCATTCAGCAAATCCTCTCTGCCTCTCTCGATATCGCGGAAGAGTCGCTGACGCAGCTTCTGCTGACTCGTGGCATCGTTGGCACTCCTTGGTCGCCTTCTGTTAGATGCAGGTGACTGGCTCTGACGAGTGTAAGGGGCGGTGGGGTTGTGGAGGATCGTCTCTTCTCTGAGCTCGTCTAGGAAGAGATAGATCTCATAGCAGCTCTGACAGACAGGCACGCTGTAGTAGAACCTGCTGGGATGCACTACCGAGAGAGCGTCGTGATACACTGTCCTTCGATACACGGCATTGAGGTCCTCCCAGTCTGACGTCACTGCCGGCACAGAGGTGATGCGAAACTTCCTGGCATCCTCCTGACACCTCTCTGCCACCTTGTTCATGTGACGTCTGATGAAGTAAGCGAATATCTGCCCCACCTGTTGTATCGAGAGAGAGTGAGGACATGACGCGCGACACATGACATGACATGCTGACTCACCTCTAGGTTAGCTAACTTGTTGCGAATGACGAGAGACTTTACTGACGTGTTCAGCGCCTCTCCCACTACCTTGTTCTCACTGCGAGCGAGGAGCACTGACTTCAGCGAGAGTCTGAAGGGACAGGCGGCGCTCTTAAAGCCGACCTGCGCTGAGGGCGGCAGATCGGACACAGCAGTCCTCGCCGCCTTGCGACTGACGTCATGTTCGGTGTAGTAGATGTCTCCCGCAGCATTCGTCACCACGACGTGGCGCTCCCCTCGCACCTCTGCATACACTACCTTGCACTACAGAGATGAAGAAGGGGTGAAGGGATGGTCTGACAACAATAAACTGCTCTGACTCACCTGTTCTTGGAACCAGCAGTAGTCGCCGAAGCACTCCTTCCCATTGCTGTGAGAGAGACCGCGCCAGAAGGCGGCGCCGCCCAGTGTGTCCGCCGTGTCCACCGTGTCATAGGAATTGAAGGAGACAGCGCGGCGGATGACGTCATGGGTGTCCTTTTCCTCGTCGTCTTCCTTGTCGACGAAGGAACCGCTGACGTAGTCTATGCTTCTGCGCAGAGTGTTGATGCGCTGTTTCTTGTCGGCGCGGTGAGGGGCAGTGATGGGGTGACGTACTTTAAAGAATGAGTGCAGGGGCTTGGGCACTGCCTGCAGGTCCTCGCCCTGGTAGGTAGTGCGGTGACAGTAGCCCGCTGTCGGTGCCTGATAGCGCTTACTCTGACCTTTATCCGACCAGAAAGAGGCGGCGTTCCTCGACACCGACAACGTGGCACTCTTAGGGCGATTGTTTGACAGCGACACTGACAGCCCATTGCGATGCTGCATCATCTCCTCGATCATCGCTGACATCGCTCCCATCGTTTGATTGGACTTGGGCGACTGCGGCGAGGGCGGCGAAGAGGGTCGGGCAAAGACTGACGTGGCCTTGTGAGAGTGGTTGGGCGGGTGGTTGGGCTTCGAGTCAGTACGGTTGACGAGTGGTGTCTTGTCATCGGCCGCAACGAAGACCAGGTCAGGTCTCTCCTTGCGCAGCGAGTAATCCTCATTGGCGGGCTTGAAGTAATTCGCCCGATGCGCAAAATCAGGTGGCGGAATAGTGACTGTCTCTTGATTGGACAACGTCACCCTCAAAGGCTCTGACGACTCCTCTGTGATGATATCCAGACCTCTCTGGCTCTTCCCTCTCAAGAAGAGTGTGGGCGGTCTCCCGGCGCTGTGACTGTCATCCGCCGAGGTGCCGGTGGCGAAGGAGTCGCGAGAGGCGCTGCCCAGGGCATGGGCATTGGGCGGTGCGACAGGCAAGAGTCCTGACTGCTCGTGAGGAAGAGGGAAGGAGGGAGGAATGCCGTCGAGGAACACGTGGCGATCGAAGTCCCGATAGAATAATACTGGCATCTTCATGAGAGTGACGTCACGCACCGCGACGAGGAAAGGGTCCCAGGTCGAGTTAAAGGCCACTTGGAAGGAGAGGTGCTCGACTTCGCCTGAGGAGGTGTATTCGAGGTGTCGGACGAGGGCTGTGCCCAGAGCTCTGAGTTTGTCTGACATCGGCTGCTCGAGCACTATCACTCGCTTGCACTTGTTAGTGTAGCAAGACAGCGGCGGATCGCCCAGAGAGTCCAACAGCTCATGACTCTGGTGGATGAGAGAGCCGTTAGAGGCGCGGGTGATGCGGTGTTGGAAGATGCCGTTTCCTTTCATCGCGAAACCGCCGATGTAAACCTGAACAGCGACGACCTCCTTCAAAGCACTAGACAGAATAGATCCCAACTCCTTCTCTGTCGCGAGATAGGAACTCAGAGACTTGTCTGCTCGCACAAACCACACAATAGCGATCTTGGCCTTAAGCTCAGCGGACTTGTAGCCCTTGAACACGTTAGACTTCTTTCGCATGAAATCCACAATAGAGATGACAGAGTCCAGCTTTTCTGCTCTTTTCTTCATGATTTCTCCAGATTGTTGAGAGGTGAATAGCCAGGAATGCGGAGTGCCGTTGAAAAGGAGGATGGTGTCGAGGATTTGAACTTTTGGTTTGCGAATAGCGTCCGATGTCCAAGCATTCTTCCAAAAATAGAAAAAGCTCTCAAGCTTCGAGAATTCCACTCGATAACCAGTTTCATCATCCATCGTTTGCTTGATGGACTGTTGTTTGTGGTAAGATCTCTCTGCTACTGCTATGTAGGTCTCTTGTCTGTGATGGATCCACTCTATCGAGAGAGACGTTTCAAAATCTACACTCCGGCACTACGGAAAATCAATACCGGCACCCTGGTCATGGGAAGTTTCAAAATCAAAAGAAATCAATAAAATCAATCGAGTTGCCTCCGATAACATATAACACAGACTTAGATTGCGCCTTAGACCTGATCAGACCCGTGTTAGAGGCTTTATAGTCTACTGCTTTGAACGAGAAGGCCAATAGGATAACAATGTAAGCGAGTCTCCCGTCTCACTGCTCTTCCCACCTCACCTAAATTGACAAAGGTCAGGAGAGGACTCCTCTTTTGCCGTGCAGTGTCTAGGACAGATTGAGAGTGGATTTATAGACAATGAAGACTTCCTCTATTGTCGGTATATCGTGTGTTATGGCAGTGACTGGGAGGTGGTGGGAGGCATAGACAATGGTCTCTCTCAGACCGCCTGTCAGAATCATCTGAACAGCGAGGGAAGCGTTGTTTGGAATTTCCCGATCGATGTAACTCTGAAGTCTACGAATCTTCACGGCTGGCCGAGGATCGCGATCTCTGTCTATGGCATGGACTTCTTCGGCCGTGACATCATCAGGGGCTATGGCTCGCTGCTCGTGCCTCTCAAGCCAGGAGTTCATAAAATCAACGTGGATATGTTCAAGCCTATCGCTAATTCCTCTCTGAACAGTGTTCTTGGCTGGCTAACAGGAAATCCGCCAGAGTTCTTCGACACGCGCTTCGTCAGTCAGGGAGAGGGAAGAGAAGTGACAAGAGTTCAATCATGTGGTACAGTCACGGTGTCGATACAGGTTGTGATGAAAGGTGAGCTCCTTTACTGCTATTATTATTCTCAAGGTGACATAATTGTTTCTCTCTTCAGGTCTCGAGAAGTTCGGATATCATGTCTCATAACCCCAGTATAGTAGTTTGTACATTGTATATAGAATTTGTAAATGTCAGCCAAGAAGGTTTCTTATTACAGTATGGAGGAAGTAATGTGATGAGTGATTTACTTAGAAACCTTGTTCACTCCCAAGGACATGCTGTAAAGTCCTCTTAAGATGACACCTAATCCGATAGCAGTACCAGCTAATCCAATGGCGACGAAGACCTGATCTCCAGGCTCCTTTAAGTAGGTTGGATTGTCAGCACCTAACAACGACAGAGGAGGTAAAACACAAAAGAAAATACGGTGAAATAAAGTCGTACCAACAGCAGGATTGCTGTAGAATTTTGCTCTTCGTTCGTTGATTGTGTTCTTTGTATCAAAAAGAGAGAAGTTTCTCTTTTGGGCGGCTTGGGCAGCGCGTCTAGCGACTCTGGAAAACATTTTACTCTAACCACAAGAGAAACAACATGGAAAAGAACGAGATAAATTGAGACATCATGAGGACACGTTCAGTCAGGTGAGAGAAGAGAGAGAGTGTGTGACTCACCTGCAGTTAATGTATGAAATAAATCAATGAATGAGTTATCGAGTATTACTTACTATTGCACTGCGATGATCAACGAAAACCCTGAGAACGAAACCTCGAAAACCCGAATTCTCAGAATCATTTGACAAGAAATTCTTCCTTTTTTACGCTACTTGTACGATCGAATTTTATCGATTTAAAGAATTTTGCCTTTGTTGGTGAGAGATTGCTATGATCGAAACTATTCTGAAGATTGTGCAACTTGAAGCGAAATGGCTTGAATTGGAAAGTTCAAAAGATGCCCTACAAGACAAAGAGAAGATGACTGAGATTAAGGAGATTCAAGTCAGTGCAAAAAAGGTGTTCATTGAGATCACGCAAAATCAATCGAAGACCAGCGTGGCTGAGGCTCTTCAGGATAGCAAATTAAGATCATCCCTTTTCAAAATGTATGGTCGTATTTTCAGTCGATTGGCGATGAATACCCAGCAAATGAGCAAAGAGGAAAGAAATTTGCTTATCGCAGTTCTAGAAAACGCGATTAAAGTCTTCGAAATAGTCTCAGAGCTCCACATAAATGCTCAACGTAGCAATTCCAACCCTTCTCAAAATGTAATGGATGATTTATTATCAATTTCGTTGTCGATTGCTATGGTTTTTGAAGATCTCAAGGATCGCTTCCTACCGTCTCATTCCAACAATAAGCAGAGTGACAAGCACCCCAGTGATCGTCCAGCGAGGGAGAGCGAGGAGGTGTGGGAGTATCTCCTAGACCTCACCTTTGACTTCATGAGTTTGATTTTTCAGGCGAGTGAAAAGATACTCACCGTCAGTGAATTTGGTCAGTGGCAGGAGAATCTTAGGAGAGGCGTGCTCTCTCAGCTCGTGCTGACTAGCTTATTATTCGCCACTGCCCAGTCGGCCACACTGCCTCGATCGTCAGTGAATTGGACCCGCACCTCCTTCAAGGCAGTGAAGCTACTTCATTCTCTACACCTCCTCTTCTCCACTACTCGCACCTCCTCTCCTGCACCCACTACTACCATCACAAGCTTCTGGCGGAGAAGCTTCCCAGGCTTCTTCTCGATTATCTTCAACTGTATCACGAGGGAGAAGAGGAGCAACATGTCAGAAGTGCGGAGTGTGCAGTGGAACTATTTCATGGCTCTGACACTACTCAATCTTCTCCTCACCATCAGCAGAGACGATCTGTCAGAGAACCAGATTCTCCTTGCCTCGCAGCCTGCCTCCTCTCCTTCCAACTCCTCTGCGGTAGTGTTCCGAACCTTCCTGCAATCCCTACCGAATAAACCACCACTTGCCGACACTCAAAACGAGGGCGATGAACCCTCCTCGACTCTCTCTCCTGAGAAAATGGATGACGTCGCTCGCATCACTGAATTTAAGTCAGTGGAGGAGATGATGACGTGGCGTGTAGATCTGCTGCAGAAACTTCGTCAACACCTTCCCAGCCTCCTCCCAGCTCTGATCGCTCCCCTCTCCCTCGCTCAGAAGAGAGAGGTAGAGCGAGCACTACTCTCGCTGCTGACCTCAGCCGCCGGGTTTCTCGGCTCGGCGTGTCATGACGAGTTGTTGCTGACCTGTTGGCCGCCACTAGTCACAGAGAGACTTCTGACAAACGACCCCGATGACGTCACACCTGTCATACTGCTGAAGTCATCTCCCTCGCTGTATGAGAGATTCAGAGAGCTGTTCTCCTCCTTCCTTGCCACGTCATCCTCTTCCCCCACCTCGACCAACACACAGACTCTGACGCAGCAGCTTGCAACTCTGCTCTGCCTGGGAGGTGCGCTGGAAGGGTCTTCGAGTCAGAACATCGGCATCACTGTGACGTCAGTGAGAGGTGTGACTGCTCTCTTTAAGATAGATGTGGCTGCTGTAAGGAGAGCGGTGGTGTTTGAAGAGAAGAGCTTCCACGTCAGAGCCACTTCTGATTTGCTGGAAGTGACGTGTGCCACGTGTCGCTTTCCCTGGGCGATCTTTGCCTTCGCCCCTCAGAGAGCCACGTCATCGCACTCCTTCGATGCAGAGAACGAGGAGGTGGCTAGAAGTCTGCTGCGACGATTAGCAGTGATGGTAGCCACGTCAGCACACCCCTCCCCCTCCTCCTTCCTCGAAGACTTCATCGCAGTGACCGGGAGGAAGCTACGTCACCTCCTCCATGCCATGACGAAGAAGAGTGTGAGGAGGTGGCGCAAGACGGAGGAGGAGGTGAGCGAGGGAGAACAAGGAGGTGTAGAAGAGGTGCTCAACAGAGAGATTTCACTGATTGCCGATGACGTCATCGCTCACATGCACTTTCTGCAGTATGCGCTCTTCGCACTTCTACCTCGTCCACACCTCTTTGTCTTTCCACGTCATCGCGGGTTAAGAGAGAGCAGCGAGGAGAAGAGTGAGGTGACGTCAGCTCTCTGCTGTGCGTATTGTGGGAAGAAGAGCAGTGCTCTTCCAGCACCTCTTCTGAGGTGTGCGAGGTGCAAGCAAAGCTATTACTGCGATCGTCAGCACCAACAACTACACTGGACCTCCCATAAGGTGAACAACACTTACGTCACTCTACCGATATATCTCACCCCACACTACCTCAATAGAAACACTGCAAACCACCAACGACTACCTCGAACACTACCATGAGCCAGTCTAGTCAGAGCCAGCACCATGTCCTCAAATCAAAATACTTCGACCCAGTCAGAGCACTGCAAGCCACCACCACTAACACTACCTCATCCTCCTCCTCTAGCTCAGAAGCAATGCACTTCCTCATCACCCCCTCCCCCTCTGAGACTGGAGAGATCGAGGGAGTGCAGGGGGTGCTAACAGCGCTCATACAACTACTGAGGGAGTGTTTAGAGGGACGCTTCCTCCTCCTCTCCCTCGCCACCTCCCAGCAGACAGAGAGAGGCAGATTCCACCTCTTTCTCGCACCTCTGTACTCCATCCTCGTCGGGAAAACACTCGAAGTCATCGCTGACGTCAGCGTGCTCCTCCCTCGCCACCTCATCACCTCATTGCTCCTTCCAGCGGTGCTGTACGAGGTAGTGGAGTGCAGAGTGGCGGAGGAGAAGATTGTTAGCGTCATGGCAGAAAACTGTCTTTTGCGCCTCGCACTCGCCACACACGGCGCTGATGTACACTCCACCTCCTCTCATCGTGAGGTGGAGAGAGAAGAGGTGTGGCGCTCTTCTTTGCTCTCTGCTCTGTGCACACGTCATCTAGACATTTTCACGAATGACGTGGCGAATATTTTCAGAGAGGCGCACCTCCTCTTACACCCCGCAGGACCACCAAACGCCACCTCATCATCATCCCCCTCCTCCATTACCTCAACTTCCTTCCTCCTCAAACACCATCCCAACGACCTTCACACGTCATCCCAGCCTCTAGACCGCACTGCCCTGACGCAGCGAGCTCTCACCTTCTACCTCAAACACCTCCTCGTCCACCCTTCCTCCCCGCCACAGCAGCGACGCCGCCTCTTCCTCCTCAGCAAAGACCTCATCGAGGAGGTGCTAAAGGCGGTGGACCTCCTGCCACCTCATCGCTCCTCCTCGCACTTCGCACTCACTAACACTACAGCGGTGTTGAGGGAGTGCATCCGCCTCCTACCTCAACTCTACCTCTCCACCTCCTCTTTCTCTTCTTCTCTTCTGAATCAGAAGAGATGGCGCCACGTCAGCATCAATCTACCACACCTCCTTCCTCGTACCTCCTCAGTTCACCCCCTTCTCTCTGCTTTAGCGAGGTATAATAAAGAGAAGGACTCTTCCGACGAGAGAAAAGAAGCAACGATGACGTCAGCATCCTCCTCACCTCAATGGCACACCTCTTTCCTCCTCTTCCTCAGAGGAGTGTGGGGACTGACAGCGACTGACAATGACAAGGAAGAGAAAGAAGAAGAGAAAGCAGGAGAGAGGGAGAGCTCTGACATCACTCATAACACTAATAACAGTGATATTAGTGACAGCGAAGAAGAGAATGACGTCAGAGAGAGGAGTGGTGATGACGTCAGTGTGAAGGAAGAGAGACAGCAGCTCCTGCACTTCCTCGTCTCACTGCAGCATCGTCTGACGTATTTCTTCTCGTCCTCCACCTCCTCGGAGGTGATGCTGCCAGTGCAGAGGAACAGCGCAGAGGCGATGACGTCAGTCTTTTTGCTACTATATCTGCTCTCGTCATCGTCTGGGAAGAGAAGAGTCTTCGAGCAACAACTGCACCTCCTCAACACTACCTTCCTCACCTCTCTGCGTCACCTGCACTCCCTGCTGAGAGTGAAGCTAGCAGAGACTCCTCTGACGTCACACACAGTGCGACTAGACTTCATCGACGTCGATCGTCAGAGAGTCGCTCTCGCTATACACGACCAACAACAACAACGACTGGCAGTGACGTCACTCCCTCCCACTGGACAGAGTCTCTCACAGGGTGCAACGCCTTCTTTCGAGAAGCTATATTTGTGCTCTGACATCTATGACTTCTACTCCCTGATGATGCGATTACCTGACGTCACCTCCTTTCTCTCCTTCAGACTGGCAGAGGAAATCCTCCCAGAACTATGCACTACCTTACTCCTCTGCCTCAAACTTTACCTCACAACAATCCCAGACAACAACAACAATGACACCAACTACACTACCTCTCCTACCACTACCTCTCCCTCGATAGCAGCGAAGAGGTTCGTGAGGTCGGAGGAGCGAGTCAAGCTCTCTCTCCTGCACTTCCTAGAGACTTGTTTGCAAAACGAGGACTTCATAGTTCTCTTCGCTCCTCGAAGTGACGTGGCGTCTCAGGGCATGAGTAGTGCCTGTGATGTAGTGAAATCTCTTATCTTCTACCTCCTTCCTTTCCTAGCACACACTGAGGTAAGCGATGATGTCACTGGCTTTACTCTCATTAATTTACATGTAGAGCGAGGAAGTGACTGCAGTCGCGTATCGTATATACGGTCATCTAGGCAGCGTGGACACTGCCTTTCTCTCACTTATCTTCGATTTCGTTCTCAATGACAACGTCAGCGCCTCTCAGAGCGACTGGCTTCTTATTGCGAGAGACACGTCACTGCACCACAACATCTCTCAGAGTGACGCGACCTCTTCTCCAGTGCTCAGTAACGCTGATATCACCGCTCTTCTCAAAAAATATCAACAAGACTCAGGCTTACTAGATAAGGTGCTGAGCTTACAAGAAACAATATTATTCAAACAACCAACACTAGCCACACCCTATCCTATAGATACGATTGAACGACATCAACTACAAGTCTTCTCTCGATTGAGATAGATATTATATGTAATAATATTATTGAATATATAATGATGTATGATGTATGGTGCTACAATATAGTGCTGTAATGTACTCTGTTTCTCGTGATATAGGAGACTGTGTGTTCAAATAGAGAATAGTGTCGTCATCGAATATCATTATACTACTACAACAATAATAACAACAACAATAACAACAATAACAACACACATCGACAAAGAACTATGAAGGAAATACCTCTATTACAATCCCTCCTTCTCACTCTATTGCTAGGGATCGCCAACTATCCTCTTCAAACCCTAGCAAACACACCAGACACCACTGCCTTTCCTAGCCTCATGCTAACCTGGAACCTCACCACTATTATGACCAAAAACCAGAGATACCTCTTAGATGAAGTCATTGGAAGTGCATCTAAAGGAAGAATTCATGCAATCCTCGGACCCTCTGGCAGTGGGAAGACAACACTGCTCAACACACTGTCACAAGAGATCTCGACGAAGGGACTGGAGATACGAGGACAGGTCTACGCCACCAAGCAAATAGATCCTGTTTTCATCCAACAAGAAGATCTACTCTTTCCTCAACTCACAGTGGAGGAAACTCTGACGATCTCTGAGAGGCTCAGAAGACCTGAGTCATCGTCCCTCACCGAGTGGAGGGACAGGAGGAGTCGTCAGCGGTCGAGAGAAGTGGTCAATCGTCTGCTCATTGCTTTAGGACTGAAGAATGCTCGAGACACGAAGGTGGGTGACAGTAAGACGAGAGGGCTGTCAGGCGGAGAGAAGAAGAGACTCGCCATAGGCAACGAGATCACTGACGCTGACGTCACTGACGGAGCATTCATCTTCGCTGACGAACCCACGACGGGTCTCGACTGCTTCCAAGCGGAGAAAGTAATGACGTTGCTGCACTCCCTCGCCTCCAATGGCTCAGCGGTGCTCTGCTCGATACATCAGCCCAGAGCCAGCATCATGCGACTCTTCCACGACATCACCATCCTCTCTCAAGGTAAGGTCATGTACTCCGGCCCAGTGGAGGATATGGTGACGTACTTCTCCTCTCTCGGCTTCCCGTGCCCGCCCAATGATAACCCAGCGGAGTATTACGTGGACCTCGTCAGCGTCGATTACTCCTCACCGGAGGAAGAGAGACGATCTCTAGACCGCATAGAATCTCTCGCCAGAGAGTATCGTCATCGCTTCCACACTCCCTTCCAAGAGATAAACCTGCAGTTCCTCCACCAGCTACGTCGGAGCCACAGCAGTGAGAACAGTGAGAGCAGCGGTCAGACCCCGACAATACGAGAACAAAGAAAGAGCAGCTGGCTGACGAAGACCTTGAGCCACATCAAAGGGAAGGTTGTTTCACTTCCATGTCGGCTTAGCGATTGGCTGGCGAAGTTCAACATCCTCTATCGCCGCGCTGTGACGCAGATCGTGAGAGACAAATCACTGAACATCGCGAGACTGATGTCATCGCTCTTCTCTGCGCTGCTCTTCGGATCTATTTACTACAAGCTAAGCAACACTGACGTCACTGTCCCCGATCGACTCGGACTTCTGCAGGTCGCCGCAGTGAACACAGCGATGACGTCACTGATCAAAGCCACCACCTCCTTCGTCACCGAGAAACTCATTATCCAGCGAGAGCGAAAGAGAGGCGCCTATGACGTGTTCACCTACTTTGTGGCGAAAATGTTGGCGGAGATTCCCTTCTCTTCCTTCTATCCCGTCTTATTCGGAGTGCTGACGTACTTCTTCTGCGGTCTCAATCCTCTGCCAGGCAAGCTCTTCAAGTTCATCGCGATCCTCGTCGTCGAGGCGATTACATCCACATCTCTTGGTATGGCCGTTGGATCCATCGTCCCGACAGTGGAGTCAGGCATCGCAGTGAGTCCCGCTGTCATGGTCATCTTCATCGTGTTCGGAGGCCTGTATGTGGTGAATGCTCCTGCTTACTTGCAATGGATTAAAGAGGTAAGAGACTCTGACGTCATCCTAATTCCCTGTTTTATTGTCGATTAGATCTCTCTGATTCGCTGGGCTTTCGAAGGATTAACGGTTAACGAGTTCTCTGATCTCAAGCTAACCGCTGCTGCCGCCCCTCCATCGAAAATTGCTGACGTGGTTGCTGGAGAAGTGACGTTGCAGCGGATGGGATTCTCTCACACAATTGCAGAAACTCTCAAGGCTCAGCTGGCGATCACCCTGTTCAACTATCTCTTCACCTGCGTCTCTCTCACACTGCAGAACCCTCAGAGAGCCTCGAAACAACTGCTCAAACAGAAGTCTCTGACATACTTCTATGGCAGTCAACAGAAAGCATCGACGTCATTGTCACATCACCAGACCACATCAACCATCGCATCTCATTCATCTTCTTCCTCTTTTGATAGACCATTCTCCCTCGCTAAACCTTTCTAATAATAGCCATACTATCTCATAATAACACTCATAACGAGTCTCTTTCTATCTCTATCGCTTTAACTCGTTCATTCACTCGCTAGCTACACAGTTTAGAACAATCTCCTCCTCTCCTTTGCTCTCCTCTCTTGATAGTTAATAACTATGATTTACTTGATCTTATCTTATCATTATGATTATTATTATACACAATATACACAGCACAACACCTCCTACATTATAACCTCACTCTCTACTCTCTACTGTAAGGTGATGTCATTCAACGCCACACACGTCAATGCCAGCGTGTTGTTCTGAGCCATGTAGTTGCGAACCACCTCTCCAGTGCGCAAGTCCCAGAGCTTCGCTGACTGGTCTGACGAGGCTGAGAGCAGGTAGCATGAGTCAGCGCTGAAGACGATGTCCCAGACCCAACGCTGATGCTTCGCGAGCACTAGGTCAGCCTCCCACGATGACGTGTTCCAGAGCTTTATGGTCTTATCAGCAGAGGCAGTGGCGATGAACTTGAGGTCGTTGGAGATGAGACACTTCAACAGATAGTCTTCATGGGCTTGGAAGTCGCGAGATAACTCCAACTCCTACCACAAGATAGATCGATAGATTATTCGTTAGACTAGAGGTATATATCTATAGAGGGAGGTGATGACTCACATATTTGTCGTTCATGTTGTAGATGTACATCTTTCCTCTGTGACTGCCAACGCTGACGAAGGATCCGTCCATCGCCTATGAGATATAGAAGAGAGAGATTAGAGAAGAAGAGAGAAGTGAGGCGAGGCTTACAATAGAAGTAGAGCGAATGGGCACGTCTAGTCCAGGCGCGTATTCTTCCCTGCACTTGTCAGCCTTGAGATCCCAGATCCTCACGAAGCCATTCTGATCGCCGGAGATCAGCATCGATTCGTTCGGATGCAACGACACGCTGTTCACCGCACAGCCACACTCATACTTTCTAGTGGTGTTGTTGGTGCGAGGATCCCAGATGCGCACTGATCCGTCCTCAGAGCAGGTGTACATCCAGCGCTGGTCGTGCTGGAAGCCCAGCCCAGTGATGTTATTACTGTGACCGTCGTAGGTCAAGAGAGGTCGCTCGTCGATGCTGTTGATGTCATAGAGTTGAAGGGTCGGATTGCCGCCAGCTGCGAGCAAGGTCTTGTCAGTGGAGATCTGCAGACAATTGATCTGAGAGTCGCCGAAGTTGATTGTACGAGAACAAACACCAGATGTTGCATCCCAGAATCTGATCTTATGGTCGTAACCCCCTGTAACCAGAATGACCGGTGAAACACTCATGATTCTCTGTTAATTCTGATTGATTGTCTGTGCAATGATTTGAAGTCGATTAAGAGTCGATTCAAAGAGTCGACTCAATCTTATCTATCAGAATTGTGTATTTGTGTATTTGTGTAATTCTATATAAGGATTTGTTTAAATGTGATACTGGATTGTTCTATAATGTTAAGAGGTTAAGAGAAGATCTTTAAGATCTTCACTTTTGAGTTCTATAGGGTTCATAGAGTTTATTGAGCTCTAGTCACTTCTAAGTTACTTGATTTTATTTCCCCTCTCATCCTCAAACTCAAAGCAATAGGAAATTACAAATGAATGTCATTGCTGCCTTCCCAGATGTTCTGTTGAAAGAAGTGCAATCCTATCTAAAGTATCATGGCGATTGGGTTGCTTTCATGAGCACTTCGAAAAGTCTGTTTCATTCGAGTAGGTACGAGACAATGGAGATTACTATCGAGGCAACACAAGTGGTGCAAACCAGAAAGCTTCCGGAGATAGTGAGGGGACTAACCCATCCTGAGCAACAAATCCACTTGAAGCTGGATG
>VFQN01002061.1_pt1 | contig 32073 bp, 28 predicted proteins | sample 3512371 | NCBI WGS metagenome assembly VFQN01 (sample SAMN10412370, study PRJNA504923) | tailings metagenome | isolation source: Replicate 2 from Balatoc abandoned mine | place: Philippines: Itogon, Benguet | collected 2017-08-28 | reverse complement strand
GTCGGAGTGTAGCGCAGCCTGGTAGCGCACCTCGTTCGGGACGAGGGGGTCGCAGGTTCGAATCCTGCCACTCCGACCATGTTTTTTGAGGGCTTCCCGCGCCCTGCCTTTCCTGGCTACCGAGATATCCACATCCAGGCCGCTCTGTGGAACGGGCGTTTGCGGCGACCGGCATCCTGCCGGCTGCACGGCCAAGTCGCTGCCGTGTGTCGGATCATGCCCGGAGGCGCGGGCAACGGGTGGCGCTTTTTGTCACAACCGCAATGATGGCTTGTTAGGGGAGGTGGTCCAGGTCAGGTGCCGCGTGGCGTGGCCGATGACGCCCTGTCGTCGAGGACGCGCTATCGATTGTTCGTGCAGATTTGGTGTGTCGTGTTCACGATCCGCCACGGTCCCGTCGGATAGAGCGAAACTCCTCAGGCCCTTCGATGAGCCGACGCTTTCGCTTCGCGCGCTCGTCGACCGACGCCGAGCGATCTTCGGCCTGATCGATCTGTTGTCCAGCAAGGGTGCCGGCTGTTTTCTTCGATCGTTTTCGCGTGGACTGTTTTTTCCTAGTCATCGCGCGCTTTCGCTTCAATGCAATGTGAACTTCTCGCCCTTCGCGAAGAGTTGCAATCCCTCGCTCTCAACCACCCGCATGAAGGATTTGAATGCGGCTTGATCAGTCGGAAACTTTTGGGTCCAGAGCGTTGTGTTATTGCCGTGGAACATCACTTCAAGCGCCCAGCTCCAGCCGTCGCTCAAGCGATAAATCTCGACCAGCACAGTAATGCCGTCGCGCGTGAATTCACCCGATAGCGGTGAGAATATGATCTCCAGATCATGTGACATCTGTCACGCTAACGTAAGTCGCTCATACCTATCGCTCCGCCACTTTCCGAGCAGCGGGCTTTTTGGGCGAGCTCTTGGACGAGCGTTTGGGCGAAGAGGAGGCGATAGGCTGTTTTGTCCGCGTCGGTTGCCTGGCTGCATCGCGCGCAAGCCGTTCGGTGCGTAATCTCGCTGTTCTTTGCAGAACAGCCTCATGGGCCAGTCTGTAATCCGATTTCGCCTCAACCTTCTCGCTGGCGAACAGTGCGAGTCGTATTTGTCGTTGTTCTGTCGTTTCAACCATATCTCTGTCTCGCTTTTCTCGTCCTGTGTCCGTGTAGCCCCTTCGTCGTCCAATGGCGCGTCGCACTGATCCGGACTGGCTTAACCTCCGGCCTCCTTCGGTGTGAGCCGCCACAGCTGAAATCCTTTGCTCTTGATCGCCGCTTCGATTTGTCCTCGTGGCAAATTGTGAGGCGGATCCTTGTCTGCACCAATGACGCCAATGGCGCGCCAAGGCCGAAACTTATCCGGGAGGGGACCTCCGGCAATATCTCCCGCGAAGGCCATCAAACTCGAATTTGCTTCTGATTTGAAAATGTATATGCGCATCTGCATGTCGTTCATGCTCATATCAGCCGTGTACGGCCGGGTGCAGTCGGGCCGGCTGGCCGTCGCCCATCTTTCTCAGGCTTCTTCTTAGGGGGTGCCGCTATCAGGCCGTCGCGGATCGCCTGTTTGCGGGCAAGCTTGCGTCTTCGGCGGATCGCCTCGGATTTCTGCCTTGTCGCTTTGTCAGATGGTTTTTCGTAAAAGCGGGCTCGCTTCATATCCTTGAACACGCCCTCCCGCTGCATCTTCCTCTTCAGGACGCGGAGGGCCTGATCAACGTTGTTGTCGCGAACGAGAATTTGCAAAAGTTCTTAGTCCTGTATCTGGTGTGCTTGCCGTCGTGGCGTAGTGCCAATTCATCGGCGCAGAAGCCGTCGAACTACTGATGGTCAGGCCAAGACATGGAGCGCAGTGGTCCAATCATGACCACAAGCGCGGCACTGCCAATGGCGCTGAACGAGGCCGTTTCCGCGATATTCGGCGACGCGCGGCCCAATCGAGGCAAATCCTTTGCATAAAGGGCAAAGCCCGCCGCCGGCATCGCGGTTGTCATTGTGCGCACGCTGAGAGCGTGGATGCCCGCGGTGCGGATACCAATGGCGCTCAATACCAGCGGCATTCATGGGGGAAATCTGAGCCACGGACATCTCCTCGCTTTGGGGCGGGAGCACAAACCGGTCTCTCAGCCATCGGCGGCCAGGCCGTTACCGATGATGAGAGTCATATAGGACGTCCGAGCCTCCGTTACCAGCCCCGCAGGCCCGCGAAGATCCTTCGGCGAAATTAGCCGCAGAATGGCTCTGCCTTCCGCTTTTTTGGGTGCTTTAGGCAGTCAAAACCGATACGTTGCAGGATGGCAAAAGCAAAAGTTGACTTCCGACCTAACCGAATCGCTGAAGACGATTGGCAAGTCGTCGCCGTTTGTCCCGGTCAAGAAGATCGATTCATCAAAAATCTCACCAGCAGGGATGATTGCTTTGATTGGATTAACGGCGAACGGAAATTGATCTGGCTGCGTTCGCAAGGCTACGCGAAGTAGTCCGATTTCCGGCTGAGCCTCGGTGTGATTGGAGTTGCGGCGACGTCCCAGATTTGGCTTTGACGGAACCGGCTTCCCTCAAGGCGCTTCGTCACCCTGTCGTGTTGCCCGCCCTCGCCACGCCCAAAGTCCGATAATCGGCATCGGATCTGCTACTCTGTTATCAGCGAACTTGGTTCAAGCCGCAGACCGACCGCAACAACGGCATTTCCGGCAAGCTTCCTTTTCGCTCGTATACCTTGCCGTTTGGACACCAGGCCCGCGACCGCGATTCACCAATCATGCAAGCACCGAGAGCTGTTTGGTCGCTCTTGATGCGTTCGATGCATCCGGTACCAAATTTCGTCGGTTTAGCTTCTTGTAGGAACTGAGCGGTGGCTTCGAACGGAATGAGAGACGCCGTGGCCAAAGCCGCCACTCCCAGGTGGCGCGCCGAACCAGCGAGTAATCGCACTGCCATGAAGATGTGGTTCATGAAGATTGGCATCCTCTGCTGTCCTTCAGGCGCGATTGAGGATAGTATGTTCCATGCTCAAGCACATCGATTTTTCCGTAGTCGCCAGAAATTGCGGCTGCCTTCTCAAGCCTTGGCGCTGGGAAATCTATCGCACGGGCCGGAACACTCCGATTGAAAGCTCTATCGTCTTTTTCCAAACCATGCCCGAAGCCGAACGGCAGGGACGAAAAGCCTTGAGTCTGCTTCTGAGTGAAGCGCCAGACCGATGAAAACGATATCACAAGGCGCCTGAATCGTCATTCCGCCAGAGCCGTTCGGCCGGACGCAAGATATTCCGGTACGTGGTCGTAAAGTTTTGAGACTGCTTGCGAAGAACCTGGTCGGAAATTTGTGCGAAGGAATGTCGCTGGATTGAAATCGGACGGACGTCAGGTGATATTCACTCAGCTGCCGTAGCCTGATTGGCATTTTTGCGCGTATTCAAGTCGCTCGACATCAGCCTTGAGGCTGTCAAAACCGTTTCGCCACTCGCTGAGTTTCGTGCGGTCGCTCGTGCCTGGATAAGATGCGCTGTGCTTCATAACCGCCTGCTTCAATTCGCGAACGCGATCGGAAATCATGCTGATGCTCATGATATATGCCTTTTTAGTAAGGACTGACAGTTTGTAAAACCATAATAGAATCGTACGTTGCACACTGGCGCTGTGATTGCGTTCAAATCGTGTGCGCTAAATATAATTAGTTCCGTGTCTGTTAATAGAACGGTTCGTTGCCACTTGCGTTGGGTGGCTTAAACGATGTTGTTGAAAGGATATTTTGATGAGCAATCAAGAACAGGAAAAGAAGAGCCAGCAGGGTGGTCAACAGAACAACCCGAACCAGCAGACCCAGAAGCCGGATCAAAGCGGTCAGCAGGGCGACAATCAGAACAAACAAAATCAGAGCCGCTGAATTTGAAAGTGCAAAGCTCGGCGCGATACCGTCGGGCCGCAAAGCCTGAATTTGAAAGCTCCGCTTCGGCGGAGCTTTTTTATCATGGCAGATGGATTGGCCATCTCCGACAGCGAGCCCACGCCCGCACAAATGAGCGTCCGCTGTTGAAACGGCATGCATGCCGCGACACGTAAGGCCCGATCAGACCGGGCGCAACGCAGGTTGATCGGCCGATGTTGGCTTCGTCAGGCCGTTGCTCGGCGCTTTGCGCGCCGAGCATCTGTGTTGGTCTGTGATCTTCCGAACGGTCGTTCGCCGCGCCGTCATTTCCCGGCGGCGCGCTTTGCGGATTCGGAGATGACCTTGCGCTGCGCGTCGATCTCGGCGGCGAATTCCGCGGCCGGTCCGGGCCGCACGACCTGGCCCATCGGGGTCAGCTTCTTCACCACTTCAGGATCGGACGCTGCTTCGATCATGTCTGCCGCGATCTTGTCGCGCACCTCAGGCGACATCTTCTTCGATCCGAACAGGCCGACCAGACCGTCGAGCGTGAGCGACGGATATCCGGCCTCCTTCGCGGTCGGGATATCAGCGAGTGCGGGCGCGCGCTGTGCGTTCATGAGCGCGAGCACCTTCACCTTGCCGGAGGCGACCTGCGGACGCATGATCGCGTAGGCTGCGCCATATATCTGGATGCGGCCTTCGGCGAGATCGTTGAGCGCCTGCACGCCGTCCTTGTAGGGAATCTTGGCGACGTCGATTCCGGCATCCTTCAGCCAGCCCGACACGACGAAATCGACCGCGCCCGTGGTCCCGGCATAATTGAGCTGGCCCGGCTTTTCCTTGGCGAGTTTAACAAAGTCGGCCAGAGTATTGACGCCGAGCGAAGCCGGCACGCCGATCGCGATCAGCGTGTTGGTCGCGCGGGCGACCGGAACGAGATCGGAGGCATCGTATGGCAGCTTCTGATGCAGCAGCGGATGCGCCGTGAAGGTCGAGGTCGGCGCCATCAGGAACGTATGATCGTCATTGGCGGACACGAAGGCGTTGATCGCCACGATCGCATCGCCGCCGGGCCGGTTTTCGACCACGACCGGCTTGCCCCATTTTGCCGACAGCTTATCGGCCAGAAGGCGCGTGGTGATGTCGACGCCGCTGCCCGGTCCGAGCGGCAGGATCAAGGTGACGTTGCGCTGCGGCCAGTCCTTGGCCGGCGTCTGGGCGTCAGCGGCTGCGAGCATTGACAAGATGAGGCCGGAAGCGGCCAGCAATCGGAGCATGGGGTTTCCTTTGAGGCTTTTGATTTTCGGCTCTGGGACGCCTTTTTGGCTAACCTCTCCGCGCCCATGGGTCAATGCGGCATGGTTTTGCGCATTTTGAAAGATGGCCGATATAGCGCCTATTCTACTGACAAAGCAGGTCGTCCGCCTTGGCTGGCGCGCCGGTGGTCACGCCCGGCACATTCTCAAGCTGCTCGAGCGGCACCGCGGGCTTCGGCGCCTGATATTTGACCTCCCGGTTCACCGGAATCTGCGCATAGGGCAAATCCACCTGGCGCACCGCCTTCACCCAGTCGTCGAACTTCCGCCACTGCACATATCTGTTGTCGAGTGCAGCCTGATAGGTGCGCCACCACTTCGCTTTGGTGCCGCCGAGATAGGCGTGCGACACGAGTATGATGTCCGATGGTCGGCCGGACAGCACGTCTCGGATCACATTGGCGAAGTCGGCGTCGGTCGAGCCCCGCGCCCAGAGACTGTAGTCGCATAGCGATCCGGTGCCCATCTCTCCGAACGGGACATTGGACACGGAAATGATCTTCGCCTTGTACTCGCGCGGGGCGTAGACAATCGCTCGTTCCGCCGCCGTCCCGCGCGCAAGCACGTAGTCGATGCCTAGCGCATCCGCGGCCCTCAATGTGTTTTCGTCATACGCAAAGTACTTGCTGCCGAAGACCCGCATCGGCTTGTGCAGGATGAGCCGCTCGATAGCGTCCTTCACCTCGCGCATGCGTGCAAGTTGCTCTTCATACGGGACATTCCAGAACGGCTTCTCGGCAAAGAGACCTGCGATCGGGTATCCCTTCATCGCGAGGCGCGCGAAGTCGTCCGGATGCTCCGCAATAACGTTATGTTGTGCCTGTACGAGGGCCGTGAGGTTGCGTTGTTCGAGCTGACGCTCCCAGTGACGGATGCCCTCGATATGCTCAAATTCTATGAGCATCATGAGGCCGTTGCTGCGCTGATCCATCGCGAGTGCCCGAACCCAGTATTACGCATCCGGATTGCTTAAACGGCCGCGGCCGTCGCAACTCACGTCCGCGGCGGCCGTCGTCGCTCTGTGAACCAGGGACGATAGTCCGTCATCTTGGCGCGCTGGCCCTGCGGCGCGCGGCGTTTGCACGTCGCATATTCCTCGCTACCCTCCTTGGCGCCCCAGCGCAACTCGACGCAATCATTGACGTTGTAAGCCATCTCCAGATCGGTGACTCGGTCGATCACATCCTTCATTGTCAGCGTCCATTGCGAGCCGTCGGTGCGAGGATAGGTAAACTTGCGGGCCGACAATTCCTGAGCCAGCACCGCCTGTAACTCGGCCTTGACCTGATCGACGGTCTTGCCTTGCGGCATCGCGTACCGTTCGGGGCGTCGCGCAACGCGGTCCGGGAAGTTGCGCACAACATCCATCGCGATCAAAAGGCGAAGGTCGCGCGACGGCGTAGCAAAGTCTTCCCAGGCGCCTGTCGTCTCGAAGATCGCGGCGCCGTCCGGCATCGACGCCTCGCCCTTGCCGCTGATCTGGTACTTCCTCCCGTTCTCGACCGAGGTGACGCGCGCTCTCACCTGCTCGTCGAGCGAGGTGATGGCCTCTTTCATCGCGCCGAGCGGATCGAGTGGATTGGGCGACATCACATCGTCCATCTTGTCGTAAAACGCCTCGATCGAGAGCTTGGTTTGCTCGAGCGAGAAGTCCGAATAGTTCGGGTTCTTCGAAATCTCGGCGACGGTGAGACGCCGGAGCGCACCGTTCTTGTCGCGCACGATCGGGCGGAAGCGCTTGAAGCCGGGATCGCCGAGCGCCGGATCCTGCGCGAACAGGAAATTGCCGCGCCAGAAACGCTTGCGCGCGACCGTGCCGTCGGGCTGTGCGTCGACGGCTAGGAACACGCCGGCATTGCCTTCGGTCTGCGGCACGCGCCGCGCGATGATCAGGAGATGGCCGTAGGGATCGGCATAGACGGTGCCGGGCCGCAGGTTATCCTCGCTCAGCGGCACGGTATAGAAGTCCGAGCCTTCGTCCGCGGCACGCGTGCGGCCGGCGCCGGAATGGACGCCGTCGGCGACGCTGTATTGCAGGTAATGCCCGAAGCCGAGCGCAAGCCCGGCCGGACGCGGCGGACGGACCGGGGCTGCGGGTTTCGTCGCGGGCGCAGCGCCGCCGGGCGGCGGGGGCACCGCGAAGCCGGGCGTCGCGCGTACCGCTGTTTTCTGTGAGTTTTGCGCGGCCTTCGCATCGGCCGCCCGCGGCGCGGGCTGCTGCGGCTTGAACATATCGAAAAGTCCGCCGGTAGGCCGTTGCGGCGATGCGCCGGAGGCTTGCGCATCCTCCGCGGCGACGATGTCTTCCGGTGCCTCGGGCTTGGGCTCTTCCTTCTCGATATTCCACCACACCGGGCAGCGCGGAGGTTTTCCGCCGCCGCCGCGCGTGCACTTCGCGTAACCGTAGGGCAGGCCCATCTTGAAGGCGAAATACGCACGCAGGAAATACGGCAGATCGGCGCAATCCGGCCGGATGTAGAGATTGATGGAATCTTCACGCAGCCCAAGGTGATTGTGCAGGACGTTGCGTGCGGGATCGCGCAATACGACGTGCAGGGCGGGCCAGGATGGCGAAGCGTCGAGCGGCGCGTCGAACAGCTTCTCGATCCAGGCCGAATAGAGATTTTCGGTGGCGCGATTCCAGGAATTGCGGATCGGCCAGACGCTGGACTTCGAACCCGAAGGCCGCGGCGGCTGCGTGGCGGCCACCACGATCTCGCGCGAGATCGTGCGGCAATCGGCTGATGCGTCGGCGCGTGTGAGTTGCGCCTGCCATTTGCCGGCTTGCGGGGCCGGAACTTCGGCCAGCCAGAAATACGGCGGTCCGCCGCGTCGGTCGCGCGATCTAGCTGCGACCTGGCCGTTCGGCCCGACAAGCGAAAGTTCGCCATCGAGCGGCTTTTCGGAGGCGAAGATGACGCGCAGTGGCGCACCCTTCCACGGTGCGAGCGGAGAGGGCAAAACCGCGATCTCGGCCGCATCCTCGCAAGCGGCGGCGCTTTGTGCGCGCGCAGTAGCGACTTGAGCGAGGTTTACGAGACAGGCGCCAGCGACCGCTGCGGCGGCCGTCAGAAACCGGCTTGATCGATGCATGGAAAGGTCCCCCGGTCCCAGCCCTTCCGGTATTGGAATGCTTTGGCGGAATCTTGGCAAGCCTCATCCCGGGGGTGAATGAAGCTGCGATGGAACCCGGATTTCTGGTTATTCGGCCTTGATGCCGGTCGTTTCGATCAGTTTCTTCTTGTAGGCGAGGTCTTCCGTGATGAATTTCGCAAAGGCCTCCGGCGTGCTGGCCACCGGCTCAAAGGCAAGCGTCTCAAGCCGCTTCTGGAAAGCCGCCTCCTCGAAGACCTTGGCTACGTCCTTCTGGATGCGTTCGATCACCGGTTTCGGTGTGCCGGCGGGCGCAAACAGCCCGAACCAGCTCTGAGGATCGATGCCCGGGAAGCCGGCCTCCATGAGCGTCGGGACGTCCGGCAGATCCTTTTGCCGCTCCTTCTTGGAAATCGCGATGGCCTTGAGCTTGCCGGCCTTGATGTGTCCCGCGGTGACGGACCAGCCGCCAAGGGTCATCTGAACATCGCCGGCGATGGTTGCAGTGATCGCCGGAGCGATGCCGCGATATGGGATCTGCATGATCTCGGCGCCGCCCTGCGCGCGCAACATCTCGAACAAGAGATGTGGTTGGCTACCGACGCCATAAGATCCGTAATTGAGTGCCCCTTTCTTCTCCTTGGAGAGCGCCACCAGCTCCTTGAGCGAATTGGCGGGCACTGACGGGTTGAGCACGACGAGTTGATTCAGTTCGATCAACTGCGTGATCGGCGCGAAGTCCTTGACCGGATCGAACTTCGCATTCGGAAACAGAAACGGATTGCTGGTGATCGACGAGTCGCTGGTCAGAAGCAGCGTGTAGCCGTCAGCCGGTGCGCGGGCCACGAATTCGCCTCCGATCATGGTCGACGCGCCGGGCTTGTTCTCGATGATCACCGGCTGCTTCCAGATCGCGGACAGGCTCTCTCCGAGCGCGCGCGCCATGCCGTCGACGCCGCCGCCGGCCGGATAGGGGACCACGATGCGGACCAACCGGTCGGGGAAGCCCTGTGCTGCGGCCGGACCGATCAGGGCGCCGATGCATGTTGCAAGTGCAAAGATAAGCTTGGCGGCGGTGGTCATACTCGACTACTCCTCGAACATCACCGCGACGCCACTCGCCTGTTCGGCGGGAACGACGAGGCGGCCAATCGCTTCGCTGAAGGCGAAGCCGTTTTGCTGAAGTCGTGTGCGCTGTGACGCAAGATCCGGTGTGCGGAAGCTGACCGCGGCAATTCCGGGGATTGGCGGAAACAGGGTGCCCGGCAATAGCGCGGGCGCATGCTTCACATCGATGATGGTAAGCCGTGTTCCGAGCGGAAAGTGGAAATCGACCGAGCCTGTACGCACGATAGGCGACAGGCCGGTATAGGCACTATATTTCTCGGCAAAGGCATCGAGCGTATCGGTGATGATGACGGTGCGATGCAGGCTGGTGCAGCCGTTCGGATGCGTCGTGTAGCGCGGCTGGTAGATATTTTCCGGGGTGAGGTGCTGGGCCGCCTGAATATAGCCTTCCGGCGAGTGCTCGGGCGCAAACTGGATACGCGCGAACTTCGCCGTCCGTACCCCGACCGGCGTATCGATCTCCCGCTGCAACGGAATGACGCCGGAGGTCGCGATTCCTTTGGCTTGCAGTCGATGCTCCACGGTATGCGGGTCTTCCGTGTTGAAGCAGATGATATGCGCGCCCTGGTGACGCTTCAGGAAATTGGTGATGCGGGTCGCGGGTCGCGCCGGATCCTCGCTGGCAAGGATTTCGAGATAGTCGCTTGCGAACATCACGCAGCGATTGCCCGACCCCTGCGGCTGGACAGGTTCGCCCGGCTTCCAGGCGGCCGAATGCGGCGAGTAGGGCGTGAGCTGAAACCCCATCGCCTCGAACCGCCCCGCGGTATCCGAGAGGTCGCGGACGGCCATGCCGACGTGGTTGATGTTATCGATGTCGGGCACGGCTGCTGATGGATGTTTCGATTTGAATCAATGCGCTGCGTTGCAGCGTAGGGCGCGGCCGGATGAGCTGCAAGCTGTCAGCACCGGCAGCGCGCTTATGAATGACGATGATTTGCTTATGAATGCGCGTATCGTCTTGCAACTTCTGCTAGGATTTCCGTCGGACTATCGGCAGCGGAACGGCAGAGTGTCGCATGAGTCTGCGCTACCGGCTTGCAATCCTGATGTTGGTCGCGCTTCTCCCGCCGCTCGCGATCACGGCCTACAATACGCTGCGCTGGCAGCAATTCCTTGAACGGGATTCGCGCGACGAGGCGCTGGCCGCCGCTCGGCTGGTCGCGGCTGAACTCGCCCAGATGGTCGAAGCGAGCCGCCAGCTTATGACAGCGATGGCGCTTCATCCTGCGGTGCCGGACGATATGCCCCAATGTATCTCCTATTTCAAATCGGTGATCGCAGGGGCTCCAGCCTATCGCGATGCCGCGGTGATCGATCCCGACGGCAAGTTTGCGTGTTCGACAATCGACATTCCGCCGACGCCGGATGTGCGCGACCGATTGTATTTCGACGGCCCAAGCAAGACCGGCGAGCTGACGGTTGGCACTCTTGTGCAGGAACCGGTCACCGGGGCGCGTTCGATCCATATCTCCATGCCGTTCAGGAAAGCCGATGGCATAACGCGTGGTGTGATCGTGCTGATCCTCGATCCGGAGCGCGTCGCGCAGGATCTGTCCGCGCGGCTGTGGCGCACCAATCATCGCGTCATCGTGATGGATCGCGAGGGAGGCCTGGTCTTCACCATCCCGCAGAAGGGCGAACAAGACGCCCGTGAAATCGCAAGGGCCGTCTATCCGACGGCGCGCATTTCAAAGGGCGGCGTCGCCGAGGCGTTGGATTCGCGTGGCCGCCAGCAGATTGTCGGCTTTGCACCGCTTGAGGAGGCGCGGGCCGCACTGATCACCGCGGTCAGCGTCGATCGCGACGGAGCGCTTGCCGAAATGCGAGAGACGGCCTGGCGCAGCATCCTGCTCGGAATCGCCGCGGTCATTCTCGCTGTGGCAGGGACGATCTGGGTGGCCAACGCCCTGATCCGGCGGCCGCTGCGGGCAATCGTATCGGTGGTGAACAGCAGGGAACGTGGCGAAACCGATGTGCGATTTCCGAGCTCCGATCCGCGTTCCGATCTCGGACAACTGAGCGCGGCGCTGTCGCGGATGTCGGACTCGATCAATGCGCTGCTGGAGCAGAAGACGTTCCTGCTGCGCGAACTGCAGCACCGCGTGATGAACAGTCTCAACTTGCTGTCGAGCGTGCTCGACCTGCAGCGCAGGCACACGGCCGATCCGGATGCGCGCGATCAGCTCGCGCGCGCGCGCGATCGCGTCATTTCAATCGGCAGCGTGTACCGGCAATTGTACCAGGCGGACAATGCCGGTCGTGTCGAGTTCTCGGAATTCTTGAAGAAGCTGTGCGAGGACAGTCAGAACGCTTACGGCGGTTACCGTCATCGCATCGAGGTGGACGCGCAGCCGCTGCAGATTTCCGGGAGCAAGGCGGTGGCGCTTGCGGTGCTGACGCATGAGCTGATCACCAACGTGCTCAAGCACGCCTATGCCGCCGACGAAAGCGGCCCGATCTTTGTCGGCCTGAAACAATCCGCCAACGGCTCTTGGGAATTGCGGTTCTCCGATCGCGGCAAGGGAATGCCGGCGGACTACGACCCTGCGAAATCCAAGTCTCTCGGCGTGAAGGTGATCCTCGGAACGGCGAAGCAACTCGGCGGCTCGGTCGAGATCGTCCGGCTCGAGAAGGGGACCGAGTTCCTGATCCGGTTGCCGCCGAATATCGGGGATTAGCCGCCGCCGCCCAAGGCGCGTGCACTGCAAACCCGCTTGTCTCGGGCCCGTCCGCCCGCGTAACGTCTGTCTCAAGCAAACAATAACGTTCCGCCCTAACGGCGGAACCCAAGGGAGAACGTCCGATGAAAATGCGATTGCTCGCGTCCGCATTCGTTGCCGGCCTTGCCACCATGACCACCGCGCAGGCTGCGGAGCTCAAGCTGATGACCGGACCACAGGGCGGTGTATGGATTCCGCTTGGCGGCCAGCTCAAGGACATGTGGGAGAAGGCGGTCGGTGGATTGTCAGTGCAGGCGCTCCCCGGCGCCGGCATCGCCAATGTGCGCGGCGTCGAAGAGGGCAAGGCCGATGTCGGTTTCGGCAATTCGATCTCGACGGTCGACGCGCTGGCGGGCAACCCGCCCTTCACGAAGAAGCATGGCAATGTGTGCAACATAGCGACGCTTTACCCGCAATATTACCAGGTCGTGACCCGCGCCGACGCCAATATCAATTCGGTCAAGGATCTGAAGGGCAAGGGCGTCACCACGCAGCAGCGCGGCAATACCGGCGAGGCGATCACCGCGCATATGCTGAAGGTCGCGGGCATGGGCTACAACGACGTCAAGATGAGCTTCGTGTCGTACACCGACTCCGTCACGCAGATGCAGGACGGTCACGCGGTTGCTTTCGCGCTCGGCACCACGATCCCGTCGGGGGCCGTGATGGATCTCGCGGCCTCGCGCGACATCAAGCTGCTCGACATGAGCGACATGTACGACGACATGCGCAAGATCAATCCGGGCTACACGCTGGTGACGGTCCCGAAGGGCACCTATCCGAAGCAGGACAAGGATGTGAAAGTGATCGGCTATGCCACGCACATTGTGGCGTCGTGCAAGCTCCCGGAGGACATGGTCTACAACATGACCAAGGCGATGGCGGCGAATGTGTCGAATATGGCCGCCGTCAACAAGGCGATGACCGGGCTAACGCCAAAGGCCATGGCCGAGGATATCGGCGTGCCGTTCCATCCGGGCGCCGCGAAATTCTACAAGGAAGCCGGCGTCGATCTGAAGATGTGATCGGGCAAGGGCCGGCGTGAGGCGCCGGCCCTTTGTCTTCATCAGCGACGTGCGAGTTTGGGGGGCGCCGTTGACGTTCGAACACATCCACCGGCGTATCCTGGGCTACGCGCTGATCGCGATCTCGATCGCGATGGCCGCCTATCACATCTGGGCGATTGCCTTCGGCGCGCCTGAGGCGGTGTTGTTCCGCGGCACGCATCTCCTGTTCGCCATCGTACTCACGTTCATGCTGTATCGCTGGACCATCGCCAAGACCGATGGTCCACGATCCGACGAGCAGCGCCCGACCGACGAGCGGCTGCCGACGCTCTTCGACTATGCGCTCATGATCGCGGGTGCGATCCCCATCGTCTATCTGTTTGTCAATTACGATTACATCGTCACTCGTATCTTCTACATCGATGATCTCAGCCTGACCGATAAGGCCATGGCCGTTCTCATGGTGCTGGTTGTGCTTGAGGCGACGCGGCGCGTGATCGGGCTCGCACTGCCAATCACGGCGGTGGTGTTTCTACTTTACGGTCTGCTCATCGCGCGGCTCGAGCCGGAGCGCATGCTCGACCAGCTTTACATGACGACCGAAGGCATCTTCGGAATCCCGCTGTCCGTGTCAGCGTCCTATGTGCTGATCTTCGTTCTGTTCGGCGCATTCATGGAGCGGACCGGCACCGGGCAATTATTCATGGATTTTGCGATGGCCCTCACGGGCCACACCGCGGGCGGCCCGGGCAAGGTATCGGTGGTGAGTTCGAGCCTGTTCGGCACCATTTCCGGCAGCGCCGTCGCGAACGTCATGGTTGACGGACCTATCGCGATCCCGCTGATGAAGCGCTCGGGATTTCCCCCGCATTTCGCGGCCGGCGTGGAGGCAACGGCCTCGACCGGCGGACAGATCATGCCGCCGATCATGGGCGCGGCTGCGTTCGTCATGGCTGAGTTTCTGGCCGTGTCCTACGGCCAGGTCGTCATCTGGGCCATCATTCCCGCGGTCCTTTATTACATTGCATGTTTCGCCGCGGTGCATTTCGAAGCCAAGCGGTGCGGGCTGCAAGGGTTGCCGCGGTCGGAATTGCCCCGGCTTGGCGTCGTGATGCGCGAGCGCGGCCATCTTTTCATCCCCGTCGCGGGCATTCTCGTGGTGATGTATTCTGGCTACAGCGCGCCGATGGCCGCTTTGGTCGGCACCGCGCTCTGTTTTCCAGTCGCGGCCCTGCGGAGCTCGACCCGCGAGAACGTCACCTGGCCGAACATCATCGCGGCATTCGTCGATGGCGCTCGCAACGCGTTGGCCGTCGCGCTGGCCTGCGCTTGCGCCGGCATCGTGATCGGGATCGTGACATTGTCCGGACTTGGTATCGTCTTCACGCAATTCGTAGTGGGTCTCTCGCAGGACACGCTGATCCTCGCGCTCGTGCTGACCATGATGGCCGGTATCGTGCTCGGCATGGGCATGCCGACGACGCCCGCCTACATCATCATGACCGCGCTCCTTGTGCCGGCCATCATCAAGCTCGGTGTCATTCCCCCGGCCGCGCACATGTTCGCGCTGTATTTCGCAGTGCTGTCGGCGATCACGCCGCCGGTCGCGCTCGCTGTCTATGCGGCCGCGGGCATCGCCAAGGCCGATCTCTGGAAGAGCGGTCTTGCCGCGGTGAAGATCGGCGCTGCGGGCTTCATCGTGCCCTTTATGGTGATCTACGAGCCTGCCCTCCTGATGTTTGGATCCTGGCCCGTCATCATCGGTGCATTTGCTACCGCCGCATGCGGAATCCTGCTGTTTGCGGCAGGCCTGCATGGCTATTTCATCACCGCCGCCAATCGCTGGCAGCGCGTGCTGTTGTGCGCAGGCGGATTGTTGCTGATCGATCCGGGATTTGCGACCGACTCTGCGGGAGCCGTGCTTGCGGGCATCGTCATTCTGTCGCAATTGTACGCGCGCCGGCAGCCGCTCGGCAAAACCGCGGACGCCCCCGCCAAGCAATCGCCCTGAGACACATGAGCAAGAAACGGCACGAAGATCTCCGCAGCCATCGCTGGCTCGGTGTCAGCGATTTGCGGTCGTTCGGTCATCGTTCGCGGTTGCGCCAGTTCGGCTATGACAAGGCCGACTGGGAAGGCAAGCCTGTCATCGGCATCATCAATACCTGGAGCGATCTCAACGCCTGCCACGCGCATCTGCGCTCACGCGCCGACGATGTAAAGCGCGGGGTCTGGGAGGCGGGCGGCTTCCCGGTCGAGCTTCCGGCGATGTCGCTCTCCGAACCCTTCATCAAGCCGACCACGATGCTCTATCGCAATTTCCTCGCGATGGAGACCGAGGAATTGCTGCGCTCGCACCCCATTGATGGCGCGGTGCTGATGGGTGGCTGCGACAAGACCACGCCCGCGCTCATCATGGGCGCGATCTCGATGGGGGTCCCGTCGATTTACGTGCCTGCCGGTCCGATGCTGCGCGGCAACTGGCGCGGCCAGAAACTCGGCTCTGGCTCCGACGTCTGGAAATACTGGGACGAGAAGCGCGCCGGAAACATCACGGACGACGACTGGAACGAGATCGAGGGGGGCATCGCGCGCTCGTTCGGCACTTGCATGGTAATGGGCACGGCCGCGACGATGATGTCGATCGCGGAAGCGATGGGCTTGGCGCTGCCGGGCGCATCATCGATCCCGGCCGCAGATTCAAGTCACCCGCGCATGTGCTCTATGGTCGGACGGCGCATCGTCGACATGGTATGGGAGGATCTGACGCCCGGGAAAATTCTGTCATCCGCCGCATTCGACAATGCGATCAAGGTGCATATGGCGCTGGGCGGCTCGACCAACGCGATCGTGCATGTGGTTGCCATGGCGCGGCGCGCCGGCGTCCCGCTCGACATGGACCGGTTCGATCAGATTTCGCGCCAGGTGCCGGTGATCGCCAACATCACGCCGTCGGGCAAATTCCTGATGGAGGATTTTTACTATGCCGGCGGCCTGCGTGCGTTGATGGCGGAACTGCGCGATTTGCTCGACCTCTCATGCATAACAGTGACGGGCAAAACCCTCGGTGAGAATATCGCGGGCGCCAAGGTCCATCTGCCGGATGTGATCCATCCGCTGTCTGACCCGATCTATGAGGGCGGCGCGACGGCGGTGCTGAAGGGCAACATTGCGCCGAACGGTTGCGTGATGAAGCCGTCGGCCGCGGACCAGCGGCTGACGCAGCATCGTGGCAAAGTTATCGCGTTCGAAGATTACAACCACATGGCGCGCGAGATCGAGCGCGACGACCTCGATGTCACGCCCGACCACATTCTCGTTCTCAAGAATGCGGGCCCGAAGGGCGGTCCGGGAATGCCGGAATGGGGCATGCTGCCGATCCCGAAGAAACTGGTGAAGCAGGGCGTGCGCGACATGCTGCGCATTTCGGACGCGCGCATGAGCGGCACGAGCTACGGCGCCTGCATTCTTCATGTCGCGCCGGAGAGCTTCGTCGGCGGTCCGCTTGCGCTTGTGCAGACTGGCGACGAGATCGAGGTCGACGTCAGGAATCGCCGCATCCATCTGCACGTCAGCGATGATGAGCTTGCGCGCCGCAGGGCGGCCTGGACCCCGCCGAAGCCACATTATGCGCGGGGATACGGCGCAATGTTCGCCGAACATATCGGCCAGGCCGATCAGGGCTGCGATTTCGACTTTCTTCTCGCGGGCGAGAAGACACCCGAGCCCGAGATCCATTGATCCGACAGCGACGCCCGTTCGGAAGGGGTGTTAAGTGTGCCAGAGCCTCGAAGGACGGGTTGCGAAACGTCCTTCGAGGCTGGCATCTCAGGATGGTAACGTCGGCTCCGTGCCAAACCAGCCTGAATCTACTCTCCGCGCTGGCCTAACCTTCCGCGCGGCGTGGCCGCTGCGGAATCGACTGCACAAACCATTGCAATGCCATGCCGGTCGGTGCGTGCGCCTTGTCGTTGCCCTGGCGGCGCAGCCGGTAAAACTCGAGTGCGCTGCGGGCCGTGCTGAGTTGCAGCCGCTCGAATGTCGCAAGCGCTTCGTTAAGGTCCGCCGGCGACAATCCGCGATCCGCAGCAGGCATGGTCAGGATGGCACGCACCGTGGTCCGGCAGCATTGGGCAGCGCGCGCAAGTGTCAGAATCAGGGCGGCCGACGGGTCGATGATCGCGCGTTCGGTCAGATCCATCGGAAATTCTCCGAGAGCGGCAAGCGCGACCGCGGTCTTCTCGAAATCGTTCGCGTTGGCGTAAGCATGCAGATCCGCTTCGCAGAACTGGCCAGTGCGATGCAGCCGCTTGATGCGCGCCACGGCGCGCATATGGGCGCGTGTGCTGCGCCGGATCTCGTCGCCAATCGCCGATGAGAGGTCGGCGACGATTGTATCGATCGCATCGGTGAGGCGAGGATGGGCGGCAATCAGGCGGGTGCGGGCCTCAAATGACGCGGCGTTGAGCAGCCTCGCGAAATCCTCCCGTGACAGGCTGCGGTGCGATCCCATATATCGTGCGACGAAACCGTCGTCCGGTCTGGCGCTGGACGGATGGCCGTAGACGCGGTCAACCGAGCGCGACGGCGGATTGCTCGTCACCAGGCGGATGACGCGGCTGTCGCGGTTGCCGGCGGTGGTGTCGACCGGATCGCTTTTGGTTGGCCTGCCGCCTGACATCAGGATCGGATGTGAGCCTGTAGCGACAGCGTCGAACGCTGGTGCGCGCGGTTCTGTCCGCGAAGTGTCTAGCCGTGCGGCGGACGGTCGGGACAATTGCGTTCTGGCATTCAGCTCGATGGTCTCGATCAACCGCCTCAGGATATCCTCAAATCCCGCGATGTGCTTTTCAGCGTGGCCGCCCGAACCGGTGAGCAACAGGTCGCTGACACGCGTCAGAGCGTGAAGCCGCATCGATTGCGAGTCGGACGCGATCGCGTACTCGAGTTCCTGAACGATAGGGAGACTGTCAGACATCACCGCTCGCCGAATTCACAATCTTCCGTTGCACAATTTTTTGCCGATGTTTTTCCTGTATACTCGGAATGATTGAATGGAACTTGCCGCGATCGTGTCGTGTGTAATTAAAATGCGGCCTAAACCGATTGCTGCGTGCTACACGCGCCAACCTTCCACATTTTCAGATCTGCGATGGCTGACGACGACATTCCCTTCGATAAAAGCTTCGATCTCGAGACCGGCGTCGTGAAAGAGATCGCGCCGCTGGTGCGCGCGATTTGTGTCGGCAATGCTGGCCCGTTCACGTTCAAGGGAACCGTGACCTATATCGTAGGGCGCGGGAGTGTAGGGGTCATCGATCCCGGTCCCGAGGACGAGCGTCACGTGCGCGCGCTGCTTGATGCGCTGCGTGGCGAGACCGTCAGCCACATCGTGCTGACGCATACACATCGCGATCATTCTCCGGCTGCGGCTGCACTGAAAGCTGCGACCGGTGCGCCAACCTGCGCCGAGGGACCGCATCGCGCATCGCGGCCGCTTCATATCGGCGAGATCAACCCGCTCGATGCGGCGGGCGATATGGACTTTCGGCCCGACCGCACGCTTGCCGACGGCGATGTGATCGAAGGCAAGGGCTGGACGCTGGAGGCGATCACGACTCCCGGTCATTGCGCGAACCACATGGCCTACGCGCTGAAGGAGACCAATGCGATGTTTTCCGGCGATCATGTGATGGGCTGGTCGACATCGATCGTGGCGCCGCCGGACGGCGCGATGAGCGACTACATGGCCTCACTGACCAAGATCGCGCAACGGCCGGAGACGGTCTATTTCCCTGGGCACGGCAACGTTATCCGGGACGCTCCCCGTTTCGTGCAGAGCTACATTCGTCATCGTCTTGGCCGCGAGGATTCGATCCTGCACCGTCTGGCGAAGGGTGCGGCCGACATCCCGACGCTTGTCCGCGCGATCTATATCGGCATCGACAGCCGTCTGATCGGTGCGGCAGGGTTATCCGTGCTGGCGCATCTGGAAGATCTGGTGGCGCGGGGCAAGGTTGTGACCGAGGGGCCGCCTTCAATCGCGGGTCATTACCGCTTGGCCTGAGGCGTCCCCGGCGAGCCCTTCGCCTTGGCGGGAGGAGCCTTCTTCGGCGCCGGACGGCGCCGCTCCTCACGTTCGAGAGCAACGTCGATATCGTCCTCGAGACCGGTCAGGAACGCGCGGATCCGGGACGCATTGCTGCCGAGGTCATGGAAGCCGTAGCGTGACGACGACCGCATATCGACCCGGGAATCCTCGTCGGTGCCACGCACCCGGATCACGAGATCTTCGCGGAAGCCCATGATCGGAGATCGCGCGACCGCTTCGATCCGGCCGTCGCGGCGCTTCGGCAGTGGTTCGCGGGCATCGAGGACCAGCCAGCGCCGCTTGTTGACCATCGCCAGCGCATGGTCAAACGCCATCTTAGGCGGCACGGAGAGATCGAGTGGCGCCACGTCGGGATAGGCCTCGCGCTGCTGTTCGGCGGCGTAGAGGCCAGCATATTGCGCAGGATTGGTGGTGCGGGCGCGCAGGCGGCGCACGGCGTCGAATGCCGGCGGATCGAGCACATCCGTGGTGATGTCGTAGATCGGCGGCAGCGTGTAGGCCTTGTAGCCGAGATAGGCCGGATAGGCGATCAGCACTCCTCCGATGCCGATCGCGATCACCGCATAGCCCAGACCGCGCAATCCCTGGCGCCAGATCGGCACGAAGGAGGCAAGCGCCAGCAGAACCGCAAACAATGCGAAAGCCAGTGCGCCGCCCAGGGCCACCATTCCCGGAAGCGCCTCGATCAGGCCGGCGCGAACGATGATGATCGCGATCAGCGCCGCCGCCACGGAGAACAGCGCCAGCCGACGCGACCAGATCGCAAGCTTGGATATCGGTTCATCGGGAAGGCGGCGGCGTACCATCTTCGTCCATTACCCTGCGCAGGGAATCGTGCTGGTCATGACCCTATCCGAAAACCGGGCCCGGCTTTCTCGTATCATGCCTTATCGGTAGCCCGCGCAGATGCGTTTCAAGGCTCTCCACTCGGCCGCGTCAAGCAGCGTTGCGCCAGCAATTTGCGGCGGGGCGATGGCGTCGATCCGGGCCACCCGGTCGCCGGTCCCCGGATGATCCATGAAAATCGAGCCTGACCGGGACTTTCCGGCAATTCGGGCCAGGAATTTACCCAGCGCCCGCGGATCTCCGCCAGCGGTGCGCATGACCCGGACCGCGTAATCGTCGGCCCGGCTTTCGGCGCCGCGCGAATAGGCCGATTTCAGCAGCGATTCGCTTGCGAGAACAACGGCGCCGCCGCCCACGAAATCGCCGAGCAGAATGCCGAAAATCAGCGAAAGCCCGGTCCCCTGTAGAATGGCTCGCGTACCATCGCGGTTCGCGACATGGCCAAGTTCGTGTGCGATGACGCCCGCAACCTCGTCAACCGTCTCAGCCTGATCGATCAGCCCCTTGAACACGTAGATGTGGCCGCCCGGTAGAGCGATGGCGTTGGCCTCGTTGCGACGGACCACGGCCGCCCGCAGCGGGAGCCGCAGCTCGGCCGCCGCCTGCAACCGACCCATCAGCTTTTCAAAAGCGGCATGGCCAGCCTGCTCCACCGCCGCCTCGCCGCATTCGAACGGCTGTTCGGGCGGCCCCTTGTCCAGCATGGCGCGTACCTGGATGTCGGCGGCGTTGCCGAGACGGCGCTCGATGCCTTGCGGCACCAGCGGAGCCAGACGATCGACGATCGCGGGCAGACCGTAGACCGCGACCGCAAAGAGGGACGCGGCGGCAAGAAAGCTGAGACCGATCACGCGGCGTCCGGCCTTGCGCGCGCTGGCGCCGGTGCGATCGATATCGGGGCAGGCAAGGTCGATGGCGTGCGCCATATCCTGATCGGCGATGTCGAGCCGGGCCAGGCTTTCGGACTTGCGCAACCCGATGCGGAAGATGTGTGCCGGCGCCGACAGATGCTTCAGCCGCTGAAAAGGCCACTGATCGATCAGTTCGCCGGTCTTGTCGAAGATCACCACCGCGTAGTTGTTCAACTCCAGCATCACGTCGTGGCGTGCCGATGTAACGCCATCGAAGTACACGGCTTCGCTCTTCAGTCCGACGGCGACCGGATCGGTCATATGCCACCGAGATTGAGGACGTCCGCTATGCCTTCGCCAAGCGGCGAACTCGCGTCGCCGGCGGCCTTCACCCGGCCGATTGGGCGCGTATCGGACAACGCGATCGAATTGGCGGTCAGCCGCCAAACCGCGAGCGTCACCGTCGCGTTGAACAGTGTGATCAATCCCAGCATGAAGACGACATAGGTCCCGACCATCATCGCCACGGTGACGAACTCGGTCAGCATCGTGCCTTTCTCGAAAAACGCCCCCAGCACAATCAACCCGAAGAAGACCCCGATCAGCAGCACGGCGATAAAGGCGATGAGGAATGCGATGAAGCGCAGATACGCGCCATACACATCACGCGTTCGAAGATGCGCTATTGCAGAGATTTCGCCGAAGCGTAAGCCGGCGACCCACCAGCGCATGACCATGGCGTGAAACGCCGGCAACAGCAGTGCAACAAGCGCGAGTGTGACGGCGAAGCTCGTCACCGCGAAGCCGATCTGACCAAGGAATCTGGGGCTGGCCTTCTCGATCCGTCCGATCACGTCGCCGCCGCCGCTCAAGGCGGCGATGACGGCCGACCAATTGATGGCCAGCAGCGCAACTGCCGTCGCCAGCATCGGGATCAGCACCGCAAGCCACATCAGGAAGCCGCGGATGAACAGGTGCCAGCCGGAGCCGACAAAGCGTCCTTGCAGGTCGCCGTACCAGGTATTGCGCATCTTGAAGCGCTCGAGCGCCGCGCGGGTGAATGGATAGGCGAATCCGAGCGTCAGCACTGTCCAGCCCCACCACCAGACCGCGCAGATCGAATAATGGATGGCGTTGCCGGACTGATGAAACCGCAATCCCCTGAACACCGTGCGGGTCAGCCGGTAGCGGCGCGCAAGGTATATGCCGTACTGGCTGAGAAAAACGAGCAGCAACACGGACGAGGTCGAAATGAAATTGCCGAACGAGCCAAGATCAAGCACCGTGATGGTGAAGGCGATGTAGATCGGGAGGATCAGCGCAATCGCGAACAGGAAGCCTTGCAGCAATTCGAGCGCCGTACCGGAATATTCGAGCGACTCGCCGTCGATCTCGGTGTTGGCCCACAGAAAGCGCCGGACGTCGGTCGCAAGCCAGAAGCGGTACAGACCGAGCGTGACCATCAGCAGAATGGCGCCGCGAACCACGATGCGCCAATAGTCCCTTTCGGGACCGATGAACCGCACATGGCGTGCAGCGCCGGCCGCCGTGCCAGTTTCCGCAACCGCCATTGTTTACTCCGCCGCCGCGATTCCCGGCAGGATGTAATCCTTGAAGCGTTCGCGCAACGCCGTTTTTTGTATCTTTCCGGTTGCAGTGTGCGGGATTTCGTCGATGAAAACGACATCGTCCGGCAACCACCAATCGGCAACCTTGCCGCGCATGAAAGTCAGCAGCTCGTCCTTTGTCGCGCCGGTATCCTTCTTCAGCACCACGATCAGCAGCGGACGCTCATCCCATTTTGGATGACGGACGCCGATGACAGCCGCCTCCGCGACGCTCGTATGACCGACCGCGAGATTCTCAAGGTCGATCGAGGAAATCCACTCGCCGCCCGACTTAATCACGTCCTTGGAGCGGTCGGTAATCTGCATGTAGCCGTGCGGGTCGATGGTCGCGACGTCGCCGGTGTCGAAGAAGCCCTGCGTATCCAGAATGTCGGCATCGTCCTTGAAATAGGCGCGTGCCACGGCGGGGCCGCGCACTTTCAGCCGGCCGAAGGTCTTGCCATCCCAGGGCTGATCGCGGCCGGTATCGTCGGTGATCCGCATCTCGACGCCGAAGGGCGGATGCCCCTGCTTGACCTTCAGTCCATACAACGCGTCGCCGCCGAGCTCTGCATATTCCGGCTTGATCGTGCAGAGCGAGCCCAGCGGAGACATTTCCGTCATACCCCACGCATGGATGACATAGACGCCGTAATCCTTCTCGAACTTCTCCGTCATCGCGCGCGGGCAGGCAGAACCGCCGATAACGACGCGATCGAGATACGGCAGCTTTGCACCCGTCGCTTCCAGATGCTGCAGCAACATCAGCCAGATCGTCGGTACCGCCGCGGTACAGGTGACGCGATATTGGTCGAGCAGTTCGAACAGGGAGGCACCGTCCATCTTCATGCCGGGCATGACCAGGGCGGCGCCGTTCATCGGTGCGGTCAGCGCGAGACCCCAGCAATTGGCGTGAAACATCGGCACCACCGGCATGACGATGTCGCGCGATGAGACGCCCATGGCGTCGCCCATGCTCGCCATCATCGAATGCAGAACATTCGAGCGATGTGAATAGAGGACACCTTTCGGATGACCGGTGGTCCCTGACGTGTAGCACATGCCCGCGGCGGCGGTCTCGTCGACATCCTTCCAGGCGAAATCGCCGTCGGCTTCGGCGATCCATTCTTCGTATGGAACGGCGTTCTTCAACGGTGTCGCCGGCATATGCGCGGCGTCGGTGAGCACAATATAGCGCTCGATGGAGGGCAGCCTGTCGGCAAGCTTCTCGAGAAGTGGAACGAAGGTTATGTCCGTCATCACCACGCGGTCCTCGGCGTGATTGACGATCCATGCGATCTGATCCGGAAACAGGCGTGGATTCACGGTGTGATAGACCGCGCCGGCGCCCATGATTCCGTACCAGGCTTCCACATGACGGAAGGTGTTCCAGGCGAGCGTCGCGACACGGTCGCCTTCGCGGATGCCGTCGCGTTCGAGCCGCTGCGCCACTTTCAGCGCGCGCTTGTGTATCTCGCTATAGGTCGTGCGATGGATCGGTCCTTCGACCAGCCGCGAGACGACCGGACGATCCGGATGAAGGGTTGCTGCGTGATCGAGAATGCGATGGCACAGAAGCGGCCAGTCCTGCATCAGCCCGCGCATGACGTTACTCCCTGTCGGCTTTTTTTCGCCTTAGACCGGAGGTTATAGAGCGGGCCGCGGGGCGGGAAGTGCCCGGTTATCCAAACCGTGACAGCCGGAAGCGGGACAGGTCCGCGGCGGTGCGGCCCGTCAGAGCCAGATCGGCAAGCGCCTGGCCGATTGCGGGTGCGAATTTGAAGCCGTGGCCGGAGCAGGGCGAGGCAACCACGATGCGCTCGCAGCCGGGAACGCGATCGATGATGAAATCCTCGTCCGGCGCCATCGTGTAAAGACATGTCTTCGTATCGACGACGGGACCGGCGGCCGCAGGCAGCATTCGAAACAGCGGCCCGGTGATTGTGGCCTCGTCGGTTGCACTCACGTTGCGGTCGTAAGTCTCCGGATCGACCACCTCGCGGTCATGATGATGCTTGGCGATTTTCAGCAAGCCGTCGTCGAGCGCCGGGAAGCCATAATGGATGCCGTGCTCGCTTTCGATCATGAAGACCGGAAACCATCCCGCGCGGAACAATTGCGGCTGACCGGGCCGCACCCAGAGCAGGACTTGCCGCGTCACCTTGAGCGGAAGCGCAAGCTCCGGAACGAGAGAAGCGGTCCATGCGCCCGCTGAGACGATGACGGCACCGGCTTCATAGGTCTTGCGCCCGGTGCGCACGATGACGCGTTCGCCGGTCTGCTCGATCGAGAGCACAGATTCGCCGGTGCGTATGTCGGCACCAGCCGCGACCGCGAGACGCAGATGGGCCCGGATGCCGGCCTCCGACTCAACGAAGCCCGCGTCCGGCTGGAGCACCGCGACGTAATCCTCCGGCAGCCGGAACGCGGGATAGCGCCGCGTCAATGCACGCGCCGAAAGCACCTCGTGCGGAAGCCTGTGCTCGCGCGAAGCGGCAAGCGTGCCGGTGACGAGGGTCGAGTCCGCCCGTCCGATCTCGGCGATCCCGGTAATGGTCATCAGGGACTGTCCGGATGCCGCTTCGAGTTCGCGCCACATTGCTGCGGCGCGGCGGACCAGCGGTACATAAGATGGATGCTCGAAATAGCCGTGCCGGATAATGCGGGTGCGACCATGGGAGGACCCGCGCTCATGGCCGGGTTCGAACCGCTCCAGTCCCAGCACACGCTTGTTGCGCCGCGCCAGATGATAAAGCGCGGCGCTGCCCATGGCGCCCAGCCCGACGACGATCACATCATGCGTCACATTCAGACATCCAAGATTGCGGCTGTCCGGATTTTATCTTCCGGAACACAGATGCCGCGACGTTTACCACGGCTGCGTGGAGGAAAAGTGCCGCGGCACCGGCAATCCCGCACAAATGCCGCATTCGCGCCGGAAACGCGTTGCGTGGGACGTTTCATTTTTCCAGGCCTGATTCTGATGATTGCGGCGAGTGTCCTGCTCGCGCAGGGCGCGGTGGCGCAGACGCCTGCGCCGGCCAAAACTCCGTCGATGAAACAGGAGCGGGCAACGCCCGATAGCAACCAGCTCGCAATGCCATCGCGCCGTTCGCGCAAGCCTGCGTCCGGGACCGCACCTGCGGTGGCGCAGCCTGACACGGTTTCGCCCCGCATCGCTCCTGTTCCAATGGAGGCATTTGCTGCAGAGCCCGATGCAAAAGCGTCGGCCCAGGCGGTGAAGTCTGCGCCGGAGGAACCCTCGGCATGCCAGATCAGGGTGTCCGGCAAGATCGCCGTGATCGAGCCGCTGCCGTCATTCGGCGGACCCGGCGATTGCGGTGCGGCCGACGTCGTGCGGCTGGAGGCAATCATTCAGCCTGACAAGTCGCAGGTCGCGGTCAGCCCGCCGGCCACCATGCGGTGTTCGATGGCCGAGGCGGTCGCGACCTGGGTACGCGAGGACCTCACTGCAATGACCGCGCAGCTCGGTTCTTCCCCCCGTTCGCTCGACAATTACGCCTCTTACGATTGCCGCGGCCGCAACCGGGTGGTCGGAGCAAAGATCAGCGAGCACGGCCTTGCCAATGCGATCGACGTTCGCGGCGTTCATCTGGCGAATGGCAAGTTCGCCGAATTCACGGACCGGCGCCTTGGCCGCGGATTCCGCGAGGCAGTTCGCAAGAGTGTCTGCGAGCGGTTTACCACAGTGCTAGGTCCGGGTTCCGATGGCTACCACGAGAACCATATTCATGTGGACCTTGCCCAGAGAAGGGGCGGCTACCGCCTGTGCCAGTGGAATGTGCTCGACCCCGCCGAAGATGTTGCCAAGGACGCTGCCAAGGACGGCGCGAACGGGGTTCCCTTGCCGCGGCCGCGGCCGAAAGAAGCGCCTTGATTGGCGCGGGTTGCTGAGGATGCGGGCCGGTTTCTGCAGTCCGGTGAACACTCCGTTCATGGCGGTTACGCTAGGTGACCGTGCATGAAACCCGTGCGCCCCGCCGATGTCGTTCTGCGCGAGCGACCGCGCCGACACCTGGTGTCGCGCCGCGCGCTGTTGCTCGGGAGCGTAGGACTCGTTGCGTTATCGGGCAGCGCGCTGGCGGGCTATGGCAGCGGCGAAGCGGCCTGGATGCTGGACGTTACGCGCTACAAGCTCAAGCCTCGCACCTGGCCGGCAGGGCAGCGTCTCACGATCACCGTCGTCGCCGACATTCACGCCGGCGGGCCCAATATGGGGCTGCAGCGCATCCGCGATGTCGTCGATACCTCGAATGCCTTGCGGTCCGACATCGTGCTCCTGCTGGGTGATTTCGTAGCGACGCACCGTTTCGTGACCGAGCCGGTGCCAGCACCGGTCTGGGCCGCGGAGCTTGCGCGTCTCAAGGCGCCGCTTGGCGTCCACGCGATCCTGGGCAATCACGACTGGTGGTTCCATCAGGCCGACATTCGGCAGGCGCTGGCCGGCGTCCGGATTCCGGTCATGGAAAACGATGCGATCCTGCTCGGCGAAGCCGGGTCACGCTTCTGGCTCGCTGGACTTGGCGATCAGCTTGCTGTCCGCCTTGGCCGAGGGCGCTTCCAGGGCGCGGATGACCTTCCGGCGACAATGGCAAAGATTACGACTGACGATCCCGTCGTCCTGATGGCCCATGAGCCGGATATCTTCACCGAGGTTTCCGATCGCGTCGCCGTCACCCTCGCCGGACATACCCATGGCGGACAGATGCGGCTGCCGCTGATCTGGCCTGCCTTTGTCCCTTCGGCGTACGGCGCGCGGTTCGCGTACGGCCACATCGTAGAAGGCGGCCGCGATCTGATCGTGTCAGGCGGGCTGGGTACGAGTTTCGTTCCGATGCGGATTGGCGTTCCGCCTGAGATCGTGCGCGTCGAACTCGGCTGAGCCTCGAAACGAAAACGGCGCCCGAAGGCGCCGTTGGCAATCCTGACTCCCGGCGCCGTCAGAACGGCAGGACCCGGTCCAGTCCGCGATGGGCCATCTGCGGATTATTCGGGGAATCGCCCTGCTTAGGGGCAAGCACCACCACAACCGTATTTTCCTTGGTCCGGTTGTAGAGATCGATGACGTCTTCGTTCGTCATCCGGATGCAGCCCGAGGAGACAGCCGAACCGATATATTCCGGCTGGTTGGTGCCGTGGATCCGGTACAGCGTGTCCTTGCCGCCGGCATAAAGATACAGGGCGCGCGCGCCGAGCGGATTATGCGGGCCGGGGCCGACCTGATTGGGAATGCTCGGTCCGAGCCGCTCCTTGATCGCCTGAGTCGGCGTCCAGGTCGGCCACTCCGCTTTGCGCTGGACCTTGGCAATTCCGGAGAAGGTGAGAGCCTCTTCGCCCACAGTGATGCCGTAACGGATCGCCTTTCCGTCCGGCAGCACGTAGTAGAGGAAGCGCGAGTCGGAATCGACCACGATCGAGCCGGGCGCTTCCTTGCGGTGATAGGTCACGATATGGCGCCGATAAGGCTCGGGAATCGTCGCCTTTGCGTACGGAACCTTCGACAGCAATTCCTTGTCGCGCGGCTTGAAATTAGCCTCGGACGCAGGCTCGTAGGTCGCATTGGTCGCGGCGTTGCAGCCTGACAACCCGATGCCGATCAGCAGAAGTGCGATCAGACGCATCACCGCATGTCCCCATTGTTGCGCCGCACCGGCGGATTCCGGGCGACCATAACCTAAAAACGACGGCCTTCCAGCGATTAGGCCACCTCAAGAGATGGTCCTGTTGAGGTGTTGCCCGAAAGCCGCAAACGCGTGCACGCGCAATGACTCTTCGCTCACACGCAGGATTGCAAACAACCCATTAAGCGACCGTTTACCGTGCGCCGCCAGAACCAAATTCATCATACAGCACGCGATGCAAAGCGACACGTCATTGTGACCGCTATGCCCCCAAGTCTTACCATTCTTCGCCCATTTCAGCCTCACTGCGCCCCAATCGGAGCTGCAGTGTCTGACTGGGACGAAATCAAAGCTCGCCTGGAAGCGAGCAGCGCACAAGGAGGATCCATGACCACCGCCAAGACCCCCGGCGAAACCAGCGAGACCCGGCGGGTGGAACACGATCTCGACCACCGCTACGGGCGAATCGCGATTTCCGCGTTGGTTGCCGCACTGCCCTACGGAGGCGAGACCGGCAAACGGTCTCCTGAATCAACCGATTCGCGAAATAACCGCGCGGCCTAAGCCGACGGTGGTTAGAGCTAAAAGCGTCGTGGCGGCTTCGCAAACTTAGGGCTTGCAAGCCGCTGCGCTGCGTGGCCATGACTCCGCCGCTGTGGCAATTGCCCGCATCCGCGGAGGGGTCATGCTCACTGTTTACGTCCTCCGTGGCACCGCGCTGGAGCCTCACCCGCTCGAGGCCGGCGAGGAAATACCTGAGGCGGCTGTCTGGCTGGACCTCGTCAATCCCTCGCTGGAAGAGGATAAGCTCGTCGAGCAGCGAGTCGGGGTCGCCGTTCCGACCCGCGAGGAAATGCAGGAAATCGAGATTTCCAGCCGCCTCTACGTCGAGAACGGTGCGCGATACATGACGGCGACCTTGATGTCGCAATCCGACACGCCATCGCCGGTTACGACGCCGGTCTCATTCATCCTTGCGGGGCAACGGCTTGTTACGGTCCGCTACAGCGAGCCGCGTCCGTTCGCGATGACGCGGAACAAGCTGGCGCGCTTCTGTCCGGCCAATGTGTCGGGGCAGGCCGTGCTCATGGACCTCCTCGATGCGGTGATCGATCGCAACGCCGATATTCTTGAGCGGATCGGTGCCGAGGTGGATCAGGTCTCACGCAAGGTCTTCGACCAGCGCAGAAGCCGCGGCGGCTCATCGCGGGTCTATCAGGGCATTCTTTTCTCTTTGGGCCGCAAGGGCGACCTGACGTCCAAGGTGCGAGAGAGCCTCGTATCCATCGGCCGCCTGGTGTTGTTTCTCGCCCAGGAGGACGAGACCTCGCGCTGGCCGAAAGACATGCGCGCCCAGATCAAGACGATGCAGCGCGACGTCCAATCGCTGTCCGATCACACCACCTATCTCACCAACACCATTACTTTCCTGCTCGACGCAATGCTTGGTCTCGTCAGCATCGAACAGAACAACATCATCAAGCTGTTCTCGGTGGTAGCGGTTGTGCTGATGCCGCCGACGCTTGTCGGAACTGTCTATGGAATGAATTTCAAGAATATGCCGGAGCTGGACTGGTCGCTCGGCTATCCCGCGGCGCTTGTCGCTATGGTGGTGTCGGCGATCGTGCCGTATCTCTTCTTCAAATGGAAGAAGTGGCTGTAGCGCCGCGGCTTCCGCGACTCATACGTGCTGGCCGCCGTTGATATGAATTTCCGCGCCGTGAACGTAGGACGATGTTTCGGTGCACAGCACGTAGACAATCTTTGCGACCTCGTCGGGCGTGCCCAGCCTATGCATGGGGATCTGCTGCTCGACGATCTTGTCGGTTCCGGGTGACAGGATCGCGGTGTCGATCTCACCCGGAGCAATGGCGTTCACGCGAACGCCAAGCGGGCCGAAATCGGCGGCCATTTCCCGCGTCAGCGAAGCCAGCGCAGCTTTCGACGTCGCGTAAGCTGCACCTGCGAACGGATGCACACGCGAGCCGGCAATCGACGTGACGTTGACGACCGAGCCCTGCGTCGCCTTGAGTTCGTCCAGCAGTCCGCGCGCCAGCATGATCGGCGCGAAGAAATTCACCTGAAACACGTGTTGCCAGATCTTGATGTCGGTTGCGATCGCTGCAAGCCGTCCGCCGCCCTGCGCCTTCGGCGAGATTCCCGCATTATTGACGAGCGCGTGCAGCTTGCCGTCCGGCAGCCTGCGCTTGATCTCGGCGATCGCCTCCTCGGTGCTGTCAGGACTCGCGAGGTCGACCTGGATGTGATCTTCGGGGCCGGCCTCCCATGGACAATTTTCCGGGAAGCCGTGGCGCGAACACGTGATGACGCGCCAGCCCGCGGCCGAGAATCGCTTCACCGTGGCATGTCCTATGCCACGGCTCGCGCCGGTCAGAAGCAGGGTACGGCGAGGGCCGTTATGGTCGGACGATGGCATCGCAATTCCTGCTCAAACAAGCCCGCTCAAACTGCAAGGCAGTGTCCTTAGGGATAGAGGCGCGTCTTGGTCCATTGGTCGTCTGACGAGCTTCGCGTGAAAGCGATCCGGTCATGCAGCCGGAACGGGCGATCATGCCAGAATTCCATGGTCTGCGGGGAGATTCGGAAGCCCGACCAGAATGGTGGTCGCGGAATGGTGCCCAGTGGATAACGCGCGGTGACACGCGCGACAGCGCCTTCGAACGCGAGCCGGCTTTCCAGCGGGGACGATTGTTTGCTCGCCCATGCTCCGATCTGCGCCAGGCGCGGTCTCGTGGCGAAATATGCGTCGGCCTCCACCTCGCTCACGGGCGTCACGGAGCCGCGTACGCGCACCTGGCGGCGCAGCGATTTCCAGTGAAATACCAGCGCGGCCTGCGGCCGCTCGCGCAGTTCGCGAGCCTTGGCGCTTTCCAGGTTGGTGAAGAACACAAATCCCGCCTCATCGAAGCCCTTGAGCAGGACCATGCGAACGTCGGGAAAGCCATCGGCGCCCGCGGTCGCCAGCGCCATTGCGTTCGGATCGTTCGGTTCGCAGCGCTTCGCCTCCTCCATCCATGCTGCAAACAGCGCGAATGGTTCCGAAGCCTCGGTGAAATCACCGTTCTTTAATGAATCCGCGGTTTCAATCGCTTGTGAGTCTGTCATTCCGTGGGGCACCGAGTGGCCGGCCCAAATTCAGCCGTCCGATCCGACGTATATAGAGGAGCGCTGACGGCGCGCCTATGCCGAATGCTGTGCGGCATCAGCTTCGTGGCTGCGGCTTGCGCCGTTGCCGCGGGTTGCAGCGCCAAGTTGCCTGCCGTGGCCGCAAAGGAGGAGGACAGGGCGGTCCAGACCGGGTCGATCCTCAGTCCGCCGTCGCCGGAAGGCACCGGTCTGCCACCAGCCTCCGATCTCGCTTACGCCAAGGCGGTCGCGACCGAAGTTGTCAGCCTCGACAGCCAGGAGGTCAGTCTGCCCTGGGAAAATCCGGCATCCGGCGCGCGCGGCACTGTCACTCCGCTCACTGTGGCCTATCGTGTCGAAGGCGAGGTGTGCCGGGATTTCCTGGCGAGTTACGTCGCCGACGGTGCCGAATCCTGGTTTCAGGGCGAGGCCTGCCGCGAAGCCAAGGGCAAATGGGAGGTCCGCCGCATGAAGGCATGGCGTCGGTCCTGATCCGGCCCCGCAGCTTCTCGCCGTTCCAGCCCGGACTGGTTTGATATTGTCCGCGGCGTTGCGAAAATCGGACTACAATCCCAGATAACAAAGAATCATCAGCCGGGCCTCGCCCGGTATTCGCTGATAGGAGTTTAAACGTCACATGCGCGACCCCTACGAGGTCCTGGGGGTGCCGCGGGGGGCTGCGGCTGGCCAGATCAAGTCAGCCTTTCGAAAGCTTGCCAAGAAGCACCATCCGGACGCCAACAA
>VFQN01002060.1_pt1 | contig 32079 bp, 29 predicted proteins | sample 3512371 | NCBI WGS metagenome assembly VFQN01 (sample SAMN10412370, study PRJNA504923) | tailings metagenome | isolation source: Replicate 2 from Balatoc abandoned mine | place: Philippines: Itogon, Benguet | collected 2017-08-28 | reverse complement strand
CCGCCGATGCCCGGGTGAAGCTGAAGAAGCTCTACCCGACAACCGACGAGTGACGGAGTACTAGCGTTTGGAGCTGCGCCGTGGGCACCCGTGCTGCCGCGTCGGGTCTCGAAGACTCGACCCGACCTACACACCCGAGCCGGGCGTCACGCAGCGCGGCGGGTGAACTGCTCCAGCACCGACTCGACCACGAGGATCAGCTGCACCCGGCGGGCGACGTTCGCGTCGGCCTCGACGCAGCGGTCGGCGAGCTCGAGCAAGCGGTCCGGGCCGAGGCGGTCGGCGAACGCGCGCAGCCGCGCGGCCTCGTCCGGGTCGAGGTCGGGCACGCCGGCACCGAGGCTGAGGCGCAGGGCGTTCCGCACCGCTTCGACCAGGAAGCCGACCGCCAGCGACACCCGTAGGCGCTGGGCGGCGGTGTCCTTGCCGGCGTCCTCGTAGAAGCGCTGCCACGCCTCCGCCAGCGCCCCGAAGTTCGGCCGCGGCGCTGTCACGCCGGTCACCAGCGTCGTCCGCAGCTCCCACACCGCCGGGTCGGCCAGTGCGAGCGCCCGCCCGGCGCTGCCGCCGCCGAGCCGCACCAGCCGGTCGAGCTGGTCGGCGGCGACGCCCTCGGCTTCGAGCACGGCGCGTAGGTCGGCGGGGCCGAGCGGCGCGAAGCGGATCACCTGGCAGCGCGACAGGATCGTCGGCAGCTGCCGGTCGAGCTCGGTGGCGAGGAGCAGGAGGAGCGACCCCGGGGCGGGCTCTTCGAGCGTCTTGAGGAAGCTGTTCGCCGACTCCTCGTTGAAGTCGTCGGCGTCGAGGACGAGGCCGACCTTCCGCCGCCCGCGCGCCGGTTTGAGCGCCATCTTCGTGCAGAAGGTGCGCATCTCCTCGACGGGGAGTTCGTGCTTCCCCTCGGGCGTGGCGAGCGTGAGCACGTCCGGGTGCGTGCCGGCTTCGACCTGCGCGCACGCCGGGCAGCGGCCGCAGGCCGCGAGCGGCGCAGGCGGCTTCTCGCAGAGCAGCGCCTTGGCGAGTTCGGTTGCGAACAGACGTTTGCCGACGCCGTCCGGCCCGACGAGGAGGTACGCCTGCCCGAGCCGCCCGCGGTCGGCGGCGGCGCGGAAGGCGGCGAGGGCGGTCGATTGCCCGCGGACGCGGTCCCAGGACATCCGTGTTCTCCCGTAGGTCGGGCCGAGTCCGCGAGGCCCGACGCAGGGCGCGGGTGGCGATTCATTCCCCGTGGCTGGGCGAGCCGCCGTGGGGTTTCAGCCCGGAGGGCAACCCACGGCACCGCGGGCGTGGCTCCCCGGGGCGTTGCCCCGGGCTATCGAATCTCAGGCCGTTGGCCTGAAAACCGACCACCCCTCTTCACCCCGAAGGGGTGAGATTCGATAGCCCGGGGCAACGCCCCGGGGAACCACGCCCGCGGTGTCCGTGGGTGGGACGACGGTGCGGTGAGGCGACGCGGCCGTGACACCGCCGACGCCGCCCGGGGTTGCCACCCCGGGCTACGCAAGGCGCCCTCCGGGCTGAAATCACCGGGGCGCCGCGCGGTTTGGTTCGGGTCGTCGAGGCCCGCGCGCCGCGTCGGGCCTCGCGGGCTCGGCCCGACCTACGATCGCCTATTCCGCCACCGCCCACCCGAAGTCCGCCAGCAGCCGGGCGACCTTCGCCCGCACCGCCTGCTGCACCGCCGCCGGGTCGGGCGTCGCGTCGATGATCTGGCACGGGCCGGGGCGCATCCCCGCCTCGTACAGGAAGCCGCGGCGGACCGCCTCCTGGTACTCGCGGGCGCGCTCCTCGAGGCGGTCGGCGGCGCGGGTGCGGCGCGCCAGCGCCACGTCCAGGTCGGCGTCGAACACGAGCGTCAGGTCGGGGTCGAGCCCGCCGGCGGCGACGCGGCCGACCGCCCACAGTTCCTTCGGGTCCATCCCGCCGGCGTGCCCCTGGTAGACGACGTTCGCCAGCGTGAACCGGTCCGACACCACGACCTCGCCGCGGTCGAGCGCCGGGCGGATGACCTCCTCGACCAGCTGCGCCCGCGAGGACAGGAACAGGAACGCCTCCGCCCGCAGTGCGATGCGGTGGTCGCGGCCGAACAAGACGAGCTGACGCACCTGCTGCCCGAGCGCGGTGCCGCCGGGGTCGGTGCAGGCGGTGACGGGGATCTTCTGCGCGGCGAGCCAGTCCACGAGCATGGCGTGCTGGGTGGACTTGCCCGTCCCGTCGGGGCCGTCGAGCGAGATGAACGCGGGGCGTGCCATGAGCGCCGTCCGGGCGAACGGCCGGCGTGAGCCGGCTGGTGGTTGTGTCCGGTGCCTGTACCAACGACCAGCCGGCTCACGCCGGCCGTTCGCCTTCGATCTCGCCGATCACCTGGCCGGCGACCAGCGGGTCGTTCGCCAGCACGGCCTGACCCGCCAGTACACCGTCGGCCGGCGCCGGCACGTCCACCGTCGCGCCGGGGATGAGCACTTCGGCCACGCGGTCGCCGGCGAACACCCGGTCGCCGACGCGGGCGTACCACAGGCTCAGCACCGCCCGCGCGACGCCGAGGTCAGGGAGTGTGATCGGCGTGCGCGGCGGCATGGCCCGGTACCATCTCGTCGGCGTGGTAGCTCGACCGCACGAACGGCCCCGCCACCACCTGCGAAAAGCCGAGCAGCCGCGCCCGCACGGCGAGCGCGTCGAACTCCTCGGGCGGGACGTAGCGGGCGACCGGGATGCTGTGCTTGTACGTCGGCGCGAGGTACTGGCCGAGCGTCACCACGTCGCAGCGGATCGCCCGCAGGTCGGCGAGCACGTCGAACAGTTCGTCAATGGTCTCGCCGACGCCGAGCATCAGCCCGGCCTTCGTCACCATCGCCGGGGCGGCGCGCTTCACCCGGTCGAGCAGGTCGAGGCTGCGACGGTATTCGGCCCGGCCGCGGGCGACGCGGTACAGCCGCGGCACCGTCTCGATGTTGTGGTTGAACACCTCCGGGCCGCTGGCGACCACGGTGTCGATCGCTGCCCCGTCGCCGTTGAAGTCCGGCGTCAGCACCTCGACCGCGGCCGTCGGCATCCGCCGCTTCACGGCGCGGACGCACTCGGCGAAGTGATTCGCGCCCCCGTCCGGCAGGTCGTCGCGCGTCACTGATGTAATTACGACGTGCTTGAGGCTCAGCCGGACGGCTGCTTCCGCGAGGCGCTCGGGCTCGTCGTGCTCGACGTGCAGCGGCTCGCCCTTCGGGACCGAGCAGAAGCCGCACGGCCGCGTGCAGATGTTGCCGAGCACCATGAACGTCGCCGTGCGCCGGCTCCAGCACTCGGGCCGGTTCGGGCACTTGGCGTTCTCGCAGACCGTCTCCAGGCGCAGGTCGTCCAGGAGCGTCTGCGTGAAGGCGTTGCCGTTCCCCTTCGGGAGCGGGCGCTTCAGCCACGCCGGGAGACGGCCGGTCGCGCCGTCGGGGCGGGGCGGCGGCTTATCGAGTAGCGGAAGCGCTCGCATGGGTCGCGGGCCGGGGCGCGAGCCCCGGGTGGGTGTGGAACAGGGACACGCGGGCGAACCCGAACCGGGCCGCCACCGCCTCGACCAACCGCTGCCGCACGGCGGCGACGCGGACGCGCGCGGTCGACTCGCGCTGGAGAGACGTCATCGGGAGCGGGTCGCCGTCGCAGTGGACGGCGCGGAACGGCTCCAGGTCGGGGTCGACGTTCAGCACCAGCCCGAACGCCGTGACCCCGCCGCGGACCGCGGCGCCGACGTGCGCGACTCGCCGGCCGTTCACCCGCACCCCCGGCGCGAGCGGGTCGGGTACGCCGCGCAGCTCGTACTCGGCGAGGAGATCGACGACGATCGACTGCAACTCGACGAGGTACGCGGCCGGGGTGAGGTTGAGGCGGTCGAGCGGCAGGACCGGGTAGCACGCGACCTGCCCGGGAAGGTGGAGCAGCACGCCGCCGCCGCGGGCGACCCAGCGGACCGGCCAGCCGCGGGCGGTGAGTTCTTCGGGCTCGGGGCGGATGTGCGCGCGACTGCCTTCGCGACCGACGGTGATCCCCGGCGGGTGGTCGCAGACGACGACGGCCCCGCCGTCGCGGTCGCCGCCCACGTCGTAGGCGAGGCGCCGCTGGAGCGCGAGGAGCGCGTCGAACTCGACCCGGCCGAGGAGGTAGGCGTGGAGGGCGGGGCGGTCCGTCAACGGTGGTCCTTCCGCGGTGTGGAATCCGTGCCCGGCGGGCGTATTTTAGCAGCCGCCCGGGCCGGAACACAGACCACCCCGACGCCGCGGGTGATTCGCCCAGGGTGCGCCGAAGCGGCGACCCTGGACGGCCACGCTTTCCCGCCCCCTTGTTTTGGCGCTGGTCGTCACGCTCGCCAACGCGGTCAAGCCGGTGGTGATCGACGACACCGCGTACCTCGCGTTCGCCGCGCACGCCGCCGCCCACCCGCTCGACCCCTACGGGTTCGAGCTGTTCTGGTACGACGCGCCCGAGCCGGCGATGGACATCCTCTGCCCGCCGGTCGTGCCGTACTGGCTCGCGCTCGGCGTGCGGCTGGTCGGCGTCGAACCCGTTCTCCTGAAACTGTGGCTCTTTCCCGTCGCGTGGCTGCTCGCCTGGGCCGTGCGCGACTTGCTCCGCCGCTTCGCCCGCGGCACGGAAGCGGTCGCGCTGCCGCTCGTCGTGCTCTCGCCGGCCGTGCTGCCGATGGTGAACCTGATGCTCGACGTCCCCGCTGCCGCACTCGCGCTGGCGGCGCTGGCGGCGTTCGCGCGGGCCGCCGACGCCCGCAGCTGGAAGCTCGCGGCCGGTGCCGGGCTGCTCGCGGCGCTGGCGATGCAGTCGAAGTACACCGCACTCGTCGCGCCCGCCGTCCTCGGCTGGTACGGGCTCACGCACCGGCGGTTCGCGCTCACGGCGGTCGCCGTCGCCGCGGCGGCGGGTGGGTTCCTGGCGGGGGAGGGGTTGGTCTTCCTGAAGTACGGCAAAGCCCACTTCTTCTACCACGCCGGGCAGCAGGAGGCGTCGGCGGAGGGTTGGTTCGCCGACAAGTTCGCCCTGGTCGCACCGCTGGTCGCGCACCTCGGCGCGCTCGGCGTCGGGTGCGCGGTGTACGCACAGCGGGCGGTCGGCGTGCCGGCCAGGCTCGTCGCCGCGGGGGCGGTGGCGTGGGCGGTCGGCGCGGCGCTGGTGTGCATGATCCCCGGCACGGGCGCGGTGCTGGTGGGGCCGGTGGATCACCCGAAACTGACGTTGCCGGCGCTGGTGTGGCGCACGGCCGGAACCGGCGTGCTGCTGACGGCGCTCGCGGCGGCACTGGCGCTTCTCACCCGCTGGCGGAAGCGGCGGCCGGTGAGGTGGAGCGCGGACGGCTGGTTCGTCGTCGGCTGGGTGCTGCTCGAACTCGCCGGCTACTTTGCCATGACACCGTTCCCCGCGGCGCGGCGGGTCATCGGGGTGTCACTGGCGCTCGGGGTGCTGTCGGCGCGCGTCGTGAGTCGCACGCGCAAGACCCACCCGCCGCGGTGGGTGGTGCCGTTCGGCGTCGGCGCGGGCGTGCTGATCGCGGCGCTGGACGCCTACGACGCATTCCCGGAGAAGGTACTGGCGGGGCGTGCCGCGGCTGTGGTCCCCGCCGGGGCACGGGTGTGGTACTCGGGGCACTGGGGGTTCCAGTTCTACTGCGAGCGGGCGGGGATGGTGCCGCTCGCGGTCGGGCAGTCGGAGCCGGCCGCGGGCGACTACCTCGTGCTGCCGCGGTTCCCCGATGCGGTCGGGTTCTACCGCCCGTACCCCGGAAACGTGGTCGTGGACCCGCCGACCGAGGTGGTCGAGAAGGTGGCGGAGTTCGAGTGGGATGATTGGCTGGCGGCGCAGACGATTCCGAACTTCTACGGCGGGATCGAGCCGGTCGTGGGGCGCGACCACCCGCGGCTGCGGGTGGCGGTCTATCGGCTGACGCGGGCGTGGGCGCCGGCCCCGTAGGTCGGGTCGAGTCTTCGAGACCCGACGTGGGAGGGCAAGAAGCGAACGACACGAACCAGGAACGCAAACCCACGTGGGTTCTGCGACACCGTTACCTGTCGTATGTCGCTGACGCGCCGCGTCGGGTCTCGAAGACTCGACCCGACCTACGAAGCCCCGGCGCCCGCCGCTACCGCCGGTAGATGCGCGCCACCGGCAGCCCCTCGGGGCTGCGGTACTCCCAGACGATCTCCTTCTCCGGCGTCACCTCGACGGCGCGGGCGGTGTTCACCGACGCGACCAGCGTGTTCCCGTTCGGCAGCCGCTGCACCGACGACGCGAACGGGATGTCGTAGGTCCACCCCGCCTTGCCGGTCTTCAGGTCGTACTCGGCCACCTGGTTCTGGTGCGTCACGAGCAGTTTCCCCTCCGGCGTCACGTCGATCCCGGCCATCGGCGTGTTCTGGAACCGCCCCACCGTCAGCGGGGTGCCGACCGGGTTCAGCTTGTCGTCGAGGCGGTACAGGTTCGGTCCGGCGGGGCCGCTCGTGACGAACGCGACCTCGCCGTTCGGCAGGCGGGCGCCGGCGACGATGTCGAACCCGTTCATGTTCATCGCCGGGTTCCGCGGGCGGGTGTACGTGTGCACCGCCCCCGCATGGCCGGGCTTGACCTCCCAGACCGTCGACCGGCCGACGACGAGCCAGTTCCCGTTCGGCATCGGCTCGGCGGAGAGCGGCTGGACGCCGTTGAAGTTGTGGACGATGTTCCCGGCCTTGTCCCGCTCGGTGACGCGGCCGTAGTTCGTCTCGGCCAGCAGCACCCGGCCGGTCGGCAGCACCCGGATGTCGTTCGGGTACATCATCTGCGGGTTCCCGCCGAGCCGCCACGCCTCCTTCTGGTCCGGGCCGAGGGAGACCACGGCCATCCCGCCGATGCTGCTGTTCTGGAGGAGCAGGTCGGTGAGCCCCTGGACGCGCGGGGTGAGGTCGGCCTTCGCCGGGTCGGCGCCGCCCTTCGCCCACCACCCGGCCCAGGCGTCGCGGGCCTTCGCCAGGTCGTCGGGGGTGCGCCCGAGCCGCCCGCCGGGCGGGTGCTCGCCGGCCAGTCGCAGCAGGAAGTCTTCGACCTGCCACAGCCGGCCGCGCGGCAGCACCGGGATCATGCCGATGAGGTCGGGGACGAACTCCTTCTCGCGGGTGGTCCGGGCGAGGGTCCACAGCCCGAGGAACTTCGCCTCCACGTCCGGGTCGCGGCGGGCCGCCTCCTTCACCGCCGGGAGGGCGTCCGGGACGCGCACCCGCTTGTCGGCCGGGCCGCCCTCGACGAGGGCGACGTAGGCCGCACTCCGCCGCTCCGCCGAGGCGTCGCCGAGCGCGGCGACCAGCGCCGGCTCGGCCTTCCCGTCCCGGACGGCGAGGTGCTTCAGCGCGACCTGGATGTCGGCGGCGACGGCGTCGGAGTCGGCGAGCGGGAGGAACCCGAGCAGCGCCGCCGCGGCGCCGGCGGGTTTCAGCCGCGCCACCCCGCGGACGGCGGCGGCCGACACCTTCGAGTGGTCCACCTTCTCGAGCCGCTTGAGCACCAGTCCGGCGCGGTAGGCGATCTCCGGGTCGCCGGCCTTGTCCTCGGCGGCCTTGCGGAGCGGGCTGATGGCGAGCGGCCCGAGCCGTTCGGCTTCGGCCCCGGCGGCGAGCCGGTCCTCGAACTTGTCGGCGGCGAACCGGCGGATGATCTCGTCGAGCTTGCCGCGGTCGGTGTCGGACACGGTGCGGAGCTTGAGGTAGCCGACGAGGGCGGCGCCGTCGTCCGGGCTGAGGTTCACCGACTTGAGCACGTCGGCGTCGGAGTCGGACGCCTCGTCCGGCTGCGGCCGGGCGGCGGCGACGAGGACGGCGGCGACGAAGGCGGCGAGGAACCGCGGCATGACGGGCTCCGGGGAGCGGGGCGGCTTCGATCAGGTTACCGCACCGGCGGCGGCAGGGGAAAGGGGATTGGGGGCCGGAGAGGGTGGTGCCGCAAAGCACCGCGGCCCCGGCGGGCGCGCAGAGATAGCGCCGGCCAGGGCCGTGAGAGGGGTGAGCAGGCCGCGGCGCGGTTTATTTGCGGTGGCGGATCTTCGCCCGCATCCGCCGCTTCTTCCGCCCGACCTTCCGCCGACCGTTGCCGCGCCGCGCCCCCATAAACCCGTCTCCTACTGATTGCCTGGGTTCGTTCCCGAGTCGAAGGAAGTCGGTATTCTAGATCCCGGCCGGACCCGGGCAAGCCCGCCCCGGCACGCCGGTTGCCCAAATCCGATCGCCCGCCGCGAGGGGGTTCGATCATGTTCCGCGCCGCCGTGCTCGCGTCCGCCGTGGCCGTGGTGGCCGCCGCCGACCTGCCCGCCCAGCCGTTCCCCGGCCGCTTCCCGCCGCCGATCCCCCGCCCGCAGACCGGGATCGAGGGGGTATGGTACTTCCGCGGCGACCCGTTCCAGCCGTGCTCGGTGCAGACGCAGTGGACTCCGGGCGGCCCGCAACTGGTGTTCGTGAACGAGAAGGGCTCGCCGGCCGCGGCGCGCCTCAGCCGGGACGGCCGGCGGGTCGAGATCCCGGAGTGGAACCTGGCGGGACGGGTGTACCCGGACCGGATCATCTGGCCGAACGGCGACTTTTGGGCGCGGTGAGGTTCCCCGACCAGGCGACCGGCCGGCGTGAGCCGGCCGGTCGCCCACGCCTGTTCAGTCCGTCTTCGCGCCGCCGGTCACGCCGGCCACCGGGCTGGCGTGCTGGTGGACGCCGTCCTGGATGCGCATACCGTAGAAGCTGCGGTACACGAAGAACGCCGACACGATCAGGAACGCCGCCGACAGCGTGTGCCCGAGCGCTGTCCCGCGCTGCTCGGTCATGTGCACCGCCAGCTCCACCGCGAGCAGGCCGAACAGCGTCGTGAACTTGATGATCGGGTTCAGCGCCACGCTCGACGTGTCCTTGAACGGGTCGCCCACGGTGTCGCCGACGACCGTCGCCGCGTGCAGGTCCGTCCCCTTCGCCTTCAGCTCGGTCTCGACGATCTTCTTGGCGTTGTCCCACGCCCCGCCGGCGTTCGCCATGAAGATCGCCTGGTACAGCCCGAACAGCGCGATGCTGATCAGGTAGCCGATGAAGAAGTAGGAGTCGAGGAACGCGAACCCGAGGGTGGAGAAGAACACCACCAGGAAGATGTTGAACATCCCGGCCTGGGCGTACCGGGTGCAGATCTCCACCACCTTCTTCGAGTCCTCGGTGCTCGCCTTCGTCACCGTGTCGTCCAGCTTGATGTTCGCCTTGATGAACTCCACCGCCCGGTAGGCGCCGGTGCTCACCGCCTGGGTGCTGGCGCCGGTGAACCAGTACACCACCGCCCCGCCGGCGATCAGCCCGAGCAGGAACAGCGGGTTCAGGATCGACAGGTTCACCACCAGCTCCGGCTTCAAGCCCTGCGTCAGCCCGACGATGATGGCGAAGATCATCGTCGTCGCCCCGACCACGGCGGTGCCGATGAGCACCGGCTTGGCCGTCGCCTTGAAGGTGTTCCCGGCGCCGTCGTTCTTCTCGAGGTTGTCCTTCGCCGTGTCGAAGTCGGCGGCGAACCCGAAGTCGCGCTGGATCTCTTCGCGGATGCCCGGGATCGTCTCGATCGTGCTCAGCTCGTACACGCTCTGCGCGTTGTCCGTCACCGGGCCGTAGCTGTCGACCGCGATCGTCACCGGCCCCATACCGAGGAACCCGAACGCCACGAGACCGAACGCGAACACCGCCGGCGCGAGCATGATCGGCGGGATGCTCAGGCTGATCCACCACGCCAGGCCCATCAGCCCGAGGATGGTCATGCCGATCCAGTAGGCGCTGAAGTTCCCGGCGACGAACCCGCTCAGGATGTTCAGCGACGCCCCGCCCTGCCGGCTGCTCGTCACCACCTCGCGGACGTGCCCGCTCTCGGTGCTGGTGAACACCTTCACCAGTTCGGGGATGATCGCCCCGGCGAGCGTGCCGCAGGTGATGATCGTGGACAACTGCCACCACAGGTCGGTGTTCCCGGCGATGTCCGGGATGAGGAGGAACGACACGATGTAGGTGAGCACCACCGAGACGATCGACGTGATCCACACGAGGAACGTGAGCGGCGCCTCGTAGTTGAAGTCGCGGGCCTCGCTGTACTTCGCCTTGGCCCGCGCCTCGTTGATGAAGTACGACGCCGCCGACGCGATCACCATCATCACCCGCATCATGAAGATCCAGACGAGGAGCTGGATCTGCACCTTCCCGGCGGCGGCGGCCGCGGCGGCGGTCTGCTCCGCGGTCGCGCCCGCGGCGGTCACGCCGGCCGGCAGGAACAGCGCCGGGGTGACGGCCAGCAGGATGAACGAGATCAGCGCCACGCCGGTGACGCCATAGGTCTCGAACCCGTCGGCCGACGGGCCGACCGAGTCGCCGGCGTTGTCGCCGGTGCAGTCGGCGATGACGCCGGGGTTGCGGGCGTCGTCCTCCTTGATCTTGAAGACGATCTTCATCAGGTCGGCACCGATGTCGGCGATCTTGGTGAAGATGCCGCCGGCCACCCGCAGCGCCGCCGCGCCGAGCGACTCGCCGATGGCGAACCCGATGAAGCACGCCCCGGCGAGCTCGCCGGGGATGAACATCAGGATGATGAGCATCAGGAGCAGCTCGACCGAGATGAGCAGCATGCCGATGGAGATGCCGGCCTTGAGCGGGATGGCGTAGCACGGGTACGCCTTGCCGGTGAGGGCGGCGAACGCGGTCCGGCTGTTGGCGAACGTGTTCACCCGGATGCCGAACCACGCCACCCCGTAGCTGCCCAGAATCCCGACGACGCTGAAGAACAGGATGATCGCCACCCGCTCGGGCGGGAACCCGTGCTGCGTCTGCTTCGTGACCGGGTCGGTGTAGGTGGTGAGGTAGCCGAAGTAGACGAAGATGATCGCCCCGATGAACAGCCAGAGGACGAACAGGAACTTCCCCTGGGTGAACAGGTACGTCTTGCAAGTCTCGTAGATCAGCTCGCTGACCGCCCGCATTGAGCTGTGGACGGGCATGTTCTTGAGCTGGTTGTAGACGACGAGCCCGAACACCAGCCCGGCGGCGGACACGACGAGCCCGAGGAAGAGGAGGTTGTTCCCGCCGATCCCGCCGAGGAACTGGGCGTCGTTCAGGTTCGGGAGGACGAGGTTGGCCTCGCCGCCTCCCGACTTGGGCGCGCCGCCGGCCGGGTCGGCGGCAAGCGCCGGGCCGGCGAAGCTGAGCAAGGCCAGGAGGGCAGCCGCGGCGCGGGCCACGGGCCGCGGCGCCCGCTGGTCGGGAGAGTCGGTCGGCATGTCGCGGTTTCCTACGCAGGACACGGGATGGCGAGTCGACTTGGCAGAGGCTCCGACGGGTCGGAGTCCGGGATAGGGTAAACGACCGGTCGGGCCGGAGCAACACCCGCGTGAAGGGAAGGTGAAGATACGGCGGGTCATCCCGACAGCGCGAACGACCGGCAGAACTCCCACACTGTCGCCACCCCGTCCACCAGATCCGACGGCGGCCCGGCGATGCGGTGGTTGAGCTGTCCCTTCCCGCCCGGCCAGTGGTGGCCGAGACCGTCGATCTCCGCGGCCCGGAACGACACCGGCCCGGGGTACACGTCGGTCCGCACGCCGTTCGCGTCCGATTCCAACACCGGCTCCGTCCCGCAGCCGAGGATCGTCGCCCATCGCGTCAGCGTCTCGGCGACGGGGCGGCGCTTGACGAGGCGGTGTTTCCACGGGCTGCGCACCTCGCCGCCGCGGACCGGCACGAGCGGGTCGGCGGCGCCGATGAGGTACAGCGTCGGCACCGGCCGCGCCGGGCGGAAGCCGGCGGGGACGCGGCAGTACCCGGCGACCGGCACCACCGCCGCGACGCGCTCGCTCAGCTCCGCCGCGACGCGGAACGCCATCGCCGCGCCGTTCGAGAACCCGGTGACGGAGACGCGCCGCGCGTCAGCGCCTCGGGCGACGGCGTCGGAGATGACGGCGGACAGGAACGCGAGGTCGTCCGCGGGCGGGCCGGACGGGTCGAGCAGGTCCGCCTCGGGGCCGTCGGTGCGGACCCGCCAGAGCGGCGGGTTCGTGAGGAACTTCGGCGGCTGCGTGCGGTCGGGTGGGAGCGCGTCGGGCAGCGCGAGGGCGAAGCCCTCCCGCGCCGCGAAGGCGGACCAGCCGGTCTCGCCGTCGGCCCAGGCGGCGGTGCCGCCGGCGCCGTGGAGCACGACGACGAGCGGCGGCGCGACCGGCCCCGCCGCCGGGGCGAAGTGCAGATACGACCGGTCGCCGAGGGCCACGCGGGTGAGCAGGGGACCGCCTCCGCGCTACTTCGGGGGCGCCTCGACGCTGTTGAAGAACGCGGCCACCGCGTCGGCCTTGTTCTTGTGCTGCACCACGGCGATGTACCCCGTGTTCCCGACCACCACCGACCGCGTCACCACGGTCGCGTCGGTCAGCGAACTGTGGCCCTCGGCCTCCTTCGCCTGCCCGCCGAGCCAGTCCACCGACCGCGGCGGGCCGGAGTCCTTAACGCCGAGGTTCATCAGACCGGCGGCCGCCTTCAGATCCCTCTCCTGGTCGGCGGCCTTCGACTTGGCCCGGAACTTGACGACCGCCAGCGTGCAGGTCAGGCTCCCGTCCGACTCCATGTACTGCCACGACTTGGCGCTCTGGACCGCGACCGTCTGGATCGTCAGATTGCCGTCGTCCGGGGTGCCGGGGAACGCCGCCCGGACCGACTTGTCCGGCGCCTCGAACTTGACCCACCCGGCCGGGAGCCCCCCGCCGGCGCCGTCGGCCTTCTTCCTCGCGTCGTCGATCTGCTTCTGCTTGACGTCATTCTCGGCACGGGCTTTCTCAGCCGCTTCCTTGATTCGGCCGACGGCGACGTACGCCACGACCCCGCCGCCCCCGCAGCAGGTGAGCAGGAGGAACCCGCCGCCCAGCAGGATCAACAGCAGCGGCGACTTCTTCTTCTCCCCGTCCGGCCGGCGGCCGCGCGGGCGGTCGTCGTCGCCGGCATCGTCCTCGGCGTCGCGCGGGCGGCGGCGCGGGCGGTCGCCACGGTCCGGCGGCGGGGCGTCGTCGCCCTCGTCGCGGCGCCGGCGGCGGTCACCCCGCTCCCCGCGATCGCCCTGCTCTTCGCGGTTGCCCCGCTCCCCGCGCTCCTCGCGGTCGCCCCGGCTCCTGCCCCCACCGCCGGCCGACACGGCGGCCCCGAAGTCGAACGCCCCGCCGCCACCCGCTGCCGGCGGCGGGGGCGATGCGGGTTCGGGCGGGGGCGGCGGGGCTGACCGCCGCGGCGGCGGGGGCGGCGCCCCACCGCCGAAGTCGAACGGGGTGCCTCCGCCGCCCGCTGCCGGCGGCGGCTCGGCGGCGGGGACGGCCATGACCGCCTGGCACTTCGGGCACTTCACCTTCTTACCGGCGGCCGCGTCGGGTGCGTTCAGCCGCGTCTGGCAGCTCGCGCAGACGACCGGGATGGGCATGGCGGGGCTCCGCGGGGGGCGTTGCGGACGATTCTAGCGGCCCGGCCTGCGAAAAGCGCGGGCGCGTCCCCGCCCCCGCGCCCGAGTACGCTCACCCTCCGTTCCCCCATCGGCGCCCGGTTCCGCGACCTCGGCGCCGTGAGCGCCGACCTCCGCGGCCGCGCCTCACCGACCAACACACGCACCGGGTCCATCATCCTGAAGGGGCGGTGGGCCGAGCGGCACTACGACCGCATCGAGACGGCCGTCCAGGGGCGTCATCCGCTCCGGGCCATCACCCCGTCCCTGGTGTGTCGACCGCGTGGCCGTTCCGCAACCTTCCGACAACATTCACAAATGCCTCTCGGTAACGTCACCGCGGGTTCATTGAGTAGCTTGGCGTCGCCCGGGAACGGCCCGCCCGGACACGTCCACACCCGTTCCAGCGCCGAGAACCACCTCTTGAACAGCCAAACCATCCAGCGGCAGTACGACGAGGTCGTCGCGGAGCACTACGACTTCGACCCCCAGGGCGTGACCGCGGGCTCGCTCGACCGGGCCCTGGCCCAGCTGCGGTCGTTGGCGCTCCAGGACGGCGACGACCCGTTCCGGGTGCTCGACCTGGGGGTCGGGACGGGGCTGTTCCTCGCCCGGGTCGCCGCCCTGTTCGGCGACCGGGTCGTGCCGTTCGGGGTGGACGTCTCGGAGAAGATGATCGACCGGGCCCGCGGCCGGGTGCCCGGGCTGACCGCCGCGGTGGACACCGCCGCCCACCTCGACGCCCACTTCCCGGGGCAGTCGTTCGACCTGGTCTGCACTCACTTCGTCACCGGCTTCGTCCCGATGCGGGTGCTGGCCCCGCTCATCCGCGCCCGGCTGGACGACGGCGGGTGCTGGTCGTTCGTCGGCGGCACGATGGCCGGCTTCCCGGCCCTCCAGGCCAAGGCCGACGCGCCACTTGTCCGCTGGCTCGGGGGCAAGCCGGCCGCGCCCGCGGACGAGATCGTGTGCAACCCGGTGAACCGCGACGAGGTAGTCCGCTCGCTGGAGGAGAACGGGTTCGCCGTGCGGGCGTGCGAGGTGTTCGAGCCGAAGGTCGAGTTCCCCGACTTCGACCGGTTCCTGGAGTTCGCCTACCGCGGCGGGTGGCTGACCCCGTTCGTCGAGGCCGCCGGGCTCCACAAGGCGGGCTGGCTCACCCAGTTCCTGATGAACCGGTTCGTGTTCCCGATGTCCGACAATCACAGTATCGTGATTGCTCTCGCCGAGAAGGTCGAGGGGTGACGGGCGTGTGCGTGTATGGTTTTCGTCTGGCCGCGTAGCGGCCGGCTCCCTCCCCCCTTGAGGGGGAGGGTTGGGGAGGGGGGCACCACCTGCGACGGAGAACGGGGCGCTGGACCCCGCGAACTCCGCATCAGGTGGTGCCCCCCACCCCGCCGCGAAGCGCGGCGACCCTCCCCCTCAAGGGGGGAGGGTGGCGAGCCCACGGCTCGCCCCAAAGCACCACTGCGTCGGCAATCTTCACCCGGCCGCGTAGCGGCCGGCTCCCTCTCCCTTGAGGGGGAGGGCTGGGGAGGGGGGCACCACCTCACACGGAGTTCGGGGGGCTGAGCCCACCGACCCATCGCAGGTGGTGTCCGCCGCGATCGAAATGACACGAACTCAGGCCGCCCACCGCTTCCGGTCGAGGACAAGGTAGTTGAGCAGGAACGGCACCTCGTAGAAGAGGAGTACCCAGAACAGCGCCCGTCCCTTCGGGTACTTCCGGTCGAACTCGGTCATGTCGCTGGCCCGGGTGAACACCTTGTGGCTCCACGCCTGGAGCTTGTAGCAGACCGGGATAAGCAACAGGTAGGCCCACACCGCCCACGGCGGCAGGATCGGGGTGAACACCACCGCGGCCACGAACCCGGTCAGGAACACCGCCAGCGCCAGCGTCACCCGCAGCGGCAGGTGGGGGGCGACGGCGAGGAAGTAGGTCGCGGCCAGCCCGGCCGGGAGCCACCACTCCGCGAGCAGGGCGTACAGGAACCCGTACACCCCGAACCAGACACCGAACAGGGCGGCGAGGTGGGCGAGGTTGATGCCGAGCTGCGAGTGCCGGCACAGGTGCCGGGCGTACAGGTCGGCGAAGTCCACCTGGATAAGACTCAACGGCCGGGCGCCGGTGGCCGGTGAGGCAGTCACGGGTTCGGGTTCGGTCGTGGTACTCATGGTCATCCCCTCCGCAGGGTCGCGGTCGCTAGGTCGCCGAAGGCCCCCGCCAGCACCCGGGGGAGCGGCCGTCGCAGCACCTCGATAATCGTCCCGGCTGCCGCCCGCAAGTCGTCCGGGGTCGCGGTGAGCGACGGGGTGAGCTTCAGCACGTTCGGCTCATACTGACAGAACCCGGCCAGCACCGGGAACCGCGGGTGCTTGAGCATGGTGAGCAGGTAGAGCGAGTACAGCTGCTTCCGCAGCCACCGCCGCGGGCCGCGGTCGGTATCGAGCTCGACACCCACGAGCAGGCCGAAGGCCCGCACGTCGCGGACCGCGGTGCAGCCGGCCAGTCCCTCGCGGAGCAGGCGGGCGAAGAGCTCGCCCGACTCCGCCACCCGTTCGGGGAGCCGCAGGTCGCCGGCCCGGCGGAGCACGTTCAGCACAGTCCGGTAACCGGCGTCATAACCGTAGCGGCGGCGGAGTATGTCGGGCAGGTCGGACCCCGCCAGCGCGTCGCGGACCGTGTCCGCGAAGAGGGTGAGCGAGAACGGGACCATCATGTCCGAGGTGCCCTTGCCGAGCACGAGCAAGTCGGGCGCGAGCCCGAGGGCGGCGGACCGGGTGAACGGGCCGGTGCGGCACATCCCGGTCTGCACCTCGTCGATCAGGAGCAGGTGGCCGTGCCGCCCCCGGCTGTCGGCGAGGAGGCGGAGCACGGCGTCGGGCACCGCGCGGACGCCGCCGACGGCCTGGACGAGCTCCGTCTGCACCACGGCGACCGGGTACTTCGTCAGGAGTTCCTCGATGCGGGCGGGCGCGTCCGGGGCGAACGGGTCGGCGTAGAGCACGTCCGGGTAGAGTGGGTCGATCCGCTCCTTGTACTTGGGGCTGGCGGTGCCCGCGAGCGCCAGCAGCGTCTTGCCGCCGTAGCCCGACTTCAGCGCCAGCACGTGCCGCCGCGGGTGCCGGGCGACGAGGGCGAGCTTGAGGGCGTTCTCGATCGCGCCCGCCCCGCTCACGGCCGGGAGCACGTTCCCGAGCCCGGTCAGACCGCGGAGCCGGGAGGCGACTTCGCCGGCCGGGTCCGGCACGTCCGCCAGGGCGGCGAGTTCGGCCGTGTAGCCCGGCGGGTTGTGGCCGCGGATGCTGCACGCCACGCCGCTGACCGCGTCGAACACCCGCCGCCCGCCGGCGTGGACGAAGTCGCCGCTGGCGCGGACCCCGGGCACATCGAAGCCCGCCACGCGGATCGTCTTGCCCAGCGCCGGACTGTACAGCCGACGGAATGCCCGGCCGCGCTCCTTCAGGTCGTCGCGCAGCCGCCCCAGTTCCGGCTCGACCGCCGCCCAGAACGGCGGGTCGGTCGCCTTCAGGCAGTTCAGGAAGTGGAGCGTCGAGACCGTGTTCGGCTGGAAGGTCGTGGAGTGGAACGTGGCCTTCCCGCGGCGGTTCCAGTGGTCGTAGAGCGACTTGCGGGCGGTGAAGGCGGCGAACGGCACGTCCCGGTTCACGAACGACTCGTCGAAGACGACCACGTCCGCCGGCAGGTCGCGGAGCCCGCCGGGCGCGCGGCGCAGGGCGGCGAGGCTGTCCCGGTCCACGCAGGCGATGACGAGTGGCGCGTGCGCGGTCACCGCCCGCCGGGCGATGGCGTCCAGGTCGCCGAGCGTGCCGTCCGGCTTCGGGATCATCACGACGAGCCCGACCGGCTCGTCGGCGCCCGGCGTCGCGCCCGGCCCGGCGATCACCAGCCCGGGGATGAACTCGGCCGTCCCCCCGCCCGCGGTCGGGGCCGAAGCGAACGGCCCGAGCCGGCCGGCCGGGTCGATCACCAGCCCGGTCGCCGGTCGGCCGGTGCCGCTGCCGTCGTAGCGAGCGAGCTTGATCGCGCCGGCCAGCGCCTCGTCGAAGCTGTTGGCCAGGAAGGTCTGGTAGCCCCGGCCGGCGGCGGGCGGCTTCCAGGTGGTCTCGGCGTACTGCCCGAGGCAGTAACACGTCTCGGCGACGAACGGGTTCAGGTACAGGCGCAGCAGGTTCGGCAGCTCCTCCCGGAGCATCTGGTCGAGCGTGTCGGCGAGCGGCGGGGTCGGGGCCATGCGGGGGGTCACCTGCTGTGCTTGCCGGGGTTGGAGCGGACGACCGCGAACGTGCGCGCCAGGTACTCCTCGAACGCCCCCCGGCTGCGGCGGAGCATGAACATGTCGGACGAGATGCAGTCGTGGTCGCGGAACGGCGAGTGCGGGAACCCGTCGCGCCGGATGAGCCGGAGCTGGATCTTCTTCAGCGGCAGCGTCCGGTGGTCGGCCCAGAATCGGGCGAACTCGTCGGCCGTGAAGAAGAGTTCGACGTGCCAGACCAGGCGCCGGGTGAGCGTGTGCATCAGGTACGCAGTGACCGGGTTCTCTTCCAGCCGGTCCCACAGCCGGCCGAGGGCGTCGCGCGGCAGTTCCAGCACCGGGGCCTGCGCCCCGTCCGCGTCCGAGTAGAACCGGGCGATCGTGGCCGTGTCGCCGGCCGCGTTCGGCTTGCGGACCTCGACGTTGGTGGGCCGCGGGTCGCGGAGCGCGGCCAGGATCGTCGCGGCGTCGGGGTTCGTCAGCTCCTCGCGGTTCATGAAGTACCGCGACCGCGGCTTCACGCGGACCTCGAGCCGCAGGAGGACCACACCCGATCGCATGTTGTAGACGTGCTCGCGGAACGCCGGCTCGTCGCTCGCCGTCGCGATCAGATGGTCCGCGGCGGGGTCGTAGAGGAGCACCTTCGTGATCGTCTCGGCGAGGCAGGAGTAGTCCGCGGCCGAGCCGTGGATCGGCACGAAGTAGGCGGTGCCGAGGCACACGTAGGAGAAGTTCGGGACGACGTAGAGCGTCTGGTTGGTGGCCGCGAGCAGGTCCAGCGCCTTGCGGACGGTGGTACCGCCGTCGGCGCGGATCCGGTCGGGGCCGGCCTTGCGGACGCGGTTCAGCAGGACCGTGCTCACGACCGTCTGCTCGGGGTAGTGGTGGCCGAAGTGGTTGACCCCGTGGTTGTAGCCCACGACCTTCACGTACCGGGCGTTGGCCGGGTGGCACAGCGCCCGGAGCTCGTGGAGCGATCGCGGCCGAAGTGTGTGGAAGCTGTGGCGCCGCAGGGCGAGCGCGACGAGCTCGCCGAGCAACAGCCACGACAGCAGCCAGCAGAGAGCGGTGACGCCCGCCGACAGGACGCCCCGCGGGGCGTGCTCGGCGAGGACGTCGCGCCAGGCGCGGTTCGGGCCGAGCACCGCGACCGCCCGCCGCCGCCCGCGGGGGCCGGCGGTCCGTTCCCGCTCGATCGCGGCGGAGAGTTCGTCCTCAGTCACGAAGCCGCTGCGCAGCCGGCGCGGCACCAGCGGGTAGCACGCGCCGAACCACCGCAGGGCGGCGGACGCCGGCGATGTCGGCCCCAGCACGACCCCGGGGCGGAACACGACCACCCGGGCCGCCGAGCCCTTCAATTGGTCGAGGACGGACTTCTCGGCCGCGGCCGCGGCGAGGTCGCCGAGGTGGGTGCGGTACGTGCTCACCACGCCGACGAAGTCCGCGTCCCGCGCCCGGGCGAGCTTCTCGTCCAGCGCCCGGCGGTCGGCCGGCCGCGGCGTGAGGTGGAAGATCACGCCCGCGGCGCTCGTCGGGGCGTCGGTGCGGGCGGACCGGGCCTCAGCCGGGGTAGGTAAAGAGAGGCTGGCCATACCGGACCTTGTCGTTCGGGGATACCAGGGGCGTCACGCCGTCGCGCGGGGGTACGACTAGCACGACAGTCGAGCCGAGCTCGAACGTCGCCACCCACTCGCCGCGGCGGACGGGGAGTGGCGGGGTCCAGGTCTTCGTCGCCAGCTCGCGCTGCCGCGGCCGGAAGTCGGGGGCGGCGGGCAGGGTGACGTTCCCGACACCCCACCCGGCGACCATCACCAGCGCGCACGGCCCGAGCGGGGTCGTGAACCGGAAGGCGACCCGCTCGTTCAGCGTGTAGACCGGGAACTCGGCCCGCTGGAACGGCGGGTGGACCAGCAGCCGGGAGCCCGGGACGTGGGTCGCCTCGTGCAGCTCGCCGTCCTGCGGGGCGAAGACGCGGTGGCAGTCGATCGGCGAGAGGAACACGACCGCGAAGTGCCCGCCCTCGAACGCCGCGGTGTCGGTCTTGGGGAGGAGCGACTCGAGCGTGTACTCGATCCGCTTGAGGGTGAGGATGCGCCCCTTCTCGACGCGGCCGACGTCCTGCACCGTCCCGTCGCACGGGGAGAGGAACTGCGGCGTGCCGGCCGGGATGGGGCGGAACTCGGGGCGGACGCCGCGGGTGAACAGGGCGTTGAGGGTGGGGTACTCGGCCAGCGGCCGGTCCATCTCGGCCTCGTTCAGCCCGGGCGGGTACTTCTTGCCGAACACGGTGCGGAACAGCCGTTCGCGGAGCCGGCGCGACGGCAGCGGCAGCCGGGCGAGCGTGACGCCCAGGAGCGCCGCCCCTAGCCCGACCGGCCCGCCGTGGATGGCCCACGCCTGCCGCCGCTGCTCGCGGCGGATCGCTCCCTGCGACGGTGTCAAACCGGCCTCCGGGTCTAGAGTTCCGCCGCCGCGACGTCCGCGACGCGGAGGGCGTTGGCGATGATCGTCAGGGCCGGGCCGACCCCGAGCGAGGTGGGGAGGAAGCTGCCGTCCACCACGAACACGTTCGGGTGGCCGAACAGCCGGCAGTCCCGGTCGAGCACCGCGTGGGCCGGGTCGGTGCCGAACCGCAGGGTGCCGCACTGGTGGGCGACGTGCTCGTCGGACGCGAACTTCTTGCGGATCGCCACCACCGCCCCGGCCTGCTTCAGGATGCGGGCCATCTCCCGCCCGAGCCGCTTGCCGCGGTAGCGGTCGTACTTCCCGAATCGGTGGCGGAGCCGCGGTTGGCCGTCCGGGCCGAGAGTCACCCGGTTGGCCGGGTCGGGCAGGTCCTCCACGATCCCGGCCAGCGGGAGCATCCGCCGGCGCAGGAAGTGGACGAACCGGCGGGGCACGATCCGCGGGGCCATCTTCGCCGTCATGAGCGGGCCGGGCACCGGCAGCGACGAGACCAGCCCCATCTTGTGGGGCGTCTTGCGGGTGCCGAAGTAGAAGTCGGTGAACCCGACCTGCTTGACGAACGTGTTCTCGGCCCCGGTCGGGGCGCGGAAGATGCCGACAGTGATCGGCGACAGGTGGGGCATGTAGTTGCGGCCGACGTGCGGCCCGGTGATCCCCGACCGGAGGAGCAGGACGGGCGAGTTGAGTGCCCCGGACGCCAGGGCGTAGCGGCGGGCGCGGACCACCGACGCCGTGCCGGTGGCCCGGTCCAGGAGGCGGGCGCCGGTGACCCGGCCGCCGCCGTCCCGCTCCAGCGCTTCCACCTCCACCCCGGTCAGCACCCGCAGCGGCAGCCCTTCGGCCGCGGCCCGGTCCAGCAGCTGCGCCGACGACCCGCGCGCCCCGGTGGGGCAGACGTACCCGGCGCACGCCCCGCAGCGGAGGCACTTGGTCGGGTCGATCGCCAGGGGCAGTTGGAACGGCTTCAGCCCCCGCCGGCGGGCGGCCGTCATCAGCCGGTCGTTGACCGGGTGGAGCGGGAGCGGGCGGTGCGGGTACGCGGCCGGCCGGGGGAGGGGGCCGTAGTCCTCGTCCCCGGACCCGGCCACGCCGAACAGCCGTTCGGCCTCCGCGTAGTGGGGCTCCAGGTCGTCGTAGCCGATCGGCCAGTCCCACACCTCGCGCGGGAGGCGGCGGCCGTAGTGCCGGCCGGGGTGGAAGTCGTCCCGGCTCGGCCGCAGGAGCGCCCCGCCGAACAGGGCCGTGCCGCCGCCGGGCACGCCGCCCATGTAAAGCCGCCTGGGCGCCCCGTTGACCTCGACCGGGCGGTCGTCGTAGGGCGCCTTGTCGATGAGGGTGGCCCGCTCGTCGTGGCCGGCCGGCGAGCCGGTACGGCCGCGCTCGACGAGGACGACCGACTTCCCCGCCCGGGCGCAGGCGTAGGCGAACGTCGCGCCCCCGGCCCCGCTCCCGACGACCAGTACGTCGCAGTCCGGGGGGACACCGACCGGAGTCGGTACGACCTCAAGAGCGGCCCGCCGCGAGCCGGTGGGATGAACCATCGACGGCACCCCCGACGGGACGCTCAGCGCATCACGTGAAGACTCCCCATCCCATTACGCCCCCTCCACTCGCGTTCAAGCGGACTCACGGAGAGTTCACGCGGGCTTCACGCGACTTCAACAGAGTCCGAGTGGATGATGTGGCGTCTGGGGGCAAAGTCTCTTGGGGTATTCGTCCCGAACCGCGGATTCTCCATCTGCCGCGATGACAATATCGAACTGGTGCTGTGTCGGCGGAGGTGTAGGGGTTGGTAGCCGCGGGCTTAACAGGCTGAGACACAACCCCCGGGAACCATTGCTTTTCAAGGCGATTCGGGGGTTGTGTCAGTGCCTCTAAACTCGACTGGTGCCGAGTAGATCTCCTTCACGGTAACGAATGTGTGTCGGCCTCGTGGGCCACGGACCGGAACCGGCGGAACCGGCCGATGGCAGGCTCGACCACGACCCGCCGCCGGCGGAACGCCCGGTTGTACCCCACGTCCTCCGGCGGGCGATCCCCCGGCGGGATGTGTTCCGGTCGGTGCGGGCGTTGGAGCAGGCGATCGAGTCGTACCTGGCCGAGCACAACGCCGACCCGAAGCCGTTCCGGTGGCCGGCGACCGTGGTGGGACGGACGTATCACTCGAACAGCGTCGGCCCTTCGGGCCGGGGCTTCGGCGGGGTGACCTTCCCCAGCACCGGGTACGCCCGCGGGGTGACGATCCGGCCCCGCGGCGACCGCACGATGAACTGCTCCCGCAACAGGTACGGCTCGATCTCGTCCGAGAGCGTGTCCGCCGCGAGGTTCATCGTCGCCGCCAGCGCCTCCACCCCCGTCGGGCCGCCGCCGAACACGTCGATCAGCGTCTCCAGGTAGCGGCGGTCGTTCTTGTCGAGGCCGTCGGCGTCCACCTCGGCCTTGTCGAGCGCGGCGTGCGCGACCTCCTCCGTGATGACCCCGTCGTGCAGCGCCGCCGAGTAGTTCCGCGCCCAGTGCAGCCGCGCGTTCGCCACCCGCGGGGTGCCCCGGCTGCGGCGGGCGATCTCGTGCGCGGCGCCGTCGGTGATCGGCGTGGCCAGCTTCGCCGCGTTAACCCGCACGATCGTGGCGAGCTCCTCGACCGAGTAGAACTCCAGGTGCTCGTGCATCTTGAACCGGTCGCGCATCGGGCCGGACAGCATCCCGCTCCGCGTCGTCGCGCCGATGAGCGTGAACCGCTTGAGCTGGTAGTTGATGGTGCGGGCGCTCATCCCCTCGCCGAGCACGATGTCGAGCCGGAAGTCTTCCATCGCCGGGTAGATGAACTCCTCGACCACCCGCGGCATGCGGTGGATCTCGTCGATGAACAGGATGCTCCCCTCCTCCAGGTTGGTGAGGAACGGGAGGAGGTCGGCGGGCTTGCTGAGCGCCGGGCCGCTGGTCATCTGGATGGACGTGCCGAGCTCGTTGGGGAGCACGGTGGCGAACGTGGTTTTGCCGAGCCCGGGCGGGCCGTCGAAGATGATGTGGCCGAGCGGCTCGTTGAGCTTCTTGGAGGCGCGCACGGCGATCTCGAGGCGCTCGGCGACCTTCCGCTGGCCGACGACCTCCTTGAGGAGCTTCGGGCGCAGCGCCGCATCGACCTTCTTCTGGCCGTCGTCGCCCGGGGCGGGGCCGATCACTTGTTCGCGCGGCATGGGGTGATCCGTGGAGTGATTTCAGCCTGAAGGGTCGGGGCTACGTTGCGGAGGAAAGTCGACTTCACGCATGGAAGCACTGAATTTGGTCCAACTTGGGGCGGTTGAGACCAACCCGAGTCGAATCCCCCTCCGCATCGATCCCGCCCGTGACTCCTAAGTCGTTGCATGGCTTCCGCTTCCCGCTTTTGCAAGCATTGCGGAGGATCGTCGGCATCGCGCTCGGAAGCTCCAAATCTTGGTCCTACTTGGGGTGCCCAGGGCGACGGTGTTACGCGCCTGGCCCTGGGCTGGGACGGGCTACTTCGCCCGCTTGTACTCGGCGAGGAGCTGCTTGGACCCCGCCTTCGTCTTGAACTCGGTCGGCCGGTCGCCGCCGCCGAGCTCGTAGCAGACGACGAGCGTGTCGCCGTCGAGTTTGTAGATCGTCTTCAGCGTCTTGCCCGCATTCGGGCCGACCTTGCCCAGAATGTCCATCTGCTTGGGCGTCTTGGCCGGGTCGAGCGTCACCGTCCCCTCGTCGTCCTTCCCGCCGATCACGACCTTGTACCCGCCGTCGGGGCGGATGGTGAGGTCGAGCCCCTTGACCACGTCGGTGAAGTCCTGACCGCCGGCCTCGGCCTTGATGATCGCCCACTTGCCGGCCATCGCCTTGAGGTCGGTGGCGGCGTCGGGCCGGGCGGACGCGACGGCGAGCGAGGCGAGCACGAACGCGACGGCGGGCGCGAAGCGGGACATCGGAACCTCGGGGTCGGGGCTACTTGGACTTTTCGCGGCGGTACGTCAGGAGCATGTTGCGGGTCGTGCCGGGCGCGTCGAACTTCGTCGGCCGCTTGTCGGCCTTGCCGTCGCCCTCCAGACACAGCACCAGAGTGTTGCCCTTGAGCTCGTAGATGCCCGGCAGCGTCTTCCCCTTGAACGGCCCGTCCGCGCTGCGGATGTCGATGCGCTTCGGGGTCTTCGTCGGGTCGATGGCGAACGTCCCCTTGTCGGTGTTCTTGGCGAAATCGACGGTGTACCGGTCGCCGGCGAGGATAAGCTTCATGCCGGCGAAGTCGTCGATGTGGTCGCGCCCTTCGAGCGTCGCCGCCTCGATCACCCACGTCCCTTGCAGCGCCTTGTGATCGGCGTCGTCGCCGCGCGCCGTGAGGACGGCGAGCGCAGCGACGGCGGTAGCGAGCGCGAGACGGAGCATGGAGAACCTCAGATCGGGTCGTTGTTGGCTTTCGTAGGTCGGGTCGAGGCTTTGCGAGACCTGACACTGAGTGCCTGTGACGCACTGTGTGAACCCGGAGCGAAATCCCACACAGGTTCGCGCTTCCGGCCGGCTGTCGTTCGTGCCCGGTGCCCGTGTCAGGTCTCGCAAAGCCTCGACCCGACCTACGAAAGCCAGCGGTCTAGCAATTACGCTCCCGCTACCGCACGAGCGGCACATCGGGCGGCAAAACCTCTAACTCGGACCGTAGCGCCGCTTCGAGCCGATCGTCTTCCGCGTAGAAGATGTGCGGTGCCGGCTCACCAGAGCGCACGAGGTTCACGACGATCTGCGCCAGCCGTAGGTCCGGGTTTGCCGCCCAGTATTGCCGCAGCAGTTCCACCATCCGCTCGATCCGCGCCGGGTCGCGCACAAGTCACCCTTTGTTGACGAAGATCAGGGCCAGCGCCTCCTGCACGGTCGTGAACCGCTGGCCGCTCTGGAGGAGTTGGTCGAGCCGCGCCCGGGCCTCGACCGGCGTGTACCCGACGCCCATCAACGCCTGGTACGTCTCGTCCACCACCTGCCCGTCGAACGCCACCGCCGCCGGCTCCGGCGCGGCTGCGGCGGCCGGCTTGCGGCGCCCCCCCGCCTTCGGCGCCTCGACCACCGCGTCGGGCGGGGGCGCGTCAGCCGGGGTCGCGGCCATCACGAACGGGGTGATCTTCCGCTTCAGCGTCGTCACGATTTGTTCGGCGGTGGTGGCGCCGATGCCCGGCAGCGTGCTCAGCCAGCGGGCGTCCTGGCGGGCGATCGCGTCGGCGATCTCCTTCACCGGCCGGGCCATCGCCTTCAGCGCCTTCTTCGCCCCGATTTTCTCGACCGTGCAGAACAGGTCGAAGAAGTCGAGCTCGACCTCCGTCAGAAACCCGATCCGCCGCGGCACGAACCGGTTCCCGCCGCTGTTCCCCTCCAGGTACTCGGTGATGTGGAACGTGATCTCATTCCCGGTGCGCATCTGGATGACGCGGCGGACCGCCTCGGGGACGAGCACCTGGTACTCGAACGGGCCGACCGCGACGCGCGCCTCGTCTTCCACCACCCGCACCAGCACGCCGGTCATCTTCGTCATCATGGCGGGGCCGGTGTTTCGAGTTTGGTGTTTGGTGTTTCGGGTTTACTCGGCGTCGATCTCGTCGGGGTCGCTGCCGAATAGCGCCCGCTCGTTCACCCCGGTGACGGTGGCGAAGCGGGTGCCGCGGCCGAGCCCGCCGGACGCGAAGTAGTGGCACAGGGCGATCCCCAGTGCGTCGGCCACGTCGTGCGGTTCGGGCGGGGCGGCGAGGTTGAGTTCGCGGGCGACGGCGTGCTGCATCTGCTCCTTCGACGCCCGCCCGTGGCCGGTGATGAGCTTCTTCACCCGCGCCGGGGCGTAGCTCAGCACCGGGATGCCGCGCTGCGCCCCGGCGAGGAGGAACGCGCCGCGGGCGTGGGCCATGAGGACGGCGGTGCGGGGGTGGTCGTAGTGGGCGTACAACTGCTCCACCGCCATCACCGCCGGCTTCCACTGGTCGAGCACCTCACACACGCCATCGTAAAGCGTCCTCACCCGGACCGCCATGTCGGCAGTATCGCGCCCGGCGGCCGAACGGACGACGCCGGCCTCGCACACCCTCGGGCCGCCCTCGGCGAACTCGAGGACGGCGTACCCGGTGGTCTGGAGCCCGGGGTCGAGCCCGAAGACGCGGCGCGGCGCGGGGATCGGCGTCGGTGACATGAATGATACCCCGGCGCGGCAGGCAGTGGAAGGGCGAACAGTATCGGTGTCATCGGCACCGACCCGCCACCGCCTCCACTCGGATCACGGCGGCGGGGCGGCAGCCTCCCCGGCGACCGTGACGGGTACGCGGAACGTGTCGGCCAGATAGCGTGCGCGCTCCGCCGGGTCAACCAGCGTGGGGTCGTCGGCGTGAATTCGGCTCAGCAGATCGGCCAGACGTTCCGCGACACGCGTGTTGCACCGATCTGCGGTCTCTCGGAGGAACCGACCGAGACAGTCCATGTCGTCGGCGGTCGGGACGAGTACCCGTGGGGCCGGGACGCGGCGCTGGGCCAACACCCGAAGTTTCACGGCATCGGCCTCGGTCACAACGCCCACGTTATGCACCACCGAATGCCGGAGCTGCCAGACGAGTTGAAGCGAGTCCAACCGCTCTCGCTCGACGGCGGGCTGCTTCGGGAACAGTTGGAAGGGGTCGAGCGGCCGCGCGGCGCGGGACGTGTCATCCAACAGGCTCTTGAACCGGTCGTTCACGACCTTGCAGTCGTGCCACAACAGGGGTTCGGACAGCGCCTTCCCGATCGACCCGGCGGTGTAGTACCCGACCAGCGAACTGCCCCTGATGTTGAAGTCGTCGAACCGGTCGTCGGACGTAACCGGAGCCAGGAGGTCCACGCACCCGGCCGCCAGTTCTTTGAAGAACCGTTCCAGGTTCTCGACCATGCTGACCAGGGCCATTTGCCGGACCCGGCCGAGGTGCTTTCCGCCCGCCGGCCCCGGCTTCCGGGCGGCCCAGGCAAGGGTTTTCACGAACGCCGCCTGGGTGTGCCTGAAGTGCCCGATCGGCGACCGGGATTCCCGCGGTAGGGGTTCCGAGTGGGTCGGGAGTTCGCGGAGGGCGAGTGCGATCTCACCTTCGGTCATACCCCACCACCGGGTCGGGCGTGGTGCGGATGGTGGCGAACACCCGCGTGGCTTGAGCATCCTCCGACAGCAGCCACTCGTCCGTCTCACCCTTCCAGGCCATGCAGAAGCACTTGTCGTCGGCCCACTCCGGCAGTGGCTGCGAGCGGTCGATCTGGTAAACCGCGTCGCCGATCGGGGTGGCAAGCCGTTCGACCTGATCGGCGCCGATCACCTGCCCCCCCGCCGCGGCGTCGTCCTTCGGGGCTTGGACCAGAATGGGACGGGCCGCGCGGCGCAACACGGCGGCCAGTTCGTCGCCCCGACAGGACGAGGTCAACCGGGACTCCAGGTACACGTCCCCGTCGATCATCCACCAGTGGTTCGGGCCGAACCCGTCCACCCACTTCGCCAGTTCGGCCGAGGAGATCTCGTAGTGCGGGCCATCGGCGATCGCCATCACAGTCCCTCCGGGCGGGTGATCGTATTCTACCCGACGCGCCAGGTGGTGCCGGTCGCGCGGTCTTCGAGGGTGACGCCGAGGGCGGCGAGGCGGGTGCGGATCAGGTCGGTCTGCGCGAACAGCGCGGTCTTCAGCGGGTTGTCCTTCGCCGCCCCCTTCGCCTCGGCGCGGAGGTTCGCCCGCAGGTCGATCAGGAGTTGCATCAGCCCGCTCACCAGCTCGTCGCCCCCGCCGAGCGTCGCGGCCGGGGTGGCGAGCGTCAGGCCGAGGACGCCGGCGAGGTCGCGGACGAGCAGCGCCCCCTCCCAGAAGTCCGCCTTCGCCCCCGGGTTCGCGGTCGTCGGGTCTTCGAGCTTCTTCTCGTCCGCCAGCCGGTTCAGCCGTTTCAGCAGGTCGAACAGCACCCCGACGGCGCCGCCGGTGTTGAAGTCGTCGTCCATGTGCTCCCGGAACCGGTGCAGCACGTCGGCGTAGGCGAGCGTCATGGTGGCGCTGCCCGGGGGGGGCGTCGGCGGGAGCTGCGCGAACGCCGTGCCGGTCACCCGCCCGACCCGCTCGGCGAACCGGGTGAACGTCTCGAACGCCGCCTTCGCCGACTCCAGCCCGGCCGGGATCGGCGTGTTCGGGTTCTTCCAGTCCCAACTGCCCAGGTCGATCGGCGAGCGGTAGTGGGTCTGGAGGATGAAGAACCGCAGCACGTCGCCGGACACGTGCTTCAGGGCGTCGGCCACGTTGAGGACGTTCCCGAGCGACCCGGCCATCTTCGTCAACTTGCCGTCCTTGTCCCGCAGTTGCAGCAGTCCGTTGTGCATCCAGGTCCGCGCGAACTCCTTGCCCGTCGCGCTCTCGCTCTGGGCGAGTTCGTTCTCGTGGTGCGGGAACTGGAGGTCGAGCCCGCCGCCGTGGATGTCGAGGGTGTCGCCGAGGAGCTTGGTCGCCATCGCCGAGCACTCGATGTGCCACCCCGGGCGGCCCTTGCCCCACGGGCTGTCGAACTGCACCTCGGCCGGCTCGCCGGGCTTGGCGCCCTTCCACAGGGCGAAGTCGCCGGGGTTCCGCTTGCGGTCGCTCACCTCGATGCGCGCCCCGGCCTCCAGCTGTTCCGGGTCGCGGTTGCACAGCTTGCCGTAGTCGGCGTCCTTCGACACGTCGAAGTACACGTCACCGGCGGCGGAGTAGGCGTGTCCCTTCTCGATCAGCGTCGAGATCATCAGGATCATCCCGCCGACGTGCTCGGTCGCCCGCGGGAAGTGGTCGACGCCGGTGACGTTGAGCGCCTTGAGGCAGCCGAAGTAGTCCTCGGTCATCCTGGCCGCGAGTTCCGGCACGGTGGTGTTCAGCACCCGCGCCTGCTGGATGAGCTTGTCGTCCACGTCGGTGACGTTGACGACCCACGTCACCTTGTAGTCGAGGTACGCGAGGTAGCGCTTCACCGTGTCGAAGATGACCGGCCCGACCATGTGGCCGATGTGGCTCGGCTTGTACACGGTCGGCCCGCAGACGTACATCGTGACGCGGTCGCCCGGCTGCTTGTGGAACGCTTCCTTCTTCCGGGACAGCGTGCTGTACACCTGCAAGGCCATGAGTAAGTCCTTCAAAGTCAGCCACGGATGAACACGGATGAAACACGGATCAGAGACAAGAACCAAAACATCCTTCTGATCCGTGCTTCATCCGTGTTCATCCGTGGCCGGTTTTCGCAATCAATACCGTCGCATGGCAGCCGATCGCCTCGCCGCGGCCGATGTGGCCGACCCGCTCGCCGGTCTTCGCCTTCACGCTCACCGCGTCCGCCGGCACGCCGAGCAACTCGGCCAGCCGTGCCCGGATCGCCGCCTTCACCGGCCCGAGCTTCGGCTCCTGGGCGAAGACCGTCACGTCCAGGTTGCCGACCCGCCACCCGGCGGCGGTCAGCTTGTCCAGCGCCGCCGCCAGGAAGATGCGGCTGTCGGCGTCGCGGTTCGCCGGATCCGTGTCCGGGAACAGGTCGCCGATGTCGCCGAGCGCCGCCGCGCCGAGCAGTGCGTCGGTGACGGCGTGCAGCACTACGTCGGCGTCGGAGTGGCCGTCGAGCCCCTTCGGGTGCTCGACGGCCACTCCGCCGAGGATGAGCGGGCGACCGGCGACGAGCCGGTGCGTGTCGTGGCCACTGCCGACGCGGATGGTCACCCCGACCTCCTGGGGAACCGGGCAAGACGGGGGGGATTTTACTAGCGGCCGGCGGAACAGTACAACGCCGTTCGGGAAGGCGCTGGCGGGGGGCCATTTGGTGCTGTACCGTGGGTGCGTCTTGCCTCCCTCCCGGATGCCCTCATGCCCGCCGAATACCTCTTCCCGACCCGCCGCCGCTTCCTCGCCGCCGCAGCCGCTACCACCGCCTCCGCCCTCACCGCCACCGCCCGCCAGCAGCCGCCGGCGGCGCCAGTGACGTTCGGCGAGGGCTCCGCCCGCTTCACCCTCGACCCGGCGTGGGGACGCCTCCCCGACGGCCAGCGCTACGGCCTCGGCTGCGCCGTCGTCGTGGACGGCCGCGACCGGGTGTTCGTCACCTCGCGGTCGGCGTCGCCGTGCGTGGCGATCTTCGACCGCGACGGCCGCCTCCTCGAGACGTGGACGACCGACTTCGCCGCCGGCATCGGCATGACCCCGGCGCAGGTCGCGGGCACCGCGCACGGCCTGTACTGGAGCAAGGAAGGTAACAACGAGTTCCTCTACTGGACGGAGAACGTCTCCGCCCCGAAGGGCGCGCCGCGGATCGGTGCCCGGGTGTACAAGACCGACCTCGCCGGGAAGGTGCTGTACACGCTGGGGAACGTGGCGAGCGAGTCGGCGACGAGCCAGCGGGTCGACTTCACCAACCCGACCGACGTGGCGGTGGCGCCGAACGGCGACGTGTACGTGGTAGACGGGTACGGCAGCCAGCGCGTGTTCCGGTTCGACAAGGAGTTCCGGCTGCTGCGGGTGATCGGCGGGCGCGGGAAGGAGCACGGCAAGTTCGACACCTGCCACGGGGTGTGGGTGAGCACGCTGCGCCGCGACCCGGAGGTGTACATCGCCGACCGCGCGAACGGCCGGATCGAGGTGTACTCGCCGGAACTGGAGTACAAGCGAACGATCCCGAACTTCCGCGCTCCGTGCTGCTTCTACCAGCACGACGGCCGCATCTACGTGCCGGAGTTGACCCGCCGCGTCACGGTCATCGACGCCGACGACAAGGTGGTGGCGCACCTGGGTGACGGGGCCGGGGCTGCGCCCCCGGCGGCGGACCAGTCGAAGTTCGCGGCCCCGCACGCGCTGACGGTCTCGTCGGCGGGGGACGTGTACGTGGTGGAGTGGGTGGCGGACGGCCGGGTGCGGAAGCTGCGCCGCGGCTGAGCGCGGCCGGGTTGAACCGCCGCCGCCGCGGCCCTACGATGACGGGACGAGCCGGTAGCTCAGCCGGTAGAGCAGCGGACTTTTAATCCGCTGGTCGTGGGTTCGATCCCCACCCGGCTCACTGGTGAAATCCGATGCGGGCCGGCGCAAATCAGCGCCGCCCCCTTGTATTTTTAGGCGATTTCGATTCGCTCCGGCGCTCGCCCCGACAGGCTCATTATTGCCAATCGATGCCGTCCGATGCGGCCCGGCGCCCCCTGTCACTGCATCCGGCACTGCGCCAAGCGGACGAATCTGTCCACTTTCGACCCCGTCAACCCCCACGGGGCGCAGGTGAATTTCCCCTGCACCAGTGGTCGGCACGAGCGGCGGCAGTTTCTCGACCGCCCCGGCGAGATCGTTCAGTCGTAGGTGCATGTACCGGGCAGTGAGAACCGGAGTCGAGTGCCCGGCGAGCTCCTGGAGGGTGCGCAGGTCGATCCCCGCTCGCCCGCCGAGCGTCAGGTACGAGTGCCGCAGCGCATGGAAGTCGGCGTACTCCGGGCCGTCCGGCCCCTCGACCGCGTAGGGGATGCCGGCCGCCTCCAGGTCGATACGGAGCATCTCCGCCCCCCCGCTCGCCCCGCGCCCACGACCCGCACCAGGCGGGTGCGCCGGCCGGCTTCCCGGCGAGGTAGAGCCAGTTGTTGACTTACAGGCTGTGACACAACCTCGAAAACGCCCTGAAAACCGCCGGTTCCGGGAGGTTGTGTCACAGCCTGTTAGGGACGTGTTGAATGCTGTAGAAGAGGCGGGCCTGACTATCGTTAACCACCTGATCTGGAAGTACGGCTTCGGCGTGGCCACGAGGCGCAAGTACGTATCGTCGCACTACCACATCCTCTATACGTCACGCGGCCGGGATTGAGGCTGGCTCCAGCACTTGGAAGTTGAGGGTC
>VFQN01002058.1_pt1 | contig 32098 bp, 27 predicted proteins | sample 3512371 | NCBI WGS metagenome assembly VFQN01 (sample SAMN10412370, study PRJNA504923) | tailings metagenome | isolation source: Replicate 2 from Balatoc abandoned mine | place: Philippines: Itogon, Benguet | collected 2017-08-28 | reverse complement strand
ACTCCTTTGTCAGGTGAAGACGACGAAGCCCCCGTGGCCTTCGTGGGGCCACGGGAGCCGTGTCGTGCCAGGCGCCCGCCGCCAGGGCGGGCGGAGATTCAGAACGACACCAGCACCGAGGCGCCGAACAGGTGGTTGCTCTTGCTGTAGCTGCCGTCCTTCACATCGACGAACACCGGCAGGTTGGCACGGTCGAGGCGATACTCCGCCTTGAAGGTGGTGTTGGCGTTGAACAGATAGCTCGCGCCCAGGGTCAGCGCCGTGCGATTCGCCCCGACCTCCGGATCCCCGGACGGATCCGGGCCGATGCCGTTGCGGTCGTCGGCCGCGGTGTAGCCGAGCAGGCCGCCGCCATTCTTCTTGTTGTTGATGTAGTCCAGGCGCGCCGTGGTCTCGAAGCGCGGCGTCCACTTGTAGGCCGCCAGCGTCGACAGGCCCCACCACTTGGCGGTGCGCAGTTCGCCCGTCACCGGGTCGACGCTAATCGCCGCATTCTTCTGCTGGCCGTAGCTCAGCTGGCCTTGCACCGTCCAGTCGCCGCGGATGAAGTAGGCGTCGAACTCGAACAGGTCGACGCGCGAATCCTTCTGCGCGATCACCTCGCTGGTGATCGGGTCGACCACGTTCTCGGTGAAATTGGCCGCCTTGCCGTGCACGCCTGCGAAGCCGAAGCCCTGGAACTCGCCGCGCGAGTAGTCGACGCGGTAGGCCAGCACCGGCGCCTTCTCGCCGGCGTTCTTGCGGCTGGAGTTCATGTTCGCGACCATGCCGCGCAACCACCATTTGCCCTGCGTGTAGTCGAGGCCGACGCCGGTGTAGGCGGTCGGCAGCGTGAAGTCGAACAGCAGGTTGTGGGTGATCAGCTTGTTCAGCGTCGGCTGCAGATACTCGTAGCCCGACCAGTCGGGCATCTGGCCGGCGATCAGCCGGGTCTGGAGGTCGGTCAGCGGAATCGAGACGGTGGCCTCGTGCACGATCGACTGGCCGTCGAACACGGCACCGACGCCGCGATTGGGCGCCAACGTGAGCTTCCAGCGCGTGCCCGACTCCGTTTCCTTGGTGAAGTCGATCACCGCGGCGCCGAAGTAGGAGTTGTCGTAGTTGTAGCCGTCGTCGCCCACCGCGTTGAGGAACTGGAACCCCGCCTTGTCCTGGCGCTTGTTGTAGATGAAGGTCGGATCCATGTAGCCGGTGATGGTCAGGCCCTTGATGCCCCACATCTCCAGGTTGTCTTCGGTGGCCTCGGTCTTCACCGCGATGCGGTTGAACTCGGCGGCCTGCTCGGGCGTCATGCCCCACTGGCCGGCGGCGGGCTTGGCGGCTTCGGCGGCCTTCTGCTTGCCTTCGAGCTCGGCCACACGCTTCTTCAGCTCCTGGATCTCCTTGATCAGGTCGGCCGCGGACTGCGCGGCGGCCCCGCTCGCGAAGCTGGCGCCGAGGGCGATCACGGCGGCCTGGGCGAGGGCGGTGGGTTGCCAGAATTTCATCTCGGGTTCTCCTCGTGTGGTCAATCGTTTCGAATGGCTTGTCGGGGGCGTGTCGGTCAGCCGCCTCGAGCGGCGGCGGCGAGTTCCTGGCTGCGCCGGCGTTCGGCGCGGGCGATCGCCAGGCTGGCGAGCACCACGCCGATGGAGACCACCAGCACGATGAGGGTGGCCACGGCGTTGACGCTCGGGTTCAGGCCCAGCCGGGCGCGCGAGAAGATCACCAGCGGCATGGTGGTGGCGCCGGGGCCGGACAGGAAGGCGGAGAGCACGACGTCGTCGAGCGACAGCGTGAAGGTCAGCAGCCAGGCCGACAGCAGCGACTGCGCGATCATCGGCAGCGTCACCAGGTAGAAGACCTGGTGCGGGCGCGCGCCCAGATCCATGGCGGCTTCCTCGAGCTGCGGGTTCAGGTCCTGCAGGCGGGCCTGCACGACGACGGTCGCGTAGGCCATGCCCAGCAGCATGTGGCCCAGCCAGATGGTCAGCATGCCGCGCTCGGGGAAACCGATGGCGCGCTGCACCGACACCAGCATCAGCAGCAGCGACAGCCCGATGATCACCTCGGGCATCACCAGCGGGGCGTTGACCATGCCGGTGAACGCCGTGCGGCCGCCGAAGCGCCGGTACTTGACCAGCGCGAAGGCCGCCATTGTGCCCAGCACCACCGACCCGCAGGCGGTGAAGAAGGCGATCTTCAGACTCAGCCACAGGCCGGCGATCATCTCGCGGTCACCCGGCAGCGCGGCGTACCACTTCAGCGTGAAGCCGGCCCAGACATTCGGGATGGGCGAGTCGTTGAAGGAATAGATGACCAACGCGACGATCGGCAGGTACAGGAACAGGTAGCCCGCCAGCAGCCACGCCCGCGAGAAGCCGCGCGCGAAGCCGCTGCCGAACAGCGCCTTGCCGCTCATTTGCGCGCCTCCTGGGCCTGCGCCTGGTAGCGGTTGAAGATGGCCAGCGGCACCAGGATCAGCAGCACCATCACCACCGCCACGGTGGAGGCCATCGGCCAGTCGTTGTTGCTGAAGAACTCGTCCCACAGCACGCGGCCGATCATCAGCGTCTGCGGCCCGCCCAGCAGTTCGGGGATCACGAACTCGCCGATGCACGGGATGAACACCAGCATCGAGCCGGCGATGATGCCGGCCTTGGACAGCGGCACGGTCACCTTCCAGAACGCAGTCCACGGCGTCGCGCCGAGGTCGGCCGCGGCCTCGAGCAGACGCAGGTCCATCTTCGCCAGGTTGCCGTACAGCGGCAAAATCATGAACGGCAGATAGGTGTAGACCATGCCGAGCACCAGCGAGAAGGGGGAGTTCATGAACTTGCCCAGCGCCGGGATCACGCCCATGGCCAGCAGCAGGTGGTCGAGCTTCAGGAAGATCAGCAGCTCCGAGACCCAGCCGTGTTCGGTCAGCAGGCCCTTCCAGGCATAGACGCGCAGCAGGAAAGAGGTCCAGAACGGCAGCATCACCAGCATCAGCAGCGCCGGCTGGATGGTCGCCTTCGCGCGCGCCATGAAGTAGGCGAACGGATAGCCGATCAGCAGGCACAGCACCGTGGTGATGGCGGCGTACTTGATGCTGGAAAGGTAGGTCTTGAAGTAGAGGTCGTCCTGCGTGATGAACACGTAGTTCGACAGCTTGACGGTCAGTGCCAGCACACCGTCGGTGAAGGTCAGCACGTCCTTGAAGACGACGCCTTCCATTTCCGACACGCTGATCTTGAAGACGATCAGGAACGGGAACAGGAAGAAGACCAGCAGCCACAGGTAGGGCACGCCGATCACCGCGGTGCGTCCGCGGGTGATCCAGGTAAGGAGGGCGCGCAGGGTCTTCATGCCGGGCTCATTGCGTGAGCACGACCTGCGACTGGCGCGACCAGTGCGCCCAGGCCTCGCTGCCCCAGGTCAGCTCGTGCTCGCGGTGGCGCTGGGTGTTGTTCTGGCTGATCTTCAGCGTGCGGCCGCTGGGCAGCTCGAGGTGGTAGACGGTGTAGCTGCCGAAGTAGGACAGGTTCTTCACCACGCCCTTGGCGCGGTTGAAGCCGAGCGCGTGGTCCTCGTTGCTCGGCGCATGCGCCGACAGGTGGATCTTCTCCGGCCGCACCGCCACCGTCACCGCCATGCCCTGGGTGCCGGTGATGCCGTGGCCGACGTAGTGCTTGATGTCCTCGCAGTCGATCACGCAGTGGTCTGCCTCGTCCGCCGCGAGGATGCCGTCCATCAGGTTGACGTTGCCGATGAAGTCGGCCACGAAGCGCGTGGCCGGCGTCTCGTAGATGTCGGCCGGCGCACCCACCTGCAGCACCTTGCCTTCGCTCATGATGGCGATGCGCGAGGCCATGGTCATGGCCTCTTCCTGGTCGTGCGTCACCATCACGCAGGTCACGCCGACCTCCTCGATGATGTTCACCAGCTCGATCTGCGTCTCCTCGCGCAACTTCTTGTCGAGCGCGCCGAGCGGCTCGTCGAGCAGCAGCAGCTGCGGCCGCTTGGCCAGGCTGCGCGCCAGCGCCACGCGCTGCTGCTGGCCCCCGGAGAGCTGGTGCGGCTTGCGCTTGGCGAACTTGCCAAGCTGCACCAGCTTGAGCATGGCGTCGACGCGCTCGGCGATCTGGTCGGACGGCATGCCGTCGCGCTTGAGACCGAAGGCGATGTTTTCCGCCACCGTGAGGTGGGGGAAGAGCGCGTAGCTCTGGAACATCATGTTGATCGGCCGGTCGTAGGGTGCGCGGCCGGCGAGGTCCATGCCATCCAGCACGATGCGCCCGCTGGTCGGCGTCTCGAAGCCCGCCAGCATGCGCAGCAGCGTGGTCTTGCCGCATCCCGACGAGCCGAGCAACGCGAAGATCTCGCCCTTGGCGATGTCGATCGAGACGTGGTTGACCGCGACGGCACCGCCGCCGAAGTCCTTGACCACGTCGTGGATCTGCAGATAGGCGGGCGCGGCGGTCACGTCACAGGCCAGTCTTGAAGCTCGTGTAGAGGCGGGTCATGGTCCGGCGGATGTCGTTGGACAGCGCGTCCGGCGCCTGCATCTTCTTCATGTCGGCGTCGTTCAGGAACACCGTCGGGTTGCTTGCCACTTCCGGCTTGATGAACTTCTTCGATTCCTTGTTGGGGTTGGCGTAGAAGACCTTGTTCGTCAGGCCCGCGTGCACCTCCGGACGCAGGATGTAGTCGATGAACTTGTGGGCGTTGTTCGGATGCGGCGCGTCGGCCGGGATCACCATCACGTCGAAGAACAGGATGCCGCCCGTCTTGGGCACCAGCGCCTGGATGTTCTGGCCGGTCTTGCCCTCCATGGCGCGCTGGCGGGCGATGTTGATGTCACCCGACCAGCCCAGCGCCACGCAGATCGAGCCGTTGGCCATGTCGTTGATGTAGCCCGACGAGCTGAACAGCGTCACGTGCGGCCGGATCGACTTGAGCAGCGGCGCCACGCCGGCATAGTCGGCCTGGTTCTTCGAGTAGGCCGGCTTGCCGAGGTAGTGCAGCGCCGCCGGGATCACCTCGGTGGCGGAGTCGAGGAAGCTCACGCCGCAGCCCTTGAGCTTGGAGATGTACTCCGGCTTGAAGACCAGGTCCCAGGCGTTATCCGGCATCGGCATGTTGCCCAGCGCGGCCTTGACCTTGTCGACGTTGATGCCCACCGTGGTGTAGCCCCACAGCCAGTTCACCTGGTACTGATTGCCGGGATCGAGCTTGGCCAACTGCTCCTGCAGCGCGGGGTCGAGGTTCTTCAGGTTGGGGATCTTGCTCTTGTCGAGCTTCATCAGCAGGCCGCCGTCGGCCTGGATCTTGGCCCAGTACGACGAGGGCACGACCACGTCGTAGCCGGTCTTGCCCGCCACCAGCTTGGCGTGGACGATCTCGTTGTTGTCGAAGTTGTCGTACCGGACCTTGATGCCGGTTTCCTTCTCGAAGTTGCGCAGCGTGTCCTCGGCGATGTAGTCCGACCAGTTGTAGACGTTGAGCACCTTCTCCTCTTCCTGCGCCGCGGCCGGCGGGCCCCACAGCGCGGCCGTGGCGGCCAGGGTGGCCATGGTGATGGAGCTGAGGGCACTGAGCATCCGCTTCATGGTGGACTTCCTTGGTGTCGAGGTTTTCGGTGGATCGAAGGACGGGAGAGGGAACACAACTCGCGGGCAGTCTAGCGAGGCGCGCGCACGGGGCGTTAGAGGCAAACCCCGTGCCACGCTCACATCCAGCCGCGCGCCTTGACGTCGGCCAGCGTCAGGTCGAGGCAGCGGCGGATCAGCACGACCATCTCGTCGATCTGGGCGCGCGTGATCACCAGCGGCGGGGCGATGATCATGCGGTCGCCGACGGCGCGCATGATCAGCCCGTTGCCGAAGCAGTGGCCGCGGCAGACCATGCCGACTTCCAGCGCGCCGTCGAACATCGTGCCCGAGGCCTTGTCCTTGACCAGCTGCAGCGCGCCCATCAGGCCGCAGGTCTGGGCCTCGCCGACCAGGGGATGCTCGGACAGCTCGGCATAACGCTGCGCCAGGTAGGGTCCGACGTCCTGGCGCACCCGGTCGACCAGCCCCTCGCGCTGGATCAGTCGGATGTTGGCGATGGCCACCGCGCAAGCGACCGGGTGGCCGGAGTACGTGTAGCCGTGGGCGAACTCGCCGCCCTGGTCGATCAGCACCCGCGCCACGCGCTCGCCGACCATCACCCCGCCCAGCGGGATGTAGCCCGAGGTCACGCCCTTGGCGAAGGTCATCAGGTCGGGCTTGGTACCCATGGTCTCGCAGCCGAACCACTGGCCGGTGCGGCCGAAGCCGGTGATGACCTCGTCGCTGACCATCAGGATGCCGTACTTGTCGCAGATCTTCTGGATCGCGGGCCAGTAGGTGGCCGGCGGCACAATCACGCCGCCCGCGCCCTGGATGGGTTCGCCGATGAACGCGGCGACCCTGTCGGCGCCGACCTCGAGGATCTTCGCCTCCAGCCAGCTTGCCGCCTTGACGCCGAAGTCCTCGCGCGACTGATCGCGCCCCAGTTCGAACCAGAACGGCTGTTCGATGTGCACGATATCGGGGATCGGCAGGCCCCCTTGTTCGTGCATGCCGCTCATGCCGCCGAGCGAGGCGCCGGCCATGGTCGAGCCGTGATAGGCGTTTCGGCGGCTGATGATCACCTTGCGCTGCGGCTGGCCGAGCACGTCCCAGTAGCGCCGCACCATGCGCACCACGGTGTCGTTGCCTTCCGAGCCGGAGCCGGAGAAGAACACGTGCTGGAACTGCGGCGGCGTGACCTCGGCGAGCAGCTCGGCCAGCTCGATGGCCGGCGGCGTCGCGGTCTGGAAGAAGCTGTTGTAGAAGGGCAGCTCCTTGAGCTGGCGGGTGGCGGCGTCGATCAGCTCCTGCCGCCCGTAGCCGACGTTGACGCACCACAGACCCGACATCGCGTCGAGGATCTTCTTGCCGTCGCTGTCCCAGAGGTAGATGTTGTCGGCCTTCGTGATGACGCGGGAGCCCTTGTTCGCAAGGCCCTTGAAGTCGGTGAAGGGATGCAGGTAATGCGCCGCGTCGGCGGCCTGCCATTCGGCGGTGGTACGGGTGTGCGGGGTGTCGAGAACGGCGTTCATGCGTTCCTCCGGAGTTCGTTCAGGGTCAGACGTGCAGCAGCAGGTGCTCTCGCTCCCAGGGCGAGATCACCTTCATGAACTCGCCGTACTCGGTGTCCTTGACCTCGGAGTACACGGTGACGAATTCCTTGCCCAGCACGTCGTGCAGGTCCTTCTCGTCGGCCAGCCAGCCCAGCGCCTCGGACAGCGAGCGCGGCAACTGGTACTCCGAGAGATACGCGTCGCCCTTGCACTCGGGCGTGGGCTCGATGCGGTTCTTGATGCCGAGATAGCCGCAGGCCAGCGTGGCGGCCAAGGCCACGTAGGGGTTGGCGTCGGCGCCGATCACGCGGTTCTCGACACGGCGTGCGGCTGGCGTGGCCACCGGCGAGCGGATGCCCACCGTGCGGTTGTCGGTGCCCCACTGGATGTTGATCGGCGCGGCGGTCGAGCGCGCGAGACGCCGGTACGAGTTGACGTAGGGCGCGAACAGCGCCATCGCCGCCGGCGTGTACTTCTGCAGACCGCCGATGTACCAGTAGAACTCCTTCGAGGGCGAGCCGTCCGGGTTGCTGAAGATGTTGCGGCCGCTGACCGCGTCGACGATGCTCTGGTGCACGTGCATCGCGCTGCCCGGCTCGCCGGCCATCGGCTTGGCCATGAAGGTGGCGTACATCTCGTGGCGCAGCGCCGTCTCGCGGATGGTGCGCTTGAAGAAGAACACCTCGTCGGCCAGCCCGAGCGGATGGTCGTGGAAGAAGTTGATCTCCATCTGCCCCGCGCCGACCTCGTGGATCAGCGTGTCGACGTTGAGCTCCATCTTCTCGCAGTAGGCGTAGATGTCCTCGAACAGCGGGTCGAACTCGTTCACCGCATCGATCGAGTAGGCCTGGCGCGAGGTCTCGGAACGGCCGCTGCGGCCGCGCGGCGGGCGCAGCGGCGTATTCGGGTCGGAGTTGCGCTCGATCAGGTAGAACTCGAGCTCGGGCGCCACCACCGGGCTCCACCCTTCGGCGGCATAGAGGTCGCACACGTGACGCAGCACCGAGCGCGGCGCGTAGGGGATCAGCTTGCCGTCGCGGTCGAAGCAGTCGTGCAGCACCTGCGCGGTCGGGTCGGTCGCCCAGGGCACGATGCGCACCGTGCTCGGGTCGGGGCGCAGATGCATGTCGCGGTCGGTGGCGTGGATCACGTCGTAGTACGGGCCTTCCTCGGGGAACTCGCCCGTCACGCCGATCGCGACGATCGCCTCCGGCAGCCGCATGCCGCGGTCTTCGGTGAATTTCTCGCGCGGCAGGATCTTGCCGCGGGCCACGCCGGTGAGATCGGGCACGAGGCACTCGATCTCGGTCACGCGGCGTTCGTTGAGCCACTGTTCCAGTTCGGCGAAGCCGAAGTTCTTCTTGTCTACCATGAGTCACCTGAGGGTTGTTGCGCGGTGGGCGGCTCTTGGCCGGTGCCGCGCGAAGGGGCTGCCGCGGTGGCGGCTGGCGCTGGCGCGCCGAGGCGGATCAGCGGGATGGCTGAGGCGCCCGGGGGCGATCGCGGTAGGTGCGGCAGGCATCCCCGAAGGCACGCAACAAGCGTACCGAGACCGGGTTCGACGCCGCCTTCCATTCCGGATGCCACTGCACGCACAGGTTGAACCCCGGTGCGCGCTCGATGGAAAAGGCCTCGACGAGGCCATCGGGGGCGCGCGCCTCGACGCGCAGGCCGTCGGCCAGGCGGTTGACGCCCTGCCCGTGCACCGAGTTCACCTGGATGGTCGGCTCGCTCAGGATGCCCGACAGCACGCCGCCAGGGATCACGTCCACCGGGTGGGCGAGGTCGTAGACCTCCTCGGCCGACGCATCGGGCCGGCCGCCGGCGCCGCGGTGGTCGTGCTGCCCCTCGACCTCGTGCACCGCCTGGTGCAGCGAGCCGCCGAGCGCCACGTTGGTCTCCTGGAAGCCGCGGCAGATGGCGAACAGCGGAATGCCGCGCTCGACGATGCGGCGGATCATCGGCAGGGTCCAGTCGTCGCGCTCCGGATCGAGCGGAAGCGAGGGGTCGTGCACGTCCTCGCCGAAGTGGCGCGGATGCACGTTGGACGGCGAGCCGGTCAGCAGCACGCCGTGGGCCAGGGCCAGCAGTTCGTCGATCTCGTCGGCATGCGCCACCGGCACGATCAGCGGCAGGCCGCCGGCCAGGCGCACCGCCTCGACGTACTTGCGGCCGGCCACGTGGAAGGGATGCTGGCCCAGCATGCGGTTGCACGAGGGCACCAGCACCACCGGCTTGGATGTCGCGCGCTCGCTCACAGCAGATCCCTGAGTCGGTAGTAGGCCATGCCGGCCACCAGCGCCGGCGTGCGCAGCAGCTTGCCGCCGGGGAAGGGGCGGTGACGGATGCGCGCGAAGGTGTCGAAGCGCTCGGCATCGCCGGCAATGGCCTCGGCCACCAGTTTGCCCGCCAGGCCGGTCAGCGCCAGGCCGTGGCCTGAGAAGCCCTGCAGGTAGTAGACGTTCGCCCAGTCGCTGCGCTCGCTGCCGCTCAGGCGGTCGGAAAGCCGGCCGAAGTCAGGTGCGCGGTTCATCGAGATGTCGACGAAGCCGCCCCAGGCGTATTCCACCTTCGTGTCCTTCAGCTGCGGGAAGCTCCGCGCCATGCGGCGCTGCATGCTGGCCGCGAGGTTCATCGGCGTCGCGGTGCTGTAGCTCACCCGGCCGCCGTAGAGCATGCGGTGATCGACGGTCGGGCGGAAGTAGTCGAGCACGAAGTTCGTGTCGCACACCGCCGAGCCGGAGGGGATCAGCGATTCGGCGAGCTTCGGGTCGATCGGCTCGGAGGTGACGATGTAGGTGCCGACCGGCATCACCCGCGATTCCAGCGCCGGCGCCAGGCCCTGCAGGTAGACGTTGCCGGCCAGCAGCACGTGCGAGGCGTTGACGCTGCCCTGCGCGGTGCGCACCTTGGCCACGCGGCCCGGCTGGATGGAGGTGACGCCGGAGTCCTCGTGGATGCGCACGCCCAGCGACGCAGCCGCGGCGGCCAGGCCCATGCTGTACTTCAGCGGGTGCAGATGGCCGCCCTTCGGGTCGTGGATGCCGCTGTGGAAGCGCGGGCTGGCGATCCAGTGCTGCATCTCCTGCGACGCGATCCAGCGCGTCTCGTAACCGTAGTCGCGCTGCATCTGCTCGTGCCAGGCGCGCAACTCACGGGCCTTGCGCTCGTTGACGGCCAGGCCGAGGTAGCCGCCGCGCCAGTCGCAGGCTATGCCGAAGCGCTCCCGCCGCTGCCCGATCAGGCGCAGCGCTTCCATGGTCATGTCCCAGACGCGGCGGGCGTCGTCGCGGCCGAGCTGCGATTCGACCACCGACTGGTCGCAGGCCAGTCCGGCGATCGCCTGCCCGCCGTTGCGGCCCGAGGCGCCCCAGCCAACCTGGCGTGCCTCCAACAGCACCACGCGGTAGCCGCGGTCGGCGAGCTCGATGGCCGCCGAGAGGCCGGCCAGGCCGCCGCCGACGACGGCCACGTCGGCATCGACGTTGGACTGCAGCACGGGGAAGCGCTGCCGACGCGGCGCCGTGGCCGCGTAGTAGGAGTTCTTCGTGAGTTCGAGGTCGGTCTCGAGCAGCGACATAAATGCCTGGTCAGGCCGCGGTCTTCAGCACATCGGCCAGCGTGCCGACGAGCTGGTCGATGTGCTGCTTTTCGATGATCAGCGGCGGCGAGAACGCGATGGTGTCGCCGGTGGTGCGGATCAGCACGCCGCGCTGCCAGCACTCGAGGAAGATGTCGAAGGCGCGCTTGCCCGGCTGGCCGGGGATCGATTCCAGCTCGACGCCGCCCACCAGGCCGATGTTGCGCACGTCGATCACGTGGCGCGAACCCTTGAGCGAGTGCAGCGCCTCCTCGAAGTACGGGCCGATCTCGCGAGCGCGCGTGAGGAGCCCTTCGTCGGCGTAGGTGTCCAGCGTGCCCAGCGCCGCGGCGCAGGCGAGCGGGTGGGCCGAGTAGGTGTAGCCGTGGGTGAACTCGATCAGGTGCTCGGGGCCGGTCATGAAGACGTCGTGGATCTGCTGCTTGCAGAACACCGCGCCCATCGGCACGCAGCCGTTGCTGATGCCCTTGGCCACCGTCATCAGGTCGGGCGTGACGCCGAAGTGCTGCGCCGCGAACGGCGAGCCCAGGCGGCCGAAACCGGTGATGACCTCGTCGAAGATCAGCAGGATGCCGTGCTTGTCGCAGATGGCGCGCAGCCGCTCGAGGTAGCCCTGGGGCGGCAGCAGCACGCCGGTGGAGCCGGCCACCGGCTCGACGATCACCGCCGCGATGGTCGAGGCGTCGTGCAGCGCGACGAGGCGCTCGAGGTCGTCGGCCAGCTCGGCACCGTGCGCCGGCACGCCGCGCGAGTAGGCGTTTCGCGCCAGGTCGTGCGTGTGACGCAGGTGATCGACGCCGCCCAGGCCGGTGCCGAACAGCTTTCGGTTGCCGACGATGCCGCCGACCGAGATGCCGCCGAAGTTGACGCCGTGGTAGCCGCGCTCGCGGCCGATCAGCCGGGTGCGCGTGCCTTCGCCGCGGGCGCGGTGGTAGGCGATGGCCATCTTCAGCGCGGTGTCCACCGACTCCGAGCCGGAGTTGGTGAAGAACACCTTGTTCAGCCCGGCCGGCGTGAGCTGCACGAGGCGCTCGGCCAGTTCGAAGGCCTTCGGGTGCGCCATGTTGAACGGCGGCGCGTAGTCGAGCTCGGCGGCCTGCTCGGCGATGGCCTTCACGATCTTCGGCCGCGCATGGCCGGCGTTGACGCACCACAGGCCGGCGATGCCGTCGAGGATCTGGCGCCCCTCGGGTGTCCAGAAGTGCATGTCCTTCGCCTTGGCCAGCAGGCGAGGCGCCTTCTTGAACTGGCGGTTGGCCGTGAACGGCATCCAGTAGGCGTCCATCGAGTGCGGGTGCGCCGAGCCCTCCTGGGCCGCCGCCAGCACGGCGGGGTCGATCGCTTTGTTCATGTCGTGGCGCTCCTGGGATCCGTGGTTCTCGATGCAGCAGAGTGTGCAATCGAGCACACGTCGAGTCTAGAGAAACCCCGGCGCAATGTGCTTGCGCAATCGCGCCGGGTTCACCCTCGCGGATGCAATATGATTCGATGAAAGAACGAAATTTGCGCAGACAATGCGAAGCAAAGCCTCGGACGTGCAACTGGATGCGATCGATCGGGTTATCCTGGAGGTGCTCCAGCACGAAGGCCGGATCTCCAATCAGGAGCTCGCCCAGCGTGTCCACCTCTCGCCTTCGGCCTGCCTGCGCCGGGTGAAGGCGCTCGAGGACGCCGGCGTGATCGCTCAGTACGTGGCGCTGCTCAACCCCAAGGCCGTGGGCAAGCACGGCATCAGCTACACCATCCTCAACCTCGAGAGCATGAGCACGCCGCTGCTCGAGGCCTTCGAGCAGGCGGTGCGCGACACGCCGGAGATCCTCGACTGCTTCTACGTGGCCGGCGAGAACGACTACCTGATCCGCTTCACCTACCGGGACGCCGAAGACCTCGAGCGCTTCCATTCGCAGGTGCTGATGCACCTGCCGGGCGTGGCGCGCTCGAACTCGATGCTGGTGCTGCGCACCGTCAAGAAGACGACGGCGCTTCCCTTGTGAACTGCAGCGGCGGCAGCGTGGCGCGACGGCGCGCCAGCTTGCTGGCCATCGCCTTGGCTTCCGGATAGATGATCGATTCCTCAAGCTGGATGTGCTCGCGGCAAAGTTCGAGGAAGACCTCGATGCCGTGGCGCAGCTCGTCGGGGTCGTACCAGTTGTAGCCCGCTGCGATGGCGCGCAGCTGCGGCGCGATGGTCAGCCAGTCTTCCTCGATCCAGCCGTGGTCCTGCTGCAGCATGCGCACGGTGGCCACCAGCGCCTCGTCGCTCGAGGCCAGCAGCGCCGGGAAGACCTTGGCTTCCTCCTCCTGGTGATGGGCCTGCGAGGTCTCGGAGAAGAAGGCCTCGATGGCGCGAGCCTCCTGCTGCGCGTGTCCATCCACACCCTGGTCGGCCAGGTGCGCGAACAGCGCGGCCAGCCGGTCGAGGTGGGCGGCGATCTGGTGGTGGCAGGCGTCCAGTGCCTTGAAGTCGGTGCCGCCGGGGTTGAACTTCAGAACCGATCCCATGGAACCTCCGCGTCGTGGTGTGTTGACACCATTCTTCGCGGTGCTGCAGTGCAGCAGTTGCGACAGGTCAAGCCTTGCGCAGGCGTCCGCAGAGGTAGGTCCAGACGAAATGGGCGGCCGCCTGGCTGCTCAACTCGGCATGGTCGTAAGGTGGTGCAACCTCGACGCAATCCATCCCCACGAAGGGCAGGTCTGCCAGTTCTTCGAGCACGGTGAGCACCTGATTGGTGCTCATGCCGCCCGGCTCGGGCGTGCCGGTGCCGGGTGCGAAGGCCGGGTCGAGGCAGTCGATGTCCAGGCTCAGGTAGACCGGCGGGTTGCCGTTGGCCGCCAGACGCTCGCGGATGGCGCCGAGCACCGGGGCGAGCTGGGCCGCGTTCTCTAGGCCGCGCAGGTCGCGGGCGGTGAAAATCAGGCCGCCCTGGTCACGCACGTAGTCGCGCGCCGCGCGCACTCCTGCGGAGCGGATGCCCAGCTGCGTGAAGCATTCGCGCACCACCAGACCCTCCTGGATCGCCTCGTAGACCCAGGTGCCGTGGCCGCTGGGCTCGCCGAAGTGGTCTTCCCAGGTGTCGCAGTGGGCGTCGAAGTGGATCACCGCCAACGGCCGGCCCAGATGCTGGCGATAGGCGCGCAGCAGCGGCAGCGTGATGCTGTGGTCGCCGCCCAGCCAGGCCATGTGGTGCGAGGCGATCAACCGTTCGACCAGCGGCATCATCGCCTCGCGCATCGCCGCCAGGCTGGTGTTGGGCAGCGGCAGGTCGCCCGCGTCGCCGAGCCGGCCTTCGGGCGAGACGTCGAACAGCGGATGGATGGCGTCGCACAGCATGTGGCTCGCCTCGCGGATCGCGCGCGGGCCGAAGCGCGTGCCGGGCCGGTTGGTGACCGAGCCGTCCCAGGCGATGCCGGCCACGGCGAAGGGCGTGCCCGCGCCGGCCGCCGGGACCTTGAGGAAGGCATGGTTGGAGAGGTAGGCGAAGGTGGTCATCGAGGCTTCCTGCTGCAAACTCGCGGGCGATCATAAGAGCCGCATCGGCGCCCACGACTTCATGACCAACACCGAGATCCGCATCGCCCGCCCGGCACAGACCGACCGCCTTTCGGCGGTGCGCGCATGAAGCCGGTGCTGGTGCTTCAGCACATGGACAGCGACGGGCCGGGCTACCTGGCGACCTGGCTGCGCGAGCAAGGACGGCCGTTCGAGGTCTTCAACAGCGGGGCCGGACAGGAATTCCCGGCCTCCATGGACGGCTTCGGCGCATTGGCGGTGCTCGGCGGCGAGATGAGCGTCAACGACCCGCTGCCGTCCTTGCGGCGCGCGGAAGACCTCATCCGGCAGAGCATGTCGCGTGGACTGCCGGTGATCGGCCACTGCCTGGGCGGGCAGTTGATGGCCACGGCGCTCGGGGCGCGCGTCGGCGACTCGCCGGCGCCGGAGATCGGCTGGCAACGCGCCGTGGTGCACGACCACCCGCAGGCGCGTGAGTGGTTCGGGGATGTGGACGAGGTGACGGTGTTCCACTGGCATCACGAGGCCTTCGATCTGCCGCCCGGGGCCGTGGCGCTGGCTGGCAGCGCCGCCTGCGCTCACCAGGCGTTCGCGATCGGCCCGCATCTGGCCATGCAGTTCCACGTCGAGGTGGATGCCGACAAGCTGGCGCTGTGGTCGGCCTCGCGCGACCCGCATTACCTGCAGTTGCAGCAGTCGTGCCCGACGGTGCAGAGCGGCGCGGACATGCGTGCCATGGCCGCGCCTGCGCTGGCCGCACAGCAGGCGCTGGCGCGGCGCTTGTATGCGCGCTGGCTCGGACACGCGGACTGAGCCCCGGCCATTTCACGAACGGGGCGATGGTTTCCGCATGATGGAATCGCAGCATGCTGCACTGCCGCAATCTTTCTCATTGTGAAGAATTGACTTCCGCATCCCGGAATGAAGACGATAAGTCATTGATTTATAAAGAGAACATTTTTAGTCTTCTATAAGACATAAGTCTTCCCATACCGCATCACCGTGACTAACCTTGAGGCCAGAGATTGCGAGTTTTCAGTCCCTGTCTTCACACCACTCACGGAGGTCCTCATGACGAATCTGACCCGCGAACAGCAAATCGCCGCCCTCGAAAAGGATTGGGCGGAGAACCCGCGCTGGAAGGGCATCAAGCGTGGCTATACCGCTGCCGACGTGGTTCGCCTGCGCGGCTCGCTGCAGATCGAGCACACGCTGGCCAAGCGTGGCGCCGAAAAGCTCTGGAACCTGCTGAACACCGAGCCGTTCGTCAACTCGCTCGGCGCGCTGACCGGCAACCAGGCGATGCAGCAGGTCAAGGCCGGCCTGAAGGCCATCTACCTGTCCGGCTGGCAGGTCGCCGGTGACGCCAACAGCAACGGCGAGATGTACCCCGACCAGTCGCTGTACGCGGTCGACTCCGTGCCGAAGGTCGTCAAGCGCATCAACGCCACCTTCAAGCGCGCCGACGAGATCCAGTGGAGCGAAGGCAAGAACGACGTCGACTACTTCGCCCCGATCGTGGCCGATGCCGAAGCCGGCTTCGGCGGTGTGCTCAATGCCTTCGAGCTGATGAAGGCCATGATCGACGCCGGCGCGGCCGGCGTGCACTTCGAAGACCAGCTCGCCTCGGTGAAGAAGTGCGGCCACATGGGCGGCAAGGTGCTGGTGCCGACGCGTGAAGCCGTGGCCAAGCTGGTCGCAGCGCGCCTGGCCGCCGACGTGATGGGCACTCCGACCATCCTGCTGGCCCGCACCGACGCCGAAGCCGCCGACCTCGTGACCAGCGACGTCGACGACAACGACAAGCCGTTCATGACCGGCGAGCGCACCGTCGAAGGCTTCTTCAAGACCCGCAACGGCCTGGAGCAGTCGATCAGCCGCGGCCTGGCCTACGCCGAGTACGCCGACCTGATCTGGTGCGAGACCGGCAAGCCCGACCTCGCGTTCGCCAAGGCCTTCGCCGACGCGATCCACGCCAAGTTCCCGGGCAAGCTGCTGGCCTACAACTGCTCGCCGTCGTTCAACTGGAAGAAGAACCTCGACGACGCGACGATCGCCAAGTTCCAGCGCGAGCTGGGCGCGATGGGCTACAAGTTCCAGTTCATCACGCTGGCCGGCTTCCACAGCCTGAACTACTCGATGTTCGACCTGGCCTACGGCTACGCCCGCAACAACATGACGGCCTTCGTCGAGCTGCAGCAGAAGGAGTTCGCCGCCGCCGATCGCGGCTTCACCGCGGTGAAGCACCAGCGCGAGGTCGGCACCGGCTACTTCGACGCCGTGACGACGACCATCGAGGCGCAGGCCTCGACCGCCGCGCTGAAGGGCTCGACGGAGGACGAGCAGTTCTTCGACAAGAAGCACGCATAAGACCTCGAGGACCGGGGAGACAGCAAGCCCGCGGCGAGAGCCGCGGGCTTTTTTATTGGCCTCAGCCGGTGAAGCACAGGCGGTCGCGGCCGCTCTGCTTGGCGCGGTAGAGCTGCCGGTCGCACTCGGCCACCAGGTCGTCGAGCGAGCCGGTCTGCGGCGTGAACGCAGCCGCGCCCATCGAGAAGGTGCAGCCGTGCGCACCGTCGATGCCCTCGGCGGACATCGCCGCGAAGCGGCTGCGCAGCCGCTCGAAGACGGCCGGTACCTCGTCGGCACCGGTCCCCGGCATCACCAGCAGCCACTCCTCGCCCCCCCAGCGGCCGAGCCGATCCTGGCCGCGCAGCACGCTGCGGGCGGCAGCGGCGAGGGCGCGCAGCACGGCGTCGCCGCCTGCATGGCCCAGCGTGTCGTTGACGTGCTTGAAGTGATCGAGGTCGAGCAGCGCCAGGGTCAGCGGCACGCCGAGGCGCTGCGCCTGCTCGAACTGGGCCTGCGCATAGGCGGTGACGGCACGGCGATTCGGCGCGCCGGTGAGTTCGTCGCGCAAGGCCAGGTCGGCCAGGGAGCGGCGCCGCGCCAGCGCCCGCCCGCCGAAGGCGAGCGCACCGGCACTCAACAGCAACAAGGCGGCCAGGGCGACCCACAACGCCCGCTGCTTGGCCGTCTCCGCCTCGAGGGCCAGCCGCGCCGTTTCGGTGCGGTGGCGCAACTCGGCATTCTCGGCGTCACGCTGCGCGGCCGCATAGCGCGCTTCCAGGCGCAGCATCTGCACGTCGCCGGCGAAGGCCCGGCCTTCGTCCTGGAAGCTCTCGGCGCGCTGCGTCTGCGCGTAGGCCTCGGCATAGCGACCCAGCGAGGCGTAGCCGGCCGCCATCGCGCGGGCCAGGCGTGCCCGCGAGGCCGCCGGCTGGGTCGGCGTGTCCCAGCGGCGCGCGCGCTGGATCTCGGCCAGCGCCTCGGTACGGCCCAGCTTCGCCAGCGCCGTGATCGTGTACTCGGCGACGGACAGCAGCCTGTAGCCGTCGTCCGAACCTTCGAGCAGGCCGCGTGCCTGCGCCAGCAAGGGCAGGGCGCGTGCAGGCTCCCCCAGCTGGATGCGCACGTCGGCCTCGCCGATGTTGGCGGCGGCAATGCCGGCCGCGTCGTCCAGTGCCAGCGACAGCTCCCGCGCGGCCTCGAACTGCCGCGCCGCCGCGTCCCAGCGCTTGGCGGCGCGCAAGGCGTTGGCGCGTTCCCACAGCACGATGCTGCGCACCATGCGCGCCGGCTCGTCGCCCAGGGCGCGCAGCGCGCGTTCGAAATGCACGTCGGCATCGGCCTGCGTGCGCGCCCGGCCGCGCGCCGCGATGGCCCCCATGGACAGCAGGGCCGTCGCCTCCGTCGAGCGCAGCCTGAGCTCGCGGCCGCAGCGCTCGACGGCCTCCGCCGCGAGCCAGGCTTCGTCGAGGCTGCCGACGTCGATCAGCATGGCCAGGTCGATCTCCTGCCGCTCGCAGGCGAGCGCGGCGTCGTCCTCCGACTCCACCTGGCGCTGCAGCAGGGTCATGCGTTCGCGGGCCCGGCGCGGCTCCTCGAGCGACCACGAGGTCTGCAGGCGCACCAGCTCCAGCCAGGCCTGGTGGACCGCGGTGGCCTGGGGCCAGGCCTCCAGCGCGGCCGCTGCATCAGCCAGCGTCTTGCCGGCGTCGCCCCTGCGCTCCAGCATGTTCTGGGCGCGGGCCAGCCCGAGCAGCGTCCAGAAGCGCTCGGCCGGACCGGCGGCCGCCGCGAGCTGTTCGCGGGCGAGGGCGATGGCCGCTCGCGGGTCGTCGCTCATGCGCTGGTCGATCGTCCGCAGGCTGTCGTGCCGCACCGTGGCGGCACGGCCGGCTCCGGGAAGGGCGAGGCCCAGCACCAGCAGGCAGGCGAGGATCGACGCGCGAGTCACCGGCGGATTGTCGGCCGCGCGGACCGCGGACTGAGGGAAAGACCGGGGACAGCGCGCATTCTTCACGAGGCCGGCGATCGGCTATCGTCACCGCATGGCCGACACCATCACCGAACTGCGCTGCATCCTCAGGAACTGCCGCACGATCGCCGTGGTCGGCCTGTCGGCCGAGTGGCACCGGCCGAGCTTCTTCGCGGCGAAGTACATGCAGGAGCATGGCTACCGCATCGTGCCCGTCAACCCGCGTTACGAGCAGGTGCTGGGCGAGACCTGCTATCCCAGCCTGGAGGCCATCCCGATGCGCGTCGACATGGTCGACGTCTTCCGCAAGGCGTCCGACGTGCCGCCGATCGCCCGTGCCGCCGTGGCCATCGGCGCAAAGTGCCTCTGGCAGCAACTGGGCGTGGTCAACCTCGAGGCCGATGCGATCGCCCGCGAGGCCGGGCTTGATTCGGTGATGGATCGCTGCGTGAAGATCGAGCATGCGCGCCTGTTCGGCGGGCTGAACTGGGCCGGCGTGAACACCCGCGTGATCTCGTCTCGCCGCCCCGTCTGATGCCCGTCGCCATGCCCGACCACGAGTTCAAAGCCGAGACCCTGGCCATCCACGCCGGGCAGATCCCCGATGCCGCCACCGGCGCGCGGGCGCTGCCGATCTACCAGACCACCAGCTTCGTGTTCGACAGTGCCGACCACGCGGCTTCGCTGTTCAACCTGCAGACCTTCGGCAACGTCTACTCGCGCCTGTCCAATCCCACCGTCGCGGCGCTCGAGGAGCGCGTGGCGGCACTCGAAGGCGGCTGCGCCGCAGTGGCCTCGTCCAGCGGCATGGCCGCCGAGGCGATGGCGCTCATGACGCTGCTGCAGCAGGGCGACCATGTCGTCGCGGCGGGTGCGCTGTACGGCGGCACGGTGACCATGCTGGCCGTCAACCTGAAGAAGTTCGGCATCGAAACCAGCTTCGTCGACGCCACCGACCCGGCCGCCTTCGCCGCCGCCATCCGGCCGAACACGCGGGCGGTCTTCGCCGAGAGCCTGGGCAACCCGAGCCTGACGGTGCTCGACATCGCCGCGGTGGCCGAGGTGGCCCATGCCCATGGCCTGCCGCTGGTGATCGACAACACGGTGCCGTCGCCGTTCCTGTGCCAGCCGATCCGCCATGGCGCCGACATCGTCGTGCACTCGGCCACCAAGTACCTCGGCGGCCACGGCACCACGCTGGCCGGCGTGATCGTCGAGAGCGGGAAGTTCCCTTGGGACAACGGCAAGTTCCCCGGCATGACCGAGCCCTCGCCGGGCTACCACGGCGTGAAGTTCTACGAGACCTTCGGCGACTTCGGCTTCACGATGCGTGCGCGCATGGAGACGCTGCGCGTGTATGGCGCCGCGCTCGCGCCCACCAGCGCGTGGCAGATCCTGCAGGGCATCGAGACGCTGCCGCTGCGCATGGAGCGGCATTGCAGCAACGCGCTGCGCGTGGCGGAGTTCCTGCGCGCGCATCCGCAAGTGGGCTGGGTCAACTACCCGGGGCTGCCCGACCATCCCCAGCACGGCCTGGTGCAGCGCCAGATGCGCGGCGCCTCCGGCCTGCTCGCCTTCGGCGTGAAGGGCGGTCAGGCGGCGGGCGTGAAGTTCATCGAGTCGGCGCAGTTCATGAGCCACCTGGCCAACATCGGCGACACGCGCACGCTGATCATCCACCCGGCCTCGACCACGCACCGCCAGCTCGACGAGGCGCAGCAGCGCGCGGCGGGCGTGACGCCCGACATGGTGCGCATGTCGGTGGGGCTGGAGCACATCGATGACATCCTCTGGGACATTGACCAGGCACTCGCTGCAGCGGGTGCCTAGGCGGCCGGCGGCAGCCTGCGCCGCAGCAGCGCGGCGAGTTCCTCGGCGCGGAAGGGCTTGGCGAGGTGGTCGTCCATGCCGGCGGCCAGGCTGCGCTCGCGGTCGCCGCTCATCGCGTTGGCGGTGAGCGCGACGATCGGCGTGCGGCGCCGTGCCGACGCCTCCTCGTGCCGGCGGATTCGTGCCGTCGCCTCGAAGCCGTCGATGCCCGGCATCTGGCAGTCCATCAGGATCAGGTCGAAGGCCTCGCTGGTGGCGCAGGCCACGGCCTGCTCGCCATCGCCCACGCTGTGCACGGCCACGCCGAGCGACTGCAGCGCCGCCTCGGCGACCATCGCGTTCACGGGATTGTCCTCGACCAGCAGCACGCGGCCGCGCAGCGGCTGGCCGGTGTCGGCGGCGGCCGGCAGCGCGGGCAAGGCCGGCGCGCTCGTGGCCGGCAGGGCGACGAGCAGGCGGAACAGCGCGCCGCCGCCGGGCGCGGCCAGGCAGACCAGCGAGCCGCCCATCGCCTGCACCAGGTGGCGAGAGATCGTCAGCCCCAGGCCAGTGCCGCCGTGCCGGCGCGCGAACGAGCCGTCGAGCTGCCGGAAGGCGTCGAAGATTCGCTCGCGGTCGGCCTCGGGAACCCCCGGCCCGGTGTCGGCCACTTCGATGCGAAGCGCGCCGTCCGCGGCCTGGCCCGCGATGATCGTGACGCCGCCGCGCTCGGTGAACTTCACCGCGTTGCCGGCCAGGTTGAGCAGCACCTGGCGCAGGCGGTGCGGGTCGCCGAGGCAGTGCGCCTCGCGCGGCAGTTCGTCGACGAAGCGCAGCGCGAGGCCCTTCTCGATCGCCGCGGCCTGCATCAGTTCGATCACCGAGCCGAGCAGGGCGCGCAGGTCGAAGGCCTGCGCTTGCAGCCGCAGGTGTCCGCTCTCGATGCGGGCGTACTCCAGCACCTCGTTGATGATGGCCAGCAGGTGCTCGCCGGTGCGCTCGAGGATGGCCAGGCGCTCGGCGGGCAGGCCGCCGGCCTGCTGCTGCAGCAGCCGCGTCAGCCCGAGCAGGCCATGCAGCGGCGTGCGCATCTCGTGGCTCATCGTGGCCAGGAACTGGCTCTTCACCGCGTTGCTGCGCTCGGCCTCGTCCAGCGCCTGCTGCCGCTGCCGCGCCAGGTCGTCCATCTGGAAGCGCAGGCGCAGCATCGCGCGGGTGTGGTCGGCAGCGCGCCGTCCTTCCACCACCACGAGGCCGAGGAACACCAGCATGCCGATGCCGATGTAGGTGGACAGCGCCTCGCCGCGCGCGAACTGCAGCAGCATGGCCGGCAGCAGCACCGGCGCGGTCAGCGCGAGCGAGGCCGCATAGCTCATCGACAGCACCACCAGGCCGATGGAGGCGATGCCCAGCAGCGTGGCGACCATCGTGGCCATCAGCGCCGCGTCGTCCACCGGCAACAGCAGCGTGCCGAGCAGGCCGAAGACCGCGCTGTCGACGGCGATGGCGCCGATGAAACGGCGCCCCCAGCGCTCCACGCCTTGCGGCCGGTTGCGGTCGAAGGCGCGTGTGACGGCGATGCGCAGCGCGCTGCCGGCAGCCTTCAGCGCCAGCCAGGTCAGCAGCAGGCGATGGTTGACCGCGCCCCACAGCAGCCAGACCACCACCGCCGCGAAGGGCACGCTGATGAGGTTCGACGAGCGCGAGCGGTCGACCACCATCTCGAGCTGGGCACGGCGCACCAGGGCATCGAGCCCAGGGGCGTTCGCGGCGGTCGGGCTGGGAGCGGCGCTGGGCATGGCGGGTACGGCTGGTGGGTATTCTCGCCCCCGGGCGGTCCGCCGCGGCGCGTAAGATTCCCCAGAAACCTCCAGCAGCAAGGGCGCCGCGCATGAGCAGCATCTACGACCAGCACCTCGACCGCAACCCCGCCAACTTCGCCGCGCTCAGCCCGGTGAGCTTCGTCGAGCGCAGCGCCGAGGTGTTCGGCGACCTGCCGGCGGTCATCCACGGTGCACGGCGTTACGACTGGCGCATGCTGCGCGAGCGTTCCGCCCGGCTGGCCGCGGCGCTGCGTGCGCTGGGCGTGGTGCGCGGCACGACGGTGACGACCATGCTGCCCAACACGCCGGAGATGGTCGAGGCGCACTATGCGATCCCCGCACTGAACGCGGTGATCAACACCCTCAACACGCGGCTCGACGCGCCGCTGCTGGCCTGGCAGCTGAACCACTGCGAGGCGGCCGTGGTGATCACCGACCGCGAGTTCGCGCCGGTGATGGGCGAGGCCCTGCGCATCCTGAAGGCGGAGCACGGCCGCACCCCGATCGTCATCGACGTGTGCGACAGCGAGTACACCGGGCCCGGCGAACGCCTGGGAACCCACGAGTACGAGGCCCTGCTGGCGGACCACGCGCCGCTGACCCGGCTCGAAGGCCCGCGGGACGAATGGGATGCCATCGCCGTGAGCTACACCTCGGGCACCACCGGCGATCCGAAGGGCGTGGTCACCCACCACCGCGGCGCCTACCTGAACGCGGTCTGCAACGCGGCGACCTGGACCATGCCGCACTTCCCGACCTACCTGTGGACGCTGCCGATGTTCCACTGCAACGGCTGGTGCTTCCCCTGGACGGTGGCGATGCTCGGCGGCGTTCACGTGTGCCTGCGCCGCGTCGAGGCGCCGGCCATCCTGGCGGCGATGCGCGAGCACGGCGTCGACCACTACTGCGCCGCGCCCATCGTGCACAACCTGATCATCGCCGCGCCCGAGGAGCTGCGCGCCGGCATCCGGCAGAAGGTACGCGGCATGGTGGCCGGTGCGGCGCCGCCGGCGGCGATGATCGAGGGCATGGCGAAGATCGGCTTCGACATCACCCACGTGTACGGCCTGACCGAGGTCTACGGGCCGGCGTCGGTGGCGGTCAAGCGCGACAGCTGGGCGCGCGAGAGCCTGTCGGAGCAGACCCGCCTGAACGGCCGCCAAGGCGTGCGCTACGTGCTGCAGGAAGGCATGACGGTGCTCGACCCGGAGACGATGGCCGAGACGCCCGCCGACGGCCAGACCATGGGCGAGATCATGTTCCGCGGCAACATCGTGATGAAGGGCTACCTGAAGAACCCGGCCTCCACCGCCAAGGCGTTCCAGGGCGGCTGGTTCCACACCGGCGACCTGGCCGTGATGGAGCCGGACCGCTACGTGAAGATCAAGGACCGCAGCAAGGACATCATCATCAGCGGCGGCGAGAACATCAGCTCGATCGAGGTCGAGGATGCGCTGTACCGCCATCCGGCGGTGATGGCCTGCGCGGTGGTGGCGCGGCCGCACGAGAAGTGGGGCGAGACGCCGCTGGCCTTCGTCGAGCTCAAGCCCGGCGCCAGCGCCAGCGCCGAGGAGCTGATCGCCCACTGCAAGGGCCTGCTCGCCGGCTACAAGGTGCCGAGGGAGATCCGCTTCGAGGCCATTCCCAAGACCTCGACCGGCAAGATCCAGAAGTTCCAGTTGCGTGAGCGCGCGAAGAGCGCCTCCGCCATCGAATGAGGAGACCGTGATGGAACCGAACGACAAGCTCGTGCTGCGCGAGACCGATGCGCGCGGCGTGGTGCGCCTGACGCTGAACCGCCCGAATGCCTTCAACTCGCTGTCCGAGGACATGCTGTCGGCGCTGCAGGCCGAGCTGGACGCGGTCGCCAAGGACGACTCGGCCCGCGTGGTGGTGCTGGGTGCGGCGGGCAAGGCCTTCTGCGCCGGCCACGACCTCAAGGAGATGCGCGCCGAGCCCTCGCTCGACTACTACCAGCGGCTGTTCGCGCAGTGCGCGCAGATGATGCTGGCGATCCAGAAGCTGCCGGTGCCGGTGATCGCGCGCGTGCACGGCATCGCCACCGCTGCCGGCTGTCAGCTGGTGGCGATGTGCGACCTGGCCGTGGCCCGCCGCGACGCGAGGTTCGCGGTCAGCGGCGTCAACCTCGGCCTGTTCTGTTCGACGCCGAGCGTGGCGCTGTCGCGCAACCTGCCGCGCAAGGCGGCCTTCGAGATGCTGGTCACGGGCGCCTTCATCTCGGCCGACGAGGCGCAGGCCAAGGGCCTGGTCAACCGCGTGGCCGAGCCCGACCAGCTCGACGCCGCCGTGGAGTCGCTGGTGGCGTCCATCGTCGCCAAGCCGCGCGTGGCGCTGGCCATGGGCAAGGCGCTGTTCTACCGGCAGCTGGAGAAGGGCATCGCCGCCGCCTACGACGACGCCGGCCAGACCATGGCCTGCAACATGATGGACGACAGCGCGCTCGAAGGCGTGCAGGCCTTCATCGACAAACGCCCGCCGCGCTGGGGCCAGCCGCATTGAGGCGGCGCGGACTGCTCGCGGTGGCGGGCGCGGCGGGGCTGCTGCCGCGATGGCTGTGGGCGGCCGAGCCGGTGCCGGCCTGGTCCGAGGCGCTGCGGCGCGAAGCGCGGCAGATCCTCGACGGCGCGGCGGTCGACGGTCTGGATCCCGACGACTACCGCTCCGGCTCCGTCGAGGACAGCTTCCGCCGCTACCTGCACCACCTGCACTTCGGCCGCGTGCGGCCGACTGATCTGGGCTTCCGCGTCGCCGGTGCGCCCGAGGACGGCGCGCAGATCGAGTCGACCCTGACGGAGGCCCTGGCCTCAGGCCGCCTGCAACTCGCCGTTCAGAAGCTGGTGCCGCCGCTGGCGCAGTACCGCCAGCTTCGCGAGGTGCTGGCGCGCTACCGCGCGCTGGCCAGCGCCCCGGTGTGGCCGGTGCTGCCGCCGATCGCGAAGAAGCTCGAGCCGGGCCAGCCCTATGCCGGCACGGCGGCACTGCGAGAACGGCTCGTCGCGATGGGCGACCTGGCCGCCGATCCCGCCGTCTCCGCCGCGCAGTACGACGGCGTGCTGGTCGAGTCCGTGCGCCGCTTCCAGTCACGCCACGGGCTGGAAGCCGACGGCGTGATCGGGCGAAGCACGCTGGCGGCCCTGAACGTCGCACCGGCCCAGCGCGTGCGCCAGATCGAGCTGGCCCTGGAGCGGCTGCGCTGGCTGCCGCACCGCAGCGGCCGGCCGGTGATCGCGATCAACATCCCGATGTTCCGCCTGTGGGCCTGGGACGGTGGCGCGGCGGAGTCGGCGCCGGCGCTGTCCATGGGCGTGATCGTCGGGCGTGCCGTGCGCACGCAGACGCCGGTGTTCGCCGACGAGATGACCCACCTGATCTTCCGGCCGTACTGGAACGTGCCACGCTCCATCTTGCGCAACGAGGTGCTGCCGGCCATCGCGCGCGATCCGGGCTACCTGGCCCGGCACGACATGGAGATCGTCAGCGGGCCCGGCGACGACGCGAAGCCGGTGGCGCAGTCGCCCGAGTCGCTGGAGGGCGCGCGCGCGGGTGCCTTGCGCATCCGCCAGCGGCCCGGGCCGAAGAACTCGCTCGGCCTGGTGAAGTTCATCTTCCCCAACGACGACAACGTCTACCTGCACGGCACGCCGGCGCGCGAGCTGTTCGCGCGCAGCCGGCGTGACTTCAGCCACGGCTGCGTGCGGGTGGAGAACCCGCCGGCGCTCGCGCAGTGGCTGCTGAAGGACCAGACGGCCTGGGGTGCCGCGCAGATCGACGCCGCGATGAACGGCACGAGGACGCAGCAGGTGAACCTGACGGCCGCCGTGCCGGTGCTGCTGTACTACCTGACCGCGGCCGTCTCGCCCGACGACGGCCTGATCCACTTCGCCGACGACCTGTACGGCCACGACGCGGCCCTGGACCGCGCGCTGAAGGCGCGGCGCTATCGCTGAGGGCGTGGCCTCACCAGGCGCGCACGCGCCCGGTGTCGACGTGGACGAAGTTGGAGCCGGGGTAGTAGCCCACGCCGCCGCGCTGCAGCGACAGCGCCGCCTGGCGCAGATCGCCCAACGCGACGTCGGCCACGCGGATGTCGATGGCCTGGCCGCTCATGTGCAGGCTCTTCGTCGCCACGCCGCTGCTGCGCTCGTGCAGCATGCGGTTGGTGGCGGGCGAGCGGTAGCCGGAGATGATCTCGTAGGGCCTGCGGCTGCCGGTGCGCACGCGCAGCGCGTGCAGCAGGTCGAGCAGGGCCGGGTCCATCGTGCCCACGTCGCCGGTGCGGAAGTCGCGCAGCAGGCGGTTGACCTCGACCAGCGCGTCGGGCAGGTAGCTGCCGGCGCTGAAATACTCGACCTCGAGCCGCTCGCCGGTGTGCAGGTGGCTGAAGGTCAGCACGCGCGGCTCGGTGCTGCGGGCGCGCGCCAGCACGGGTGCGGCGGCCAAGGCGGCCACAAAGTGGCGGCGGGTGAATCTCGACATGCCCGGCAGTGTATCGGTCGGTGCGAAGCCGTTCGTTCAATTGTGTGAACAACTTGACGTCGATCACTCGTGACAAAGTGAACACGCTGCAGGGCCGGCAAGATGACGGACGAGGAGTCGAGGCCTGATGGACGACGCGTCATTCCGGCGGCTGGTCGCAGCCTACGAGCACGACAGCCGCGACGATCCGCTGCGCTTCGCGAAGCTGACCGCCGCGATGGCGCTGTTCGGCTATGCGACCATCCTGCTGACGCTGGCCGCCTCGGCCTGGGGGCTGTGGTGGGGCACGCAGCAGATGATCCACGGCCGCGTGCAGGGCTGGAAGATCATGCTGGTGCTGGGCTGCGCCTCTTTGCTGTTCTCGCTGCTGCGCGCGCTGTGGATGCGTCCGCAGGCGCCGCAGGGGCTGCCGGTCACCGAAGCGGACGCACCGCGCCTGTTCGAGCTGATCGAGAAGGTGCGCCGCAAGACCGGCGCGCCGCGTCCGGACCGGGTGCTGATCGACGGCGAACTCAACGCCGCGGTATGGCAGCAGCCTCGCCTGGGTCTGCTGGGCTGGCACCGCAACCACCTGATCCTCGGCCTGCCGCTGATGATGGGCCTGTCGACGCGCCAGCTCGGCGCGGTGATCGCCCACGAGTTCGGCCACCTGCACAGCGCCCACGGCAAGCTCGGCCAGTGGATCTACCGCACGCGGCGCAGCTGGTACCTGCTGGCCCTGGCGCGCGAGCGCGCCCGCCTCGGCGGCAACGTCGCCGACCTGGTGCTGGCCTTCTTCTTCCGCCACTTCTTCCCGCGCTTCAATGCCCGTGCCTTCGTGCTCTCGCGGCAGCAGGAGTACGGGGCCGACCGCGCGGCCCACCGCGTCGTCGGCACGCAGCCGGCCGCCGAGGGCCTGCAGGCCATCGAGGTGCAGTCGCGCTACCTGCAGGAGGAGTTCTGGCCGGCCGTCTGGCGCCGCGCAGCGACCACGCCATCGCCCGCGGCCGAGCGCCCGTACCGTGTGCTGCTCGACGCGATGCCGGCGAGCCTGTCGCATGCCAAGGCGCCCGCCTGGCTGGCCGACAGCCTCAAGCGGCTGTCCGACGTCGACGACACCCATCCGTCGCTGCGTGACCGGCTCGCCTTTGCCGATGTCAATCCGGCCTTGCCGAAGGCCGCGGCGGTGTCGGCCGCGCAGGCATTGCTGGGCAGCGCGCTGAAGGAGTGGATCGCCCGGCTCGACGCGCGCTGGCGCGAGGAGGTGGCTCGCCCGTGGAGCGAGCGCCACCGCTGGGCGAACGGGCAGCGACACCTGATCGAGGAACTCGAGAAGGAGAGCGCCACCGGGCCGGTCGATCCCGACGACCACCTGCTGTGGGGCCGCGCGGCGCGGCTGCTCGACGGCGAGGCGGCCGGCGAGGTGGTGCTGCGCCGCCTGGTGAACGAACGGCCCGACAGCCTGGCCGGCCGCTACGAGCTCGGCATGCTGCTCGTGGAAGACGCCGATTCGGCGCGCAGCGAGGAGGGCGCCGGGCTGCTGCGCAGCGTGGCCGAGCAGGGCAACCACCCCTGGGCCTTCAGCGCCGCGGCGCGGATGGAGACGTGGCTGGAGCGGCGCGAGCGCTTCGACGAACTGAAGAAGTGGCGCGAGCTGCTCAAGCAGCGCGACGCCGAGGCGACCGAGGCCATGCAGGCGCTGTACGACTTCGAAGGCCCGCAGCACTTCGTGCCGGCGCAGCTGAGTCGCCGCGTGCTGCGCTCGTTGCAGGACCAGTTGCGCGGCGAACGCGCCGCCGGCCGGGCCTTCGTGGTGCGCAAGGTCGACGCCAGCGCGCCCCAATGGCGCTTCTGCCTGGTGATCGTCGAGCGCGCCAAGGGTCTCGGCCAGCCCGATGCCCACACGTGGTGGGCCGAACTGCGCGACCGCATCGACCTGCCGTGCCCGTTCATGGTGATCGACCTGGCCCACCCGTACTGGGCCGACAGGGCGCGCAAGCCGATGGTGACGCAGATGCTCGCGGTGCCCGGCGCGCAGTTCTACGCCAGCCGGCGCTGAGCGCGGCTACATGCCTGCATGGATCAGGCGGCGCCGGGCCTGATCGCTGCGCTCACATCCCGGCGTAGTTGGGCCCGCCGCCGCCTTCCGGCGTCACCCAGACGATGTTCTGCGTCGGGTCCTTGATGTCGCAGGTCTTGCAGTGCACGCAGTTCTGCGCGTTGATCTGCAGGCGGTCGGAACCGTCGTCGTTCTTGACGAACTCGTACACGCCGGCCGGGCAATAGCGGCCCTCGGGGCCGGCGTACTTCGCGAGGTTGATGGCCACCGGCACGTCATTCTTGCGCAGCGTCAGGTGGGCCGGCTGGTTCTCCTCGTGGTTGGTGTTGCTGATGAACACCGAACTGAGGCGGTCGAAGGTCAGCTGGCCGTCGGGCTTGGGATAGGTGATCTGCGGGCAGTCGGCCGCCGGCTTCAGGTAGGTGTGGTCGGCGGCGGTGCGGTGGATCGTCCACGGCGGCGCCTTGAAGCCGAGCTTCGGCAGCAGCCACTGCTCGACGCCGGTCATCAGCGTGGCGGTGGTGCGGCCCTTCTTGAACCACTGCTTGAAGTTGCGCGAGCGGTCGAGCTCCTCGTACAGCCAGCTTTCCTCGAAGGCCTTCGGGTAGTCGGTGAGTTCGTCGTGGGCGCGGCCGGCCTTCAGCGCAGCGAAGGCGGCTTCGGCGGCCAGCATGCCGGTCTTGATCGCCGCATGGCTGCCCTTGATGCGGCTGGCGTTGAGGTAGCCGGCATCGCAGCCGACCAGCGCGCCGCCCTTGAACACCGTCCTGGGCAGGCTCAGCAGCCCGCCGGCGGTGATGGCGCGCGCGCCGTAGCCGATGCGCTTGCCGCCTTCGAGGTACTTGCGGATCTCCGGGTGGGTCTTCCAGCGCTGGAACTCCTCGAAGGGGCTCAGCCACGGGTTGGCATAGTCCAGCCCGACCACGAAGCCGAGCGCGACCTTGTTGTCCTCGGCGTGGTAGAGGAACGAACCGCCATAAGTGTCGGGCTCCAGCGGCCAGCCGGCGGTGTGCACCACCAGGCCGGGCTGGTGCTTGGCCGGGTCGATCTCCCACAGCTCCTTCAGGCCGATGCCGTAGCTCTGCGGGTCGCGGCCGGCGTCGAGCTTGAAGCGCTCGATCAGCTGCTTGCCCAGGTGGCCGCGTGCGCCCTCGGCGAAGATCGTGTACTTGGCGTGCAGCTCCATGCCGATCTGGAAGCCGTCGTGCGGCTCACCATCCTTGCCCACGCCCATGTTGCCGGTGGCCACGCCCTTGACCGAGCCGTCGTCGTTGTAGAGCACCTCGGCGGCGGCGAATCCCGGAAAGATCTCCACCCCGAGCGCTTCGGCCTGCTGGGCCAGCCAACGCGTGACCGCACCCAGGCTGATGATGTAGCTGCCGTGGTTCTTGAAGCAGTCGGGCAGCAGCCACTCGGGCGTGGCCTTGGCGCCGGTCTCGCTGAGAAAGAGGAAGCGGTCGGCGGTGACCGGCTGGTTCAGCGGCGCGCCCAACTGCTGCCAGTTCGGGAACAGCTCGGTGATGGCACGCGGGTCCATCGTGGCGCCGGAGAGGATGTGCGCGCCCGGCTCCGAGCCCTTCTCGAGCACCACCACCGAGACCTCGCCGCCTTCGAGTGCGGCCAGCTGCTTCAGGCGGATCGCGGTGGCCAGGCCGGCGGGGCCGCCGCCGACCACCACCACGTCGTATTCCATCGCTTCGCGCGGGCCGTATTGTTCGAGGATCTCTTGCGGGCTCATCGGGCTTCCTGAAGGTCGGACTGCGGTCGATTCTACGGGCTGGGGGGACAAAAAAGCACGATCGTTCGATAGGTTGGAGGCGGTACTCGAAGTCACGCGGGCGACAGCGGAACGGAGGCCGAAACCGCGTGCTATCGTCCCCGCCAACGAAGTCCGAACACGGAGCCTGCATGAGCTACAGCATCGATCTCTCCGGCCGCGTGGCCCTGGTCACCGGCGCGTCCAGCGGCCTCGGAACGCAGTTCGCCAAGACGCTGGCCCAGGCCGGCTGCGCGGTGGTGCTGGCGGGCCGGCGCATCGAGCGCCTGAAGACGCTGCGCGCCGAGATCGAGGCGGGCGGCGGCGACGCGCACGTGGTCGAGCTCGACGTGACCGACCTCGACAGCATCAAGTCGGCCGTGGCCCACGCCGAGACCGAGATGGGCACGCTGGACATCCTCATCAACAACTCCGGCGTCAGCACCACGCAGAAGCTGGTCGACGTGACGGAGGAGGACTACGACTTCGTCTTCGACACCAACACCAAGGGCGCCTTCTTCGTCGCGCAGGAGGTCGGCAAGCGCATGCTGGGCCGCGCCAAGGGTTCGGCGCCGGGCACCTTCACCGGCGGGCGCATCGTCAACATCGCCTCGATGGCCGGGCTGCGCGTGCTCGGCCAGATCGGCGTGTACTGCATGAGCAAGGCGGCGGTGATCCACATGACCCGCGCGATGGCGCTGGAGTGGGGACGCTACGGCATCAACGTGAATGCCATCTGCCCCGGCTACATTGACACCGAGATCAACCACCACCACTGGCAGACCGAGCAGGGCAAGAGGCTGATCGACATGCTGCCGCGCAAGCGCATCGGCCAGCCGCAGGACCTGGACACCACGCTGCTGATGCTGGTGGCCAACGAGAGCCACTTCATCAATGGCGCGGTGATTCAGGCGGACGACGGCTTCGCTGTGTGACGATGCGGCCCCTGTCGCTGCTCGAAACCCGCGTGCTCGGCGTGCTGGTCGAGAAGCAGCACACCGTGCCCGACAGCTACCCGCTGTCGCTCAATTCGCTGACGCTGGGCTGCAACCAGAAGACGGCGCGCGACCCGGTGCTCAATGCCAGCGAGGCCGAGGTGCAGTCGGCCATCGATGCGCTGCGCGCGCTCAGCCTGGTGTTCGAGAGCAGCGGCTCGCGCGTGGCCCGCTACGAGCACAACACCGGCCGCGCGCTGGGGCTGCCGTCGCAATCGGTGGCGCTGCTGGCGGTGCTGATGCTGCGTGGGCCGCAGACGGCCTCCGAACTGCGTGCCAATTGCGAGCGGCTGCACCGCTTCGCCGACACCTCGTCGGTCGAGGCCTTCCTCGACGAACTGGCCGCTCGACCGGAAGGGAAGGGCGGGCCGCTGGCACTGAAGCTGCCGCGCGCCCCCGGTGCCCGCGAGCCGCGGTGGACGCACCTGCTGGCCGGGCCCGTCGACCTCAGCACCTTGCCCGCTGCCGCGCCCGACGAGATCGTGGCCACCAGCGAGATCGCGGCGCTGAAGGTGCGCCACGATGCGCTGCAAGCCGAGGTGACCGAACTGCGCGCGCTCGTCGAGCGGCTGTATGCCGAACTCGGCGTGGCCCGATCCTGAACGAGAGCCGGACGATGCTGCGATTCCACCTGCC
>VFQN01002057.1_pt1 | contig 32115 bp, 29 predicted proteins | sample 3512371 | NCBI WGS metagenome assembly VFQN01 (sample SAMN10412370, study PRJNA504923) | tailings metagenome | isolation source: Replicate 2 from Balatoc abandoned mine | place: Philippines: Itogon, Benguet | collected 2017-08-28 | reverse complement strand
GCCGCGGATGCCGGACCGCTTGCTGACAAGCGAATCGCGCTCACCGTCAACGGCGAGACGCGCCAGCAGGCCGTGCTCGCCGACATGGTCTGGTCGGTCGAGGAGATCATCGCCGACCTCTCGCTCTACTACCATCTCGCCCCCGGCGACCTCATCTTCACCGGCACGCCGGCGGGCGTCGGTGCCGTGCAGGTCGGCGATATGCTCACAGGCACCATCGACGGGCTCGCGCCGGTGGAGGTGACGATCGGGGAGGGGGAGTGAGGATGGTGCTGCGAGAGAGGATTGAACTCTCGACCTCTCCCTTACCAAGGGAGCGACTTCGCGCCAAACCCCTACAGAACGGGACAGACCGCTAAAGATCGGCGCGGAACGCCTCGGAAACATCGCAACGTATCTGTCCGGTTTCTGTCCGGGAGGGCGCGTGAGAGCGCCCCTGGACGTCCGCATCCATGATGCCAGCATCTCGCTTTGGCAGGACGATGCGCGGGATCCTTCCTTCCGCGAAGAAATCTATGGCGGCCTCATCAGGCTCTTGCGCTCGCATGGGTGGTCAATCAGGCGCGACCCGCAGGTCAAGCGAAACTGGCCGCGGCTGAGTGCGGATCATCGCCTGGGTGCCCGCGGCACCATGCGTTGTGCAATCAAGGTGAGCGGGCGGGTCGTTAAGGTTGAATTCTGGTCGTTGACCGCAGAGCAGCACAACTGCAATGGGCGACGCTACGACTTCGAAAAGCTTCGCCGAATGCACCCGCAGGAGCAGCGACGGTTCGCGCTTGCGTGCCGGCGCATCATCAGCTGGGCAGAAGCACTGGCTCCACTCACAATCAGCAGGGGTGACGACCGTGGCTTGTCTCCGATGCAGCGCATCGAGAAGGGCTATGCCGATAGCTGGCACAAGGACAAGACGCTTGGGCGGCCCGTACCGCGCACTCCGGGCAACAGCCAGTCAGCGGACGGGCAGACCATCGAACACGGCGCAACCGTGTGGGCGCCCGACTTCAAGGGTCGGATCGGCCGCGGCGTCGCCTACTACAACATCAACAATATGTGGTGGGTCGTGGCCGGCGGGCAGCTGCGAAACCTGGGCTGCCACGAGATCTACAGCAGCCAGCCGGCCGGGCTTCGCCGCAAGCGAAACGATCGTTTGCGCCGCACGCGGCTTGAGGGCCAGCTCGCAAAGGCGGTGAAGGCTGCCGACGACCTGCGGGCGCACCTGCTGAACCAGATCCTCTTTGCCGACCAGCCGGTCCATCTGATCTGGAGCCGCAAAAACAACGCCTACCACGCGCCGCAATATGCCGGCTACTCATCGGACGTCGTCACGGCCGGGCGCTACACCCGCGACCAGCCCGGGCGGGAGCGCAAGCGCGTGCCGCACATCCTCTCGGTGGCGCTGCCTAACCGGTCGCATGTCCGGTTCGACGAGGTGGCACATGACCGCCCTTGCCAAGCTCGAAGAGCCGCAGGCGGGCCCGACGCGGCCGGTGCTTCGATGGCAGGCGGCAAACGGCGCGTTTCGCGAATGGTAGAAGCGCCGCCCGACCGGCTTTACAAGCAGGACATCGACCACATCAGGCTAGACGGTCGACCTCGGCTCGGACCTGACCCGACCGGGACAATCACTGGAGACGGTGGAGCCTGATGCCCAAGCTCAAGACGTCGCCGCCACGGATCAAACCGGAAGCTTCGCGGGTAATGCACCACCAGAAGAGGGCAGGCAGCAGGCCAGCCTGAGCGTGATCGGTGATGGGCCATGTGACTTCTCATGCCGAGCGACGCAATGCGGTCTGGAAGCAATGCGACGCCTAGAATCATAAGGCTGTATGACTTGATTCGTTCTTAGATCGCACATAGTATCCAAAATGTGTGTGGAGGGCAGCATGGCAGATATACTTGAGAATGCGGTTTTCACCGAGATCCGCCCAGGGGTTGAAATTTCCGACTACGTGTCGTCGCCCGTTGAAGTCAAAATTGTTCGCTTGAAGGCTGGAACCGAGGTCGGCGCACACTCTCACTCAAATGATGTCGTCCACCTTGTTCTAAAGGGGCGGGTGAAAATTGGAGATCAGGAGTTCACAGAATTAGGCGATTACAGGTGTGGTGGTTTTGAATACGGTCCGTGGGCCGTGGAGGACACCATCATGCTCATAATTCAACCACCTGGTACCACTTTCGAGTTCGTTGAGTGAAGTTGCCGTGCCGGCGGACGTATGAGGTCCAGGCTGAGGGAGAGTAGATCGACGGTGTAGGGTAACCGCTTCGCGCTTCCAACTATAGCTATCGCGCCGAACGCAAACCGAGGGGAGGCGAGTAATTCAGCCGTATTGAGCTAGCGTAGCCGGCGAACCGTAACGTTGTCGTCCATGTCTTCGACGCTGATCTGGGTGCCCGACAAGCCTTCGAAGACGAAGGCCGATGGTCTGTATGCATAATGATACGAGAAGCCCCCACCCACTTGCTGCCAAACTGCGCCGTTTTCGAACTGGAACGTGGCGCCTTGGCGGAAACCGCTGAACTCGGATACGATCGCGCCCTCTTGGAGGATGCTCACGGCCACGACTGGCACATCGTGCGGGACGCCACTCACTCGAAGATATGCTTGGCCGCCTCGATCGAATAGCGCGGCCGCTGGCATGAAGTCGTAGTGGTAAAAGTACAGATACTGCGACTGCTGCCACGCTTGCCCATTGGTGAGCCGTACGACGGTCTCGCCTGCAAACCCACTGAATGCTCCGTCGATCTGAACATTTGGCTTCATTTTCAGACCCCGCTCCGAAAGAAATCAAAGGTAAGCAAACGTGGCGCGCGGCGGCAAGAGAATAGGGGCAGGGCGCCCAAAGGGAGCCGCCACACGCCGCTCGCGCCCAATCGCGGACAGGGCAGCGGCCGAAGGTCTTACGCCTTTGGAGGTCATGCTGAAGGCGATGCGCGAGCATGTGCAGAAGAATGATCTCGACCGCGCCGCTGCCATCGCCAAGGACGCCGCGCCGTATATGCATCCTCGGCTGGCCTCGATGCAGCACTCCGGATCGGTCGGCACCTATGACCTCTCGAAACTGAGCGATGATGAACTCGATCGTCTCGAATCCATCTTCGGCCCGCTTGCCTTCGCTGGCGGAGATCAGGGCGGAGCGGCAGAGGAGGAAGGCGGAAGCTGAGCGCAGCCGCGTCCGGCAGGACGGCGAACGCATCAGGGCGCGCTGCCAGACGCTGGCCGGCTTCGTCCGCGAGGCTTGGCACGTCGTCGAGCCGAACTCGACCTATGTGCACGGCTGGCGTCTGGACGCGATCTGCGAGCACCTCGAGACCATGAAGTCGCTGCTGACGTCGGTGCTCTGGCCGGCATGGGAATGGGGCCCGATAGGGCGCCCGTCGTTGCGCTATCTGACGAGCTCCTACACAGAGAAGTACGTCAAGCGCGACAGCCGGCGCATGCGCGACCTGGTCCAATCGGACTGGTATCGGTCGCTCTGGCCTGATGTGCAGCTTATCTGGGCGGGTGAGGCGTCTTTCGCCAACACCAACGGGCAACCGTGAGGGCGTGCCGTTCGCATCGCTTACCGGTGGCCGCGGCGATCGGGTGATCATCGATGACCCGCACTCGACGGAGACGGCAGAAAGCGAAGCGGAGCGCCTCAACACGACACGCATCTTCCGCGAGAGCGTGCCGACCCGCCTGAACGCTCCGAGGACGGCGATCATCGTCATCATGCAGCGACTGCACGAAGACGACGTGTCGGGCCCGATCATGAACCTGGGGCTCGGGTACGAGCACCTGATGCTTCCGATGGAGTTCGAGCCGGAGCGGGCGTGCCGGACATCGATTGGCTTCGTCGATCCGCGGCAGGAAGAGGGCGAGCTGCTCTTTCCCGAGCGCTTCCCGCGTGAGGTGGTCGACCGCGACAAGGTGCCGATGGGCTCCTATGCCGTGGCTGGATAGTTCCAGCAGCGGCCGGCGCCTCGGTCCGGCGGCATGTTCCAGCGCGGCGACTTCGAGATCGTCGATGCTGTGCCTGCCGGAGCGATCCGTTATCGGGCATGGGACTTTGCGGCATCGGAGCAAAAGAAGGGCAAGCAACCGGACTGGACCGTGGGCCTAAGCATGGCGAAGGTCGGCGGCACCTTCTACGTCGAGGGATGTGCGCCGCGATCGGTGGTCGCCCGGAGACGTCGAGAAGAACCTGAAGAATACCGCCAGTCAAGACGGCTTGGAAGTCCGTGTCAGGATGCCTGAGGATCCGGGTGCGGCCGGCAAGGCCGATGCTCAGACAAAGGTGAAGCTGCTGGCAGGCTACAGCGTCACCGTGGTGCGGCCGACTGGCGACAAGGCTACCCGCGCCAAGCCGGCATCTGCTCAGGCTGAAGCGGGCAAGGTCAAGCTGGTTCGTGGTGACTGGAACACGGCATTCCTCGATCAGGCCTGCTCATCCCCAAACGCGCAATTCGATGATCAGGTCGATGCCTTCGCTGATGCCCTGAACGAACTGGCGCTCGGCGCGATGTACACTTTGGACAATGACTGACTCTAGCGCGTCTTCGGAGGCAGCCGCCTCTGACGGTCCGGTGCTGGAGCAGGCTTAACCGGGATGCGAGAGGGGAGCGGACGTGGGGCCACCGGTGTGATTGTGGCGTCGAGTATCTTTTCCAGAGCGGATGTATACTGAATTGCATAGTCATGTGCTGCGGCGATAGCCGAGTAGACTGCTGGCGCATAAATCGTTTTCATGTTTGCCCATGCTGTAGGTCCTTGTGCCATCACGGTGACAGTCACTCCAAGCACGGTTGCCACTGGGGCCAACTTCTGCACCCACTTCAATGACCCCGTTTCAATCGGAGACATGATGAGACGAAGGTCCCAATGCTCCTCGAGGTCAGGGTAATTCTCGGACAGATGCTCCTTCCATGTGCTGAGGCTGGCTTGCTTGGCTAACTCTTGACCCAGCTCAAAAAGTTTCCCCCCCTCGAATAAAGGCTCGCCCGAAAGAACTGCTTGGTTCAGTGCTGAAAAATAAACGACACCACGGCCAATTCGCGTTAACCGCCTCCTGGACCAAGACACGAGATCTGGTCGAAACTCGTCAAATTCGCCGCCGAACCGACGCACCAGCTTGGACGCAGGCACAATCAGGCCAGCATTGGGACGAGAAGTCAGCTTTTCGCGAGATCCTAAGAGCCTGATTTGTTGCGACGGGAAGTACGACTCGCCTTCCCAAGCAAATTTTTCATCAACCATGCTGTGCCAGCTCCCCCGTTCCCTTGGCTATTCGGGAGGCGCGTCGACGAGTCAACACTAGGAAGCGCTGTGACCAACGTGATTTCAAAAATTCGCGACAGCCTAACGAATCTTGTCTCGCGCATGGGCACGGATCGCGACAAGGCGTCGGCCAGTTACTACGGCATGCCGATCCTCCACGATGGGCAGCTGCTCAACGCCTATCGCGGTCCTGGCTGCCTCGGAAAATCGTCGATATCCCGGCGCTCGACAGCTGCCGCAACTGGCGCAACTGGCAGGCCGAAGACGATCAGGTCGAGAAGATCGAGGCTGACGAGAAGCGTCTCGGTCTGCGGGGCAAGGTGCTTGAGGCGAGGGTCAAGGCTCGCCTGTGGGGCGGCGCTGCGATCCACCTCGGTGTGGGTGACGAGGTTAGCGCGCAACTCGCGCTGCCGCTTGACGTCGAGCGGGTCGGGGCCGGCGGTATCAGGCACCTGACAGTGCTCTCGCGTCGCCAGCTTTCCGCCGGCGAGATCGATCGCAGCGTGGAGAGCGAGACTTACGGTCGGCCGCGCTTATATATACTGGCGACGGGCGACAATGCGCAGCTGGAAATCCACCCGTCGCGCCTCGTGATCTTCTCCAGCAATCCGCAGCCTGACATTGAGCTCGCTGCAGCGACCGAGATGGCATGGGGCGACAGTGTGCTCCTGTCGGTGCTGGAGGCAATCAAGCAGGCAGACGGCACCGTGGCGAACATCGCCAGCCTGGTCTTCGAGGCCAAGGTCGATGTGTTCCGCATTCCGAACTTCATGGCCTCGCTTAAGGACGAGGGGTACAAGACAAGGCTGCTGGAGCGCCTGACGCTGGCCGCCACGGCCAAGGGGATCAACGGCGCGCTACTCCTCGACAGGGAAGAGCAATACGACACCAAGTCGCCGTCGTTCGCGAATCTGCCGGACATCCTCGATCGCTTCCTGCAGATCGTCTCTGGGGCGGCCGACATCCCTGCAACACGCCTCCTGGGCCAGTCGCCCGCCGGCCTGAATTCGACCGGCGAGGCTGACGACCTGCGGAACTACTACGACCGCATCTCCGCCATGCAGGTAATCGAGATCACGCCGGCGCTGTACCGGATCGATGAATGCCTGATCCGATCGGCTCTCGGCACGCCCGACCCGGCCATACACTACCGCTGGGCGCCGCTCTGGCAGATGACGGACAAGGAGCGGGCCGACATATTCAAGACCAAGGCGGACGCGGCTCGCGCCATCGCAGGGACGGGCGGTGCATCGCCTTCGCTCATGCCGATCGACGCGCTGTCGGACGCCCCGGTCAACGCCTTCATTGAGGATGGCTCACTGCCGGGCCTCGAGGCGGCAATCGACGAATACGGCAAGCTAAGCGAGCAGGCCGACGACGAGACCGAGGTTGCGGCCGCAGTCACGCCGACGGTTCAAGTCATTCGCATGCAGCAGGCGGCCAACGACGCAGCGCCGCGCGCGCTCTATGTGCGCCGCGACGTGATCAACCGGGCAGAGATTGAGCGTTAAGCTAAGGCGCAGGGCTTCACCGACATCGTGCCCGACCTGCACGTGACGATCGCCTACAGTAAGACGCGGGTCGACTGGTTCAAGGTCGGCACCTCGTGGTCGCCGAAGCTGGAGATCAGCGAGGGCGGGCCGCGCCAGATGGAGCGGCTGGGAGAGGACGGCCGCTATATGGCGCTGCTGATCACCCACAATGAACTGGTCTGGCGCCATCGCAAGATCGTCGAGGCCGGCGCTTCGTGGGATTGGCCTGACTATCAGCCGCACGTAAGCATCCAGATCGGTGGCGACGTCGATCTGAGCAAGGTCGAGGCCTAGCAGGGCAAGATCGTGCTGGGGCCGAAGATCTTCGAAGAGGTGAGGGGCAAATGAGCGGACTGCTGGAGATCGTGCCGCTCGATCTGGCGAGCGCGAATGAGTTCGTGCGCATGCGCCATCGTCATCACAAGCCGGTGATCGGGCACAAATTCTCGCTCGGCGCGGTGCTGGGCGGGAAGATCATAGGCGTTGCGATCGTCGGCCGCCCTGTTGCTTGCGGCTGGGATGACGGCTGCACGCTGGAGGTGTCCCGCCGGCAACCGACGGAACACGAAACGCCAGCTCAATGCTCTACGGCGCAGCTACGCGCGCGGCTCTTGCTCTCGGTTATCGGCGCATCGGCACCTACATCCTCGCAAGTGAGCCGGGCACCACGTTGGTAGCCGCTGGCTGGAGGATGGTTGGGGAGGTGAAAGGGCGATTGTGGTCGTGCGCCTCACGCCGCGTGTCGATAAGCATCCGACCGAAGACAAGTTGCTATTCGAGCGAGCAGCCTAGCCTAATTTTTCACGGCCGGAGAAAGCGATCTCGGGATAGTGAAGCATCAGTCGCTTACGACCGAATTGAACAGGGAGATACTTTGCGAGCCGGAATTCAACGATAAGGCTCTTGAAACTTCCTGAAACCGCTGAAAGTCCATTGTAGCAGCACATGGCGACTTCATGGCTGGTGAGTTGGCTTCTGAGGAGGTTGCCGTAGCGATTCTTCTGCAGTTCGCTGAGCACTTCGTCTTCCTTGACGCGCAGGAGAGCCGTGTACAAAAGACGGTAGTACGGAGCGAATGAACTCTCGTATCTGGAATGGATGTGTTTCAGATATAGCCCGGCCATGGCTTCAGACGACACATCACCTAACTGTCCGGCACGGCTGATCCAGTGGGATAGCTCCGAATTAGCTCGCTTGAATGCCTCTGTGCCTTCGACCCGGTCGCGAGCACTACTATCACTAGGTCCGGACTCCGACAGATACTCGCGACTGTACCTGAATTCGACATCGTCCCGCGCTTCCCGCAGAAGACGGAGAAGCTCGTAGAAGGTCTGTTCGAAGCGTTGGACATGCTGGTCCCGCTGCGTTTGGTCAATCTGACGCTGCTGTAGACGGATCGTGTAGAACACGGCTCCGAACGCTAGCGTCGACATGAGTGCATTGAGCGCACCGAACGTGTCGCCCCACTGGCCCACAGTCTCTCCATTCCATGGGATCAACATCCGTCTGGCCAGGAACGGATGGAAAAACCAAACGAGCCATAAGCAAACAACGCCGATCACGACGTTGCGGACAATTCTATCTGACATGCCTACTCACTCCCCCGAGTAATCAGAGCTTCATATCATGCAATTCACAGACGCTGTAACCGTCACGGGAACGCGCCGGACCGCCGAAGGCTACCTGATTGCCGACGCGAACGCCGTGCGAACGGGCATCCAGCTCTATGCCGGCTCCGAGGTCGGCAAGCCGGAGATGCCCGTGGTGCGCGTCTATCGCTGCGAGGATCAGGTGCGGGACGCGAACAGCCTGCGCTCCGTCAGCCATGCACCGGTGACCATCGACCATCCGGCCGAAATGGTCAGCGCCGACAACTGGAAGCAACTGGCCGTCGGCGAAGTAAGCACCGAAGCGGCATGGGATGGCAACCGCATCCGCCTGCCTCTGATCCTAAAAGACAAGGCCGCGATTGATGCGGTCTCAGCCGGCAAGCGGGAGCTCTCCGCCGGCTACACCTGCGATCTCGTTTGGGAAGCGGGCAAGACACCATCAGGCGAGGCCTTCGATGCCCGCAAGACCAATATCCGCGCGAACCATGTGGCGATCGTCGATTGCGGCCGTGCGGGCTCGGAATGCCGGATCGGTGATGCCGACCGTCATGCATGGGGCGCCGCCCGGATACACCCATCCAGGAAAAGGAGACGCGCGCGATGAGCGACGCACTTCGTACCGTGGTCGTGGACGGACTTTCGGTGACCACCATCGACCAGGGCGCCCAGGCCATCGACAAGCTGCAGAAGGCACTGGCCGATTCCGCAGCGAACGTCACCAAGCTGCAGGCCGATCATACTGCTGCACTTGCCACCAAGGACGAGGAGATCGGCACGCTGAAGGCCGACCTCAAGAAGGTCCAGGACGCCGCTCCGAGGCCGGCCGACCTCGACAAGCTGGTCGCCGACCGTGCCGCGCTCGTCACCCCGGTCAAGGCGATCGACGCGAAGATCGACGTCAGCGGCAAGTCCGACGCCGATCTGCGAAAGGCTGCCGTCGCGGCAAAGCTCGGCGACGAGATGGTGAAGGACGCATCCGACGCCGAGATCGCCGGCATGTTCAAGGCCATCGCCAAGGACGTGAAGGCCGCTGACCCGTTCCGCGACGCGCTGAAGCAAGGCGTGCAGCCCACTGCCGACGCGGCCAACGTCAACGACGCCTACAACCAGTTGCTGGAGCGTGATCGCAACGCTTGGCAGGGCAAGAAGGAGACCGCGTGATGGCTATCCCTCCCGTCTCGTACAGCCGCGATACGCCGAAGGGCTATCCCGGCATGATCGCCACGACGGAGCCTCACCACATCATCTCGATGATCGTGGCAGTGGGCTCCGCTGATATCCCCTTCGGCCGAGGCGTGCTGTTCGCCACCCTCGTGGATACGGTCGCTCTCCCGGCAGCCGCAGGCAAGTTTGCCGGCACTGCTGTTGCGGATCGTACGATCCCGCACGAGCAGGGCGAGGTGTTCAAGCCCTACGACCAGATCAGCGTGATGAAAAACGGCACGATCTGGGTCACGGCCCTCGTCGCCGTCGCTCAGGGCGACCCATTCTACATGACGCCGACCGGTGGCTTCACCAATGTCTCGAACTCCAGCGCCAACCAGCTGATTGAGAATGCGGAATGGGCGACGGTCACCTCCACCACCAATCAGATCGCCAAGATCCGCCTCGGCGTGACCAAGTAAGGGGACATCCAGATGTTCACGACTGACGCGCCCGCGCTGGCGCTTAACTTCCTGCGCACCGCGCAGACTTACATCGAGCCGGGCATCTACGCTCGCGCTTACCCGAATTTCCAGTACCGGGAACTGGTGCCGGTCGACAACTCGGCGCCGGACTGGACCACGGCCATCGACTTCTTCTCGATGGGCGACGACCTCGGAGAGGCGCGCGAGTTCGCGCCGGACGGCGACGACATCAACTTCGTCGACTTCAAGCTCGACAAGGGATCGAGCCGCGTCTTCATGGTTGGCATCGGCTATCGCTACAATCTGCAGGAGCTTGCCCATGCCCAGGCGTACGGCATTCGCCTGACGGACGAACGCGCTGACGCTGCCCGCCGCAAGTACGAGCAGTTCGTCGAACAACCTCGCCTTCGTCGGTCGCGCCAAGCTTGGCATGTCGGGTTTGATCAACACGACCAGCGTCACGGCGCTCACCGCCGCGAACGGTGCCTCCAGCACGGCGACCTGGCCCACGAAGACGCCCGACGAGATCGTCGCCGACTTCAACCGGGTGCTCGGGGTGATCTTCACCGAATCGAACGGCATTGAGACGGCCGACACCGTGCTCGTCAGCCAGGAGCGCTACAACTACCTGATCGGCAAGCGGCTCGACCCGACGTCCGAGACGAACCTGCTGGATTACATCCTGCGGCCCAACGTCTACGCGGCGCGCACCGGCCGGCCGCTTACCATCCGCGCCGTCTTCGGGCTGGAGACGGCCGGCGCCGGCGGCACCCAGCGCATGGTGGCCTACCGCCGCGATCCGGGCGTTTTGAAGATGCACGTCCCCATGCCGCTGCGCTGGCTCCAGGCCGAACAGCGGCTTCTGAAATTCGAGGTTCCGGGCATCTTCCGCACCGGTGGCGTGGAATTGCGCCGCCCGGGCGCGATGCGCTACCTCGATGGCATCTGAGGAGGTCGACATGTCCAAGCAGGTCACCATCGAAAACGCTCGCCCGGGGGGCTTCGGCCTCCCGACGGGTCAAGTCGTGCCGGGTCGTGGCTCCATCGTCGTCGAACCCGAGATCTGGGCCGCGTCCAAGGATCATCCCGTCGTCAAGGCCATGGTCGACGACGGCTCGCTCATCATCGACGGCAAAGGCAAGAAGAAGTCTGCCGGCGGCGAGCGTGACGAGAACGGCGACAAGGAGGAAATGGCGGAGATGCGCAAGCGTTTCGACGCCAGCTACTCGGCGATCCAGACGGAACTACAGGCCGCGAAGGCCAAGGTGCAGGAATTGGAAACGGCCGTCGGCGAGCGTGATGCAGAGATAGGTCGCCTGAAGCAGGGCGCCGCTCCCACCTCGCAGAAGGCCGAGCACCACGGCGGCGGCAAGTTCAACATCACCGAGGGCGAGACCGTGCATCTGTCCGGTCTCTCAAAGTCGGATGCTGACGCTTTCAACGCGATGACGGCCGAAGAAAAGGCCGCCTATCTCGCCGAGGCAAAGGGCTGACAACAGGCGCGGCAGCACCACGCCGCGCCTCATTTCCGATAAACTGTTCGCTTTAGCTTGTAGCCAGCGTTGCCACCCTTGCCGATCTCAAAGATGAATAGGGCGTCGAACTGCATCTGAGGGTAAAAGCTCACGATCCTAAGGATGAGATCCCGCAAGGCGTCAGGTGAATTTCGCCATCGAAGCGTCCGCAACTGGTTGAGCGGCTTCATAATGCCGTTGCCGCCTTCTCCCGCGTCGATTTGAACAAGCATCTCGTCAAAGAGCCAATAGTCGAAATCTTGGCTTTTCACGCGGTCGAACGTCACGCCGTACAGTTTTGGTGATCCGCGATGGCTGCCGAAATCGAGTTCCTCGACCGCCTCTAGAATGACCTGACGCAGTTGGTTCGCTCTGGTCTTCTTCTTCGCCTTGTACGGCATTTCCAAGCCGAGCAAGAACCGCTCGAAACTCGATTTCCTAGCCATTTCATTTCCTCCCGCCTTCGGCGACTTTCAGCAAACACATCGAGACTTCGCAAGAGGCGCTAATGGCCGGCTACGGATCAGACGACAGCTTTGTTGATTGGGCCGCAGCAGCTGGCCATGCTGTCTCAGAGGGAAGTGTTCCCGCTGCACGGCAGAGGGCTAGTGACTACATCGATGCGCTCTATGGCGACCGCTTTACCGGCACGCCGACGGCGGGCATTGATCAGGAGCGGGCATGGCCGCGTTCGGGTGCCTTGGCCTATAGCACTGCGCTCGTGTCCGATCTCATCCCGCTGCGCGTCGAGCATGCCTCCTACGCGGCGGCGCTGATCGAACTGCGAGAACCGGGCTCGCTGACCATCGTCACGGATCCTGCCAAGCGGGTGAAGCGGCAGAAGGTCGATACGATCGAGAGAGAGATTTTCGAGACTGGTGCTGATGGCGGATCGGCCGCGCCGATATCCTCGACGATCGAGGGCATGCTGGCGCCACTGCTGCACCCTGTCACGGGTGTCGGAGTGATGGTGGTCTGATGACCTTCTACGACGAGATGCAGGCGGTAGCGACCGAGCTCCTGACCGATCTGGGGCAAGGCACGGTCTCGCTCAAGCGCACCACCATCGGCACCCCCCCGAACGAATGGACCGCCGGAGAGGAAACGACCGTCACCTACGCCCTTAAGGCCACCGTCAAGCGCATGCACCAGGGCTACGAAGGCGGTGTCCTCGTGATCGAGACTGGCGACATGGTGACGTTTGCGGTGCAGGAGGTTACCCCGCTGCTGACCGATCGGCTGGTGATCGACGGCGTGGAGCGGGTGATGACGAACTTGACGCCGATTCCCGGGGCTGGGACGGCGGTGGCGTGGAGGGCGTGGTGCGCGGCCTAATTGCCGGCTAAGTCACGCGGCGTTAGACGGTTTACGATCCTCTCGATCTCCCGCAAGATTTCGAGGGATGTATCTAGGCCATCGCCGATCGACAAATCGCGCAACTGGTTAATTCGAGGCAAGATATCGGCAAACGACAGCAAGATTTCAGCGCCAACCTGAGACGCGAATTCAGGATGAAAGCGGATAACTCCTATGGTCCTGGCGTTCAGCTTCATGACATCGCTTGCAAGCGAGTCGACTGCCCGTTGGTACGATGAAAGTCCATTTGAGCCCAAAATCATCGGCGCGGAGCCAAACTCGCTCGCGGCGTCGAGCACGGGCTGCCCATCAATGGTGTTGTACTGACGCAAAAATCTCTGCAGCCGTTCGATGTCTCGGATGAGGTCTTCAAGATCATTCCCAAGTTCAGTGATGAACTCGGTCACCGCTTTCACCCGAGACGTCTCTTTGGGCCACATAGAGTGTGCGACGTGAACGATCTGGGCGATTGCCGCTAAACCACCGAGCACCATGCAGACCGCAGTAAACGGGTCGGGGTCGTGCTTGGCAGTTGAGGATGCATTGATGTCGGTTTGGGAACTCTTGCTGCTCATGCTGCTGTCGCTCAATGCAGCGCTGTCTATCATCAATCTCGTCTTGTCAGTGCGTGGTCGGCGCTGAGCCATGTTTTCCCCTCCCATCCCTGGCTGAGCCTAACGAACCGAACCGGAGAGTCCACTGCTCAAACGCCTTAGCACACGGGAGCGGCTGGAAGCCCTTCTCGCGGAGTACGAGCCTCTCATCCGCGCTGGGTTCCTCGACGCCGTGGCCGACCTGCGCTCAAGCGTTGCGCTTGGCCTGGTAGTCGAGCGCCTGGAGCGCCGGGACATCGAAGGCGCATTGGACGGGCTCAATCTCGATCGCGTCGCCTATGCCCCGCTTTCTGAGGTCGTGCAGCGGGCATACACCGGAGGCGGTCAGGCGGCCGTTGGCGGGATGCCGGCTCTGCGTGATCCGAAGAGCGGGCAGGCGGTCATCCGCTTCGATGTGAAGGCCTTACGAGCAGCCGAATACATCCGCGCTCATGGCGTCGATCTCGCCACGCGCCTTTCTGACCAGGACAGGGCAGCGGCACGCACCATGATCGCAGATGGCTTTGCACGGGGCAGGGGTGCCCGCTCTGTCGGGCTGGACGTGGCCGGCAGGACTAAAGGGCAACCAGTCGTAGTGCTGGTGGCGAAGGACACGACGAACGCCTGCCAGATGCAGAACATGTTCGCGATCAACACGACCGACGTAGGCCAGCGGCGCGGTAAACACCGTGCGCTCGCTCAACGCCACGATTGAGATCAACACCAACATCGTCCCGTCGCTCTGACGACCGGCGACACATAGGAGCGAGCATGGCCAAGCCATCCAGCGGCGCCGGAACCGTCGCCATCAAGCTTGACTACGAAGAGGTGGTCCTTCGGCCGACGCTCAAGCCCCCTCAGACGACCTCTCTGCAGAACGGCGGCATCATGATCGCGGTCGAGCGGGTCACGCGGTTCGATCTAGAGGCGATCACGTCAGTGGTCGCGCTCGTGCTCGGTCGTGAGGCAAAGGACGTCGCTGATGCGGTTTGGCGCACTGGCTGCTCGACGCGGGCGCCGCACGTCATCAAGTATCTCGGCATGCTGGCCAATGGCGGCCGTCCTGCCGATGGAGGAGAGGGAGAGGATGATCCCCTTAACGGGTAAGCCACGCCGAGTTCTCCGACAGCCTGGCCGAGATCGCGCTGGGCTAGCTCGGCGGGACTGAGGAGCGGGCACTCGCCGCCGACATACGGATCCGATGCCACCAGCAGCAGGAGCAGGGCGCCGTCGCCCACATGGCAAGGATCAGTAGCTCCCTGAACTTCTCCCAGCGACGATCGTCGCTATTGCGGGTTTCGGCAATACAGGCAACGTTACTCCAACTCCTTGCTCATGAACCCGAGCGTATCGGCGTTTTCTACCAACGTCCGCACTTTTGCGCGGTCGAGCCCCGATGGAACTTCGGCGTCGATCTCTAGCTTCAGCTTCACCGAACTCCCCGGGATCGTCGTGAGCTGCTCGACGATCGCTTCGACAATCTGATGGATCTCGCGGGCTGGTCTTTCAGAAGAGATCATCACGCTGCCGGTGAAGCGAGTTGGCTTCCTCTCAGCAGGCGGAGGCTGGGGCGTACCGCCGTCTGGCTGTGACCCTGTATCCGGCGACTTCTCGCCTGGGCCTTGCGTACCCCTGCCACTACCAGGCTGCACCGGAGCCGGTCGAAGGGTCTCGGCCACAGCAGGCTTAACAATGACACTGTCGCTGTCGATCACGACTGCCGCGTTCGCGGCGCGCTCGATGGCAAGGCCCAGATAGATGTCCGACTTCTCGTCCCATCGTTCGGCATAGGCGAAGGGCCCCGGGATCATCCCGCTTACTGAGGCCTGCACGGCCTTGATCAGAACCTCCTGGTTCTTCAGACGTGGCAGATAGATGTAGCGATTGAGATACTCCCGTAGATCCTTGAGCGAGAGATGCGGCTTGCCGTTCCAAATGTACTTCTGGAGGTCGCGATCGAGGCGCGTCGGGCCCAGTTCCGTGAGCAACCCTTCTTCGGCCACGAGCTTCTTGCTGGCCCGCGCCAGCAGCCCGTCCTGAGCCGGGATCTTGCCCGAGACCCATTCGACATCGGCTTGTGCGCTTTCCTGCGCCGGATAGTGAAGATAGCACCATGCCTCTTTCAGGCGTGTCTTCATCGTCTCGTTTGATTCAGCCAGCTTCGCCTTGGCCAGCGCACTGTCGCTCTGCGTCAGGTTGAGCCGCTCGGTGTCGCGGACGATCTCGCCCCAGGCGAGTGACGCCCGCACCGCGTCTTTCAGATTATCGAGCTGGCGAGAATCCGCGGCGATGAAGACCAGCATGTTGCGATACACACGCGGCGTGCTGCCACGCTGCATCAGTATGTCCTTGGCTTCGACCAACGCCTCGGAACCCTCGCGGCCATTATGCGGATGCGCGACGCCCAGCACGACTGCCCGCACGCCTCCAGCTTCGTCCGGCACTTCCGCTGACGATGCCGGCGCCACCTGCACGGCGTCGAAGTGCCCACGATCAGCGAGGCTGTTCACATATTTGCTCAGCTCGGTGTCGATCGTCATCAGGACGAGCGCGGTCTCGATCTGTGCTGCCTTGTCGGCCGCGATGCGGTTGAGGCTCGCCGACATCGAGTACCAGTAGCGCCCGAGATCGGCGTGCATGAACTTGGCCTGGTTGGTCAGCCGTCGCAGCGCGTCGCCGAAGATCGCGGGCCGCTCACCTGGCTGCACGACGCCCAGGTTGATCTGCTTGTCATCGAGACCGGTGTTCTGTTGCTGGTGCGTCGGAGCCGTGCCCATGAAGATCGTGCGCGCCACGCGCCGCGTCGCGGAATAGCGGTTCAGGTTTGGGGCCGACTGATCGATCTTGTAGGGCGTCGACGCGGTGCCATCCACATCACCGGCGATGATCGACTGCCAGGTCACGTCGAGATAATGGAGCAGCTCAGGCTCAACCCGCGGCGAGCTCACCGCGACGCTGCCCGGCATGATCATCACCGACGGGTCGCCGTTCATCCAGAGCTCGTGGATCGCCTGCGCCATCAAGCGCAGTACGCCGCGCGTGCGCTGGAACTTCTCCAGCGAGCCCCAGCTCGTGTAGAGCTGGTCGAATAGCTCGGGATGGATCGGATAAGCCTTCTCCAGCTTGCGCCGGTAATCCTCGTCGGCGCAGCCCTGCGGGAAGTCGTTGGCGTTCTCACGATAGAGCTTGGCGAACTGCTTCAGCGTGTTGTCCCGGTGATGGAACTTGTCGCCGGAAATCTCCTTGAAGAGCCGCCGCCGGACGATCTCGTAGCTCTCCTCCTGGCTGGCGGGCCGCCATGAAGATTCCACTCGGCTGAAGGTCTGCTTGAGACGCGCCAACGCCTCCTGACCGCCCTCACCGCCGACCTCGATCTGCGAGGCAGGCAAGGAGGCGACCAGCAAGGTGCCAGGGCTCGCCTTGACCGCTTCGGTGAGCGACTGGACGAACGACAGGTTCGCGTCGAACGAACCCGATGGCAGCCCTTCGACCCGATAGATCTGACGGAGATACGCCACCCACTCGTCGATCAGGATCAGGCATGGGGCGTACTTCTTGAAGATCGTCTCGAGCAGGTGCGAGCCTGGCGCGATGCCGTTGGCATCATTCTCCGCCACCATGTCGAAAGCTTCCGCGCCGCCGAGCTGCCATGCCAGTTCACCCCAGGTCGTGCGAATCTTGCGGCCGCACTCGGCATTGACGACGTCCTGCGGCCCGCGTGAGGTGCCAACCAGTACCGCGCGGTTGATGTTCCTGGGCACGGTCAGCTCGTGCTTTTCGAGCAGCTGATCAAGGCCCGACAGGTCCTGAACCGGCGTCGGCCCCGCCATGTGGTAGAGGGCCAGCATCGAGTGCGTCTTGCCGCCGCCGAAGTTGGTTTGCAGTTCGACGACCGGATCGCCGCCGCTGCCCGACAGCCGCTTGGCCGCCCCGACCAGAAGCGCACTCAGCCCCTCGGTCAGATAAGTGCGGCTGTAGAACTGGCGCGGGTCGCGATATTCGGCCGGCGCGCTCCCCGAATGCACCTTGGCGAGGTCGGCCGCGAACTCGGCCTGCTGGAATTCGCCGGTGGCGACATCCTGGTGCGGTTCCACCACCTCGCGCCACGGCAGCAAGCCCGCCACCGTCTCGACGGAGATTTCCAGGCGCTGGGTCTTCCGGCGCTCCTCATTGCGCTGAAGCTCGGTAAACTTTGTCCGCAAGATGGTGTCGCGCATCTTCGAGAGCTGCTCGGCGGTCTCGCCGGCGCTTATCGCCTCCATCAGACGGCGCATGGAATCGAGCGCGCGCTCGGCGTCGTCGTAGCTGAAGGTCTCGTTGTGCGAGAGCTTGTTGCGGACATCGCTCAGCTCGTTGACGAGCGAACGCTCGGCGCGACCAAGGACCGCCTTGAAGGCTTCGCTCCAGAACCGGTCCATCGCGTTGAACAGAGCGGCCTGGTCCCAGCCGACCTCGCCATTGCTGTTGGGGCGCAGGCTCGGGAGCTTCTCCAGTACCTGAACCTGCCAATGCCCCTTCAGGGAGCTTTCCAGCCGCTTCTCGACGAACGGAATAAGGGCTGCGGGCAGCAGCTCCATGCCCTCGAAAACATATTGGCGCGTGCTCTTGGCCACTGTCCCGTTCCCCCTCAGATATCCAGGCGGATCTGACGATCCCCGCTCGTGTCGTGGATGGCTGCAGCCTGCCGCGTCAGCTCCGTCCAGTCGGCGATCAGGGCGTTGTAGGCTGTCGCCTCTTTCGCATCCTTCCGCTTGTTGGCGCTGATGTCGTAGAGGCAGTAGGCAAGGTCCTTCACGGCCTCGGCCTTCGCATCGATCTTCTTCAGCAAGACGGCGGTCTCGTGCGAGATGCCGTCCTTCTCGTACTTGCGGACGAGATGCTGAAGGCACTCCCAGACTGTCAGGTGGCCGTCGCCTTCCGGCTCCCAATCATCGTCGAGTTCATCGCGCGCCAGGATGCGGACCTTGCCGGCGGCGCTCTCAATGATCCCGGCGTGTTTCACGCTCTCGACGGAGATGCCACGCGCGCGGGCAAGATTGTCTGCAGCTCCATATTCGCCCTTCGCCATGCCATGCTGTTCGAACCAGGTGATCGCAAAGCGCGTGTCGGCGTCGAACTCGCCCTGGATGCCGCCGAGATATTCGTCGAGCTCCCGGTTGATCAGCTGCAGCGCAGCCTTCACCGCCATCGGGCTGTCGTCGGACTCCAGCACCGCCTTGTAGCGCGAAAAGACGCCCATGCCGGGGCCGATGGCAGATTGCGGCATGTCGGCCGGGGCGATGTTGGCGGCCTGAAGCTCGGCGATGGCCGGCGGCAGTTCGCGCTTCAGGGCGCGGATGAACTCGGCTCGGGTGATGACCTCGGCCGAGGCTTCCTTCTTGCGGCAGACGAGGACGACCGAGTTGGCGAGGGCGTTACTCTCCTGCCCCCTCATTCGGTTCGCAAGCTCTGTTCGCATCGGCCAGGTACTTACGACCGCATACCCGGCATCTAGAATCCCCTGCAGAAACGTTGCCCAACCAGTTGAACTAATCCCTTCGCTCGCGACCTCACTTTGTTTGAAAGCATAGTAAATCGCCGTAGGAAAAACATTAGCGGACTGATGAGCCATGTTCGCGATTGCTCGGCGCATCCCGTCCAGAAAAAACACTTCGGCTGCGTCCCTTCCACCTTGCCGGTAGGGAGCAGCAATTAACTCCTCCGCTTTCGGGGTGGCCAATACACCGAATATATCGGGATAAACTGATCGAAGGGCGGGTTTCAGCCAACAAAAAAAGAAATCGGATAGATCTGCGTAGCCTATATTGTCATAGTATGGTGGATCAGTAGAAATCACTGCACCTTCGGGGTAGCCGACGGTTTGAGCGTCATGATTGATCTCAATTCCTTGGCTACTAGGGTGAAAACGCTCAATCACCTTGACGATGCTCCCAAGACTAGTCCGGTAGTCTCCCGCAGCATCGCAAAAGACGTTGTTTTCGCCAAAGTCCCACATCATGGGAATAGCCTGACGACCGAAAAGGTTTCGGACCTGAGTTTTAGACGACTCCCATCGGCAAAGTGAGTTTTGAATGTCAGTCAATCGGCTGACACCGAACGCCAAATACACACTAACTGCCTCGGCATAGGCCTTGGCGCCTTTGCCGCCGTCGCGCAGCAGGGTGGGATCGGCGGAAAGGGTGGCGCGGGCGTCAGCCTCGATCTGTGCGCGCGCCTCATGCACCAGATCGCTGAAGGTGTTCAGCGCCACTAGCTGCCGATCGGTGAAAAGATCACCGAAAGTCTCCATTCCATAATCTGGAGGAGTAAACGCGCGGCGATCGGGCGAAATCGTCATCTCTGGCCGCCATGAGGGCTTCGCGGCGCGGGCTGCTTCGACCTGTGCGGCGATTGGAGCAACAAAAACCCGCTCTCGCGGACCTTCTGCAACAATTGCGATCAGTTGCTCTCCCAAGCCATCTTTCGCTGCACGCCGAACGTGTTCCATTGTGATGGCGGTATCCGACATCAGGCAGCGGAAGTTTGCCCCGCGCCCCGCCTTGGTCCCCTCTTTCGCCGCCTCAAGCTCGGCCTTGGTCCCGCCCTGCCGAATGCGATAGGTGATGGTCTTGGCCTGCCGGTCCACGATGGGCTCGATCCAAGCCTCTTTCCCGGTCTTGGAGGACAGAAGGAAGCTCGACGCAATCGGCACCTGCACGTCTGCAAAGGCCGGGTCCGGGCTCGGCACCGTCCGCGCCCAGATCCAAGCGATCACCGTCGCCTTGCCGCCGCCATACTCCGTCGGCAGGTCCACCTGCGGATATAGATGCCCGATGCGCTCCCACGCCTTCCCGCGCATCCATTCACCGTAGTATTTCACATCCTCGGCCAGCCCTTCAGCATTGCGGTAGAACGACCGCTCATTGATGTCGGGGTGGATGGGGGGCATGTCCTTGAACTTCGGCGGGATCTCGATCATCGCCTTGCCGATCATCACCGCCACCGGGTTCAGGTCGGACCCATAAGCGGGCAGGCCCAAGCGCTGCGCCTCTAGTGGGATCGATCCGCCGCCCGAGAAGGGGTCGTAGACCGGCGGCAGGACGCCGCCGCAACTGCGCCGGATTTCGGCGCGCGCGCGCTCCAGCACCTCATCATTGGTCGAGTTCTCCCAGAGTACCAGCTCTTCGATGATCTCGAACAGGCGCTTGCGTTCGATGTCCGCCGCGCAATCCGCGAGTGTTGGCTCAGGCGTGTCGGGCACATTCCCCTGCGCGTCCGCCTTGCGCTCGCGCCACGCTTTCAGGCGGACGGCAAGGTCCGCCTCTGCCTTCTCGCGGATCTTTGGATCGTCGAGCAGCTTGTTAGTGTAGCCCGAGGGGTCATCGACGAGCTGCGCGAACAACACCGCCCGGCAGGCCGCCAGCGGTCGCCGCGCCCACCAGAGATGCAGCGTGGACGGATGCCCGTGCCGTATCGACTTCTCCCGGCCCGACGCGGCGTTGATCGCCTCGAGCGGAATGGCGACCTCGATCAGCTTTTTCTTGTACTTATTGGTCGAGGTCATAGACGAGCCTGTATGTTGCGGGGTGAATGGTGATCTCGCCGCCATCGCGCAGCGCGCGCAGGCGAGCACCCGTCATTTCAACGGGTTCACCCTCCGGGTTGACGAGAATGAATGAGTAAGCGTCGGGCTTCTGGTCGAGCAGACCCCAGACGTCGGCCTCGATCTGAAGCGGCTCACGTTCCAGGCAGTGCTCTTTCGGATAGTAATGCCGCTGCACCTCGCCGCCCGCCGAGCGACGCTCCCACGGGAAACGCGCGCCGTTGGCACGGCCGATCCAGCTGCCATCCGAATGGTAGAAGCGATCCTCGCCATCGGGTTTGTAGCCGAGCGCCAGCGCGAAGCGGGTGATCACGCTGGGCCGCGCTGGCTTCTGCGGCAGGCGCGGACGGCTGACGGTCTCCGGCTCCAACAACCCGCCTTCGGCCTCTAGGGGCGGTGCCTCTGGTTCCGGCGGGTTCGTGGGATCCTTGTCCTCAGACAAGTCCTCGTCGATCACCGACCCGGCCTCGCCATCGTCCGACGCCGCTTGCTGAGAGTGCTCGGCCGGCTCATCGACCGCGTTGCGTCCGACAGGGGTAGCCGCAGGCGGAACCTCCACCACAGGCGCGACCGTCGTCTCCTCTGGGCCGAGCGTGAAGTTCTCTTCGAGATAGTCCCTGATGTCAGCAGGCGACCGCTCGAACGCATAGGCCAGCGCGGCACGAATATCGGCGCTCAGACCCTTGCCGATCTCTTCCGGCACGCGCTTGGCAAGCTTCGCCTTCGACAGCGGGCTGACGAACAGCTTGGCATCCAGCCACAGAATATCCGTGAGCCGCGCCGTGCCAGCGGGCACACCGTCCAGATAAGAAATCACTTCCAGCTTCGGCGCGGCGACCCAGCTTGTCGCCGCGATCGCCGCCGCGACCGTGCGCACGCGCTCGGTCTCGGCAGGGTCGGCCAGTTCGATCCGCGCAAGCTGCGCGCCAAAAGACGTGAGCCAAGCTCGCCGGTCTTCCAGACCCGGGGACAGGAGCGGCTGGTTGAAGCGCTCCTCGACGAGATCGGACAATGCCTGAAGCGACGAGAATGGCGGACTGCGCACCGTTTCGCCCGAGAGCTGCCGAAAATCGGCTGTCTTGCGTTTCACCCAGTCGTGGAGATGCCCGTAGGTGAACAGGCTCTGCATGCTGAGCCCGTAGGCGAGGGAGTCCGTTTCGACCCATTCGCCGGACATGTTCACCCAATGCCCGCACTCTTCCCAGATGCGGGTCGGGTATCGCGCCATCAGTGTCCGCACACGGCGCGCGTCATCAGGCGAGAGCGCCTTGCTCGAGGCAAGTGTACCCAGCCATTGGAGCGCGAGATCAGCAGAGGGCCGTTCGGCGACGCCTAAGCGCCGCCACAGGCTGAGATCGAGCACCGAGGCCCGGATCACCGCAGCGCCCGGGACATCCTCCTCGTCACCGGCCAGGAATACCCCGCCGGACGTCACCCAGGTCCCGTCATGTGCGAGAATCAGCTTCTCTGCCTTGAATGCATCCTTGATGCTCTGGGCGTCAGGCGTGGAAGCGGCATCGAGCATCTGATCGAGGCGGCGATACCATTTCTCGACCTCATGGGCCGGCGCCTTGTCCGACTTCGCCAGCGCGCGTAGCCGGTCAAGCAATCGACCTGGCCCGCTCGGCGAGCTGCGGACGCCGAGCAGATCAAGCAGCGGCCGCGTCGTCTCCCGGTCGAGGAGGCCGTGTACGAATGGCTCGACATCCATGAGCGATTCCGTCTCCGGCGTCCTCCGGAGCACATCGGCAGGGACATGGATCATGTCGCGCGTATCGGGAAGGCAGGGCTTCGACCTGAGCTTCAGCAACCAGTCCGCCAGCAGGGGCTCTGACGTCAGCGATCGGGTCGATCCCGTGGTCGCGACCTGGGACAGGCGCGCACTCGAGGCGCGGGACCAGTAGCTGTCCCGCTGCTCCAAAACCCGCCCTGCGACCTTGGCCCAAATCCGCGGGTCGGACTTCGCCAGCGCCTCCCAGTGCCGCCAGTACTCGGCCGGGACATCCCAGTCCTCCACGACGAACTGGCTCGTCACATAGGGGTAATAGAGCGCTCCGCGCAGACCACGCTTTTTGGCCTCGGCGTCCACCTGCTGGCGCCCATAGACGTTGGTCCGCTTTGCGGTCAGCGGTGCGAAAGTCTGCAGCCCGGAACGACCGGACGACACCCACCGCAGCCAATCCTCGCGCGAACAGGAGGAGAAACTGGCCACATAATTGGGGTGAAGGAGCTGCGTCTGCCGAGCAGTCTCCGGCAAGAGGGCTTCCAGGGTGCCGTCTTCGTCGTACAGGATCGCTGTGGCGACCTGTCGAAGCTTCCGATCAGCGCAGGCATAGCGAAATGCTTCGCCCGCGGTCGCACCAAGCTTTGCCGCGATCTGGGCCAGTTGCACGCACTCGGCCAGTTTGATGCCGCTTGTTCCAAAGAAGTCGGCAGCGACCCGTTCGATCACCGCGTTGACGTCACTCGTATCGTCGAGGCCGATTTTCTTGAGCACCGCAAAGGCGGCCTGGGTCGGATCAGTTCGGCCATCGCCGTCGCCCTTGTCCCGGCGTTGCTCCGCCAGAAAGCGGGTCCAGTTCTGATTGAGGACGATCAGATGCCCGGCGAGAAACTCCCAGTCATCATCCGACTGGAGCAGCTTCTTCTCCCCGAGCCGCACCACCTCAGCCGCCGAATAGAGCACTTCCTTGCCCTGGACGGGAACGATGCGGAGCCGGTCCGGCTGATGGCTTTGCCACCCTGTCACCTCAGGAGCGATGTAAGTCCAAAGGTTCAGCAGGTGCCGCCATGTGGACGGCCGAGGCAGGTGGCTTGTGCGGAGGCGAGCGAGAAGATCGCTCTTCGAAAACTCCTCGACCAGGTTCCAGTGAACCAGCTTGGTCCGGTCGGCGGCCGAGACATGCCGACACAAGGCTGGGCGCGACTTCTCATCCAACAGAGCCATCGCCTGCTCCGCCGGCCAGATATCGAAGATCGGCAGCGGGATCACGATCGCCGCGTCGGCGGCAACCAGCTTGCCCTCATCGGTCAGCAGGATCGGCCGGTCCTCGACCGCATCGGCGAACGCCAGCTCGACGATGGCCGCGCAAGAGCCCTCAAGTGTGCTTGCCTCTCGGTCAACGTCAGGCAGCAGGCCATAGGCCGCAGCTCGATCCAAAACACCGGTCTTGGTCTGTTCGAGCCATTCTACCATCGCCTTGGCCGCGAGTTCGCCGGCACGCTTCAGCAGCCGGCGGTTTGTCGGCGAGGTCTCGGGGTCCTTGATTTTAAGGCGAGCGGGATCCTGGATGAACGGAGCGTTGCAGGCGAACGGGAGCGGCGTCTCAACACCCGTTGGCAGCACGACATAGAGCCGGCCCTTCGCGCCCAGGACGATCTCGACCCGGCAGGGCGGGAAGTCGCCGCCGTCCTCGGCACCGAGCATCCGTTCCTTACGGATTTCGTCGAGCGCATCAGCGGGGAACGCTTCTTCCGCCGACCGGACCAGCAGAAAGGCGTCATCGCCCTTGTCGTCCAGCGACATCCACTCGCTCTCGGCGACAGGACCTGGTCCGAGGCTTTGCCAGTGGACCACCCGATCGCCAATCTGAAGACGCCGAATTTTCTTGAAAAACAGCAGCGAAACCGGGCTCTTCAGCCATTCATCGAGGTTCTTCTCGACTTCGCGGCAGAGAAGTGGGTTGGCGATCGCCACTTCGACGCGCGTGACGCCATGCGTCGTGCGCCCACCGTCAATCCAATGTGGCTCGGTGAACCGGTTCCGCTCGAAGGCGACAGACAATGTGGGGGTGAACAACTCGACGCGATCACCCAGGCTGAACGTGCTCTTGAAGCCGATCCCTCGGAACCCAATGGTGTGAAGCGCACGTTTGTTCGAGTAGCCGAACCGGCAGATCGACGCGAAGTGCGCTTCGACAAAATCTTCGCCATTGTGCTCGAACACGAAACGCTGGTCTTCGATCGAGACGCGCGCCTCGGTCGCGCCGGCATCGTCGGCATTCTGCAGCAGCTCGGACAGGATATGGCGCGGGCTCTGCACCTGCTTGAACAGTTGGTGCCACGGCCCGGCAAGCTCGGGATCAGCCTCAAGCTGATTCCAGCGCTTCGACGCACGATTCCTGATCGGATGGAAGTAAGCCGGTGGCTCGGCCACAAAAGGCGCAGGTCCGCGCTCCGCACTCATGATGGCGGCACCGCACGTTCAAGCAGACGCCGCAGGTCAAACTGGATCGCTGTCTCCAGGAAGGACGGCTCGCGTTCAATCAACGGGCCGCGCACATATCGCGGCTCGTGCGCAAACCCGCCGTTGACGGCCACGACCGCGAGGATGAACTTTTCCGGCTCATGCAAGGAGGTGATGATCTCCTGCCGCGTGATCATCACGGAGTCCGCACCGTCAATCCGGCCCTTCACCTCGATGAAACGAAGGTGTCCAGACTTCGGATTGTGCGAGGCGATGTCGTAGCCAATCTTTTGGGCGGAAACGTCGAGCGGCTCGTGCCCCAGCGCTCGCTCCGCCGCCATAACAGCCTGCATGGCCGCGAGCTCGATCTCTCTCCTCGCCGCCGGATCTTCGGCAAAATGATTGGGTACCGTAGGATTCTGCCGGGCGTTGAGCAGTCCGCGCGGAATGACGACCATGCCGCCGCGCACCCGCGGTGGCTGCGATGAGATGAACCGCTCCCGCTCGAGCTGATCCATCCGGCGCTTCTGCCGCTCTGCCAGATCCTCGGCGCGCCGCTGGGCGTTCTGCCAGCTGAGCCGCGTCTTCTTGCCGGCCTTCTCCTCTTCTTTCAGCTCGAAGGCCCGCGAGTCCCAGTAGTTGATTTCCTTCTTGAGGCGGGCACGTACCTCCTGCTCGACCTTCTCGATTTCGGGGATACGGCGCGCCTTCACCTCCGCGACATGTCCTTGCGCCAGCTCCACGGTGGCGAAGCGGATCGCCGTTTTTTCAAGCTCTGTAGTCAGCCAATCCTCGTCCAGGAGATCTCGAACCAGGTCGACTTCTTCTGGCGCGGCGGGACGGAGATTGAGATGAGGTGCGATGCCAGCGTTGGAGGCACTCCCCGAATTGTCGATAGCGGCAAACTGCAAGCGCTGAGAAATCACATGCGGCTTCCCGGCGCTCGTCGTGCGAGCATCCTGAACAGTGTGCTCCAGCAGGAAGACGGCGGACACTGCATCGCCAGTATCGGTTTCGTCGACCAGTATCGCGCCCTGGCGCATGATCTGCTCGTACTGCTCCCGGATGAGGCTAATTACGGCCTCCAGCAGCGGATGGCCCGGGCAGATGAACGCGGCGACCGGCTGTTGATTGATCTTGCTCTTCTCGAAGCAGATTCGCTCGTACTGCTTCTGGATGGGTGCGCCCGTGCCAATTTGGCGATCGCGCTCCCTGATCCGCACTGGAACGTGCGTAATTTCCCAGCGACCCTCTTCACGGCGCTTCAAACGGCCGCCCAGATGCTGGAATGCCTCGACGAAGAAGCTCTGAATGTGGTGCGGCTGGAGGCGCAACGCCTCGGCCCGCTCCATCTCGAGCCGCAGCTCTTCGACCTTGGCCTGGGGCATGGTGTCGTTTGTGAGCGCGCGTCGACGCAGAAGTTCCAGCAGGTGCGTCTGGTCGACTGCGCCATCGACTTGGCGGAACAAGCGCGCTCTCACCTCCTCCTGTTCGCCATACTGGATGGCCTGGAAAAGGAGGTCTTTCAGCGCGGTCCCTTCGAAGAGCTCGCCAAGCACATCATAGACGCGCCCACCCAAAGCCTCCCGCGCCGCCTCAAGCTTTTCGAGCAGACGTCCATAGACTTCGCCCTCACGCGTGTCGGCCGCCACAAGATTCCAGAGGTGGCAAACTTCGGTCTGCCCGATGCGATGGATGCGGCCGAAGCGCTGCTCGATCTTGTTGGGGTTCCATGGAAGGTCGTAGTTGACCATCAAGTGGCCGCGCTGGAGGTTCACGCCTTCGCCCGCCGCATCGTTGGCGATGAGCACAAGCAAGTCCTTGTCCTGCATGAAGCGCTCGATCACCTTCCGCCGCTCCTCGCGCGACACACCACCATGGATGACGTCCACGGCTTCAGGGCTCCCAAGGCGCGCGCGCACTTTGTCGAGCAGGTAATGAAGCGTGTCCTTGGGCTCGGTGAAGATGATCAGCTTCCGGCGATTTCCGGCGGCGTCGATCATGAGATCGTCGTCGAGAATGCGGTTCAGCTGGGTCCACTTCGTGTCGACACCGGAGCGCAGGACGCCCAGCGCCATCGACTCCAGCCCCTTGAGCGTGTCGACTTCGAGAGCCAACTGCTCGACGGTCTCAGCCGTCGTCGCGCCGGTAGAAATCAGCTCTTCGAGCTCATCGATTTCGTCCTGTCCGTACTCGTCGATGTTGCCGAGAACATCCGAGCTCACCGACGGCTCGCCGATACCGGCACGCCGTCCCTTGGCCGCGAGCCTCGCTTCACCCAGCTCGGTCTCGAGGCGTTCGCGGCGGCGCTTCAGCGACTGATAGATAGCAGCCGGTGAGGAAGCGAGGCGACGCTGAAGGATCTGCAGGGCGAAACCGACATTGTTGCGCTTCTTGCCATCTCCCTCGGCAAACCGCTGAACCCGGTTCATCTCGGTTCGCACATATTCGGTCACGGCGGCGTAGAGCGCAGCTTCGCCTTCCGAGAGCTGGTATTTGACCGTGCGGGCTCGGCGCTCGGGAAAGAGCGGCCGACCGTCGAACCTCAGCAGCTCTTCCTTCGTCAGGCGCCGCATCATGTCTTCCGTATCGGCATAATGGACGCCATCACGGAAACGCCCCTCGAACCGGTCGCCGTCGAGTAGCGCCATGAAGAGCTGAAAGTCCTCTTCCTTGCCGTTATGCGGCGTCGCCGACATGAGCAGCAGATGCCGGCAGACCTGGCCGAGCTTCTGACCAACCTGATATCGCCGCGTGTATTTCACCTCGCCACCGAAATAGGTTGCCGACATCCGGTGGGCTTCGTCGCAGATGACGAGGTCCCACTCGCGGGCGCTCGTGAGCTTTTCTTGCAGGTCTTCGTTGCGGGCCAGAACGTCGAGACGAACGATAAGTCGATCCCGGTCGTTGAACGGGTTCCCCGAGCGAGACGTCTCGATCATGTCCCGCGTCAGGATGTCGAACTCGAGATTGAACTTCTGACCCAGTTCATCTTGCCACTGCTCGACTAGGCTGCCGGGGGCGACCACGAGGCAACGCTCGAGGTCGCTCCGCGCGATGAGTTCCTTGATCAGCAAGCCCGCCATGATCGTCTTGCCGGCGCCGGGATCATCTGCGAGCAGAAAGCGCAACGGCTGCCGCGGAAGCATCTCGCCATAGACTGCCGAAATCTGATGAGGCAGAGGATCGACGAGGCTGGTGTGGATGCCCAGATAAGGATCAAAAAAATGGGCAAGCTTGATGCGGTTGGCTTCGGTCACCAATCGAAGCAGCGCACCATCCGCGTCGAACGACCACGGCCGCCCGTCCTGCTCGACCTCGAGACGATGCTCGTCGTCCCTGTAGAGAACAGACTCCGCGACCGAGCCGTTGTGGTCGCGGTAGACGACATTGATCGCCTGATCTCCGATCCAGTCCACGGACAGGATCTGCACGGGCTGCGCAGACGCGATGCCGCGGACGGAGGCGCCGATCTTGATGCTTTCGAGCCTGGCCCCCATTGGTGCCCCCCATCCCACTCATTTAAAGCCCGACTCATCAAGCTCAGCCTAGCTCCAGCTCGGTGTAGCGCGATCATCCGACCGTTGCGAGCGCTGCGCTTTAGATCTAGGGCACGGAAAGATGACGGCTCCTGCCGTATGTATCAGTGTATCGATTCAGAAGAACGATTTCGAGGTTGCTGGCAGCGCTAGTTAAGTACACTAGCCTCAGATCTTTCTGCTGCACTTGATTCCAAATTCACTCAGGTACATCAAGTTAGGCCGTGCATCCGGCCGGCTTCGTTGCGGGCAGAACGCCAGCGTGGCAGGCTTTCCATCATGCGGATCGGGCGGACGGACTTCGTCACCCCCGCCGGCGTGAGGGAGATGATGAAGAAATGCCAAGACCAACCAAAGGGGCTCGGCTCTGGCTCGACCCCAGCGAGCGAACCTGGGTCATCCGCGACGGATCGGTTAAGAGACGCACAGGCTGCAGCGAAGCAGACCGCCAAGGAGCTGAAGAAGCTCTCGGGGTCTACATCTCCGAAAAATTCCGGCCGGCAAGCCGCGAAAGTGATCTCTCTCGCCTCTCGATCGCAGAGGTCTTGACCGCCTATGGACGCGAACACGCCCCTCATGTCCGCGCGCCTGCCACGATCGGCTACTCGATCGCGGCCCTTGCCGGCTGGTGGGGCGAACGCCGCCTGTCCGACATTCGGGGCGCCACATGCCGTGCATACCTCGAGGCCCGCCTGCAGACGGTCAAGAGCGGCACGGCTAGACGCGAGCTCGGTGTCCTGCAGGCTGCCATCAACCACTGGAACCGAGAGCACGGCCCGCTCAATGCGATTCCTGAGGTGTCGCTGCCACCTGCCGGCTCGTCGCGCGACCGCTGGCTCAGTCGCGCCGAAGCGGCCTATCTGCTCGCCGGCGCCCTGGGCTGGTATCGTGAGATCTGGTGCGACGTCGCGACGCGGCAGGTCCGCCACCGCTGGCGGCGATATGCGCTCGGGATCAACCGCCATCTGGCGCGGTTCATCCTGCTCGGGCTCTACACCGGCACGCGCCGCGGCGCTCTCCTCGAGATCCAGTGGATGCCGAACACCATCGGCGGCTGGGTCGATCTCAACCGCGGAGTCCTGCATCGCCGATCGCTCGAACAAGGCGAGACGAAAAAGCGCCGCCCGCCGGCGCGACTTGGCCGCCGGATCCTCGCCCACCTGCGCCGCTGGCATGGCCTCGATGCAGACCTGCGCGCGGCGGCTGCCGACGAGGCACGCGAGCGGGGCGACCACCTGCCAATGGTCTACCTGCATGTCGTCGCCTGGCGTGGCGGCAGCGTGTCGAGCGTGCGCACCGCATGGGCAGCCGCGCTCGATCTGGCATGGCTCGGCTCCGATGTTACCCCGCACGTTCTGCGCCACACGCGCGCGACGTGGATGATGCAGCAGGGAGTGGATCCATGGGAAACAGCGGGCTTCTTGGGCATGTCGGTGCAGATGCTGCAGAACGTCTACGGGCACCATCATCCCGACTTCCAGCGCAAGGCGGCGGAGGTCTGACGCCGCTGCCGCAGCGCAGCAAACGGGGGTTTCTGTCCGGTTTCTGTCCGGCGCGAGGAGGTGAGATGGCCAAGTGCTTGAAAAGATGGTGCTGCGAGAGAGGATTGAACTCTCGACCTCTCCCTTACCAAGGGAGTGCTCTACCACTGAGCTACCGCAGCAGGTCCGTCAAAGGTGGCGCGCTTCTGCCATAGGCGGGCGTGGAGCGCAAGCGGGGGATTGGGATTGTCGCGGCGCGTCGCGACGGGTTGAGGCGGGCAGGGTGGCTGCCTATCTTGGGTTCGCGCCGGTGGGGCGCGTTCAGGCATAGCGGGCGACGCAGCGGCATGGGCAGCGAGGAACGGCAGAAGGCACGCGAGGATAAGCGCAAGCGCAGGCTTGCCGAGCAGCTTCGGGCGAACCTGCAGAAGCGCAAGCAGAAGGCACGGGCGCTGAAGACCGGGCAGGCGACAGACGGTCCACTCGCGGACGTTCAGCCGGACGAGGACGCCGGCTAGCCGCGAAATCTACGCGCGGAGGGCTTAGCTGGCGATTTTCTTGAACGGCGGCGGGTGATCGTCTAGAGCATCGGGCTTACGAGGGGCGTCCGGATGGGATGCGCGCCGTCCGGATGAGGGCGAAGCGCGATTTCCGGGCAGCGAAACATCAGCGCGCGGCGGACCGCGCAGGAAGCGATTCTCATGGACCGGATCCGGATCGTCGGCGGAAACCCGCTCACGGGCTCCATCCCCATCTCCGGCGCGAAGAATGCGGCCCTGCCGCTGATGATCGCGTCGCTTCTGACCGACGATACGCTGACGCTCGACAATGTGCCGCATCTGGCCGATGTCGAGCAGTTGATCCGCATTCTCGGCAATCACGGCGTCGACTATTCGGTCAACGGCCGGCGCGAGAGCCAGGAGGCGGTCTATTCGCGCACGATCCATTTCACGGCGCGCACCATCGTCGACACGACGGCGCCCTATGAGCTCGTCTCCAAGATGCGGGCGAGCTTCTGGGTGATCGGGCCGCTTCTGGCGCGCATGGGCGAGGCACGCGTCTCGCTGCCGGGCGGCTGCGCCATCGGCACGCGGCCGGTCGATCTCTTCCTGGAAGGGCTCGCGGCGCTGGGCGCCGAGATCGAGATCGAAAGCGGCTATGTGAACGCCAGGGCGCCGAAGGGGCTGATCGGCAATCGCTACGTCTTCCCGAAGGTCTCGGTCGGCGCGACGCACGTCCTGATGATGGCGGCGACGCTCGCCAAAGGCGAGACGGTGCTGGAGAACGCGGCCTGCGAGCCGGAAATCGTCAACCTTGCCGAGTGCCTGAACGCCATGGGCGCCAGGATCAGCGGCGCCGGCACGCCGACGATCACGATCGAGGGCGTGACCTCGCTGAACGGTGCGCGCTACCACGTCATTCCCGACCGCATCGAGACCGGCACTTATGCGATGGCTGTCGCAATGACCGGCGGCGACGTAATCCTCGAAGGTGCGCGTGGCGAGCTTCTTGAAAGCGCACTGGACACGCTCCGCCAGACGGGCGCGGAGATCACGCAGGTGAATTCCGGATTGCGCGTGCGGCGCAATGGCGGCGGTATCGCGCCGGTCGACATCACGACGGCTCCGTTCCCCGGATTCCCGACTGACCTGCAGGCGCAGTTCATGGGACTGATGACGATGGCCGGAGGCCAGTCGCGCATCACCGAGACGATCTTCGAGAACCGCTTCATGCATGTGCAGGAGCTCGCCCGGCTCGGAGCACGGATCACGCTTGCCGGCCAGACGGCGATCGTCGACGGCGTGTCGAAGCTCAAGGGCGCGCCGGTGATGGCGAC
>VFQN01002056.1_pt1 | contig 32115 bp, 49 predicted proteins | sample 3512371 | NCBI WGS metagenome assembly VFQN01 (sample SAMN10412370, study PRJNA504923) | tailings metagenome | isolation source: Replicate 2 from Balatoc abandoned mine | place: Philippines: Itogon, Benguet | collected 2017-08-28 | reverse complement strand
GGGGGGGGACGGGAGGGGGGGGGGGGGGGGGGGGGGGGGGGGGGGGGGGGGGGGGCGGGGCTCGACCAGGGGGTTGACGTAGGTGCAGGTGGAGGGGGTGAAGGTGACGACGGTGGTGTCCAGAGTGACCAGGATGGCGGTGGTGACCTCGAACGTGTCGCGCACGTTGGCGTCCATGCCCAGCACGAGCGTGACCTTGCCCTGGGAGCGCGTCTTGGACACGCCGAAGTAGGCGTCGTTGGCGGGGGTGCTGACGTTGAAGGGGGCGCCCAGGGCCTTCTCGATCGCGTTGTCCAGGTCGTCCGACACGGCCGTGACCGGCACCGTGACCACCACGTTGCCGTTGAGCGTCAGCGACAGCCCCAGGGCAGGGTTGTCCAGCTTGGCGTCATCGTCGGCCACGATCTCAATCTGCCAGGCGTTGACAAACGCGCCGGCGCCGTACATGTACTTGACGTACACGGCGCGGGGGCGGATCTGGGAGCGGACCTCCAGGCGCTGCACCTCGGCAATGGTGTTGCCCTTGTTGGCGGTGGACGGCATCTGCACGGCCAGCTGCGCGTGGCCAATGTCTTGGCCGTTGCAGTGGTTGAGCTCCAGGAGCACCGGCTGCGCGGCGGCCAGGGTGATGGGGGCGGCGCGCTGGAAGCCGTACACGTTCCACGAGTCGGTCTGGGTCCAGGTGGTCATGTTGAGCAGCATCTTGGTGCGGGTCACGCCGTTCTGTGGGGGCGAGTGGGTAGGGATGCGTTAGGTACCGTTTGGCAGGAGCACATGACCTACTTGGGGCGGCTGGGCGGAGTGCAGGGACTGAGTGCCCTGCAGGTGGGCTGGTGCCAGAGGCGATGCAGTACGGTCTGGAGATTGCAACAAGCACGTAGACACGGTCTGGCGAGTGCAGTAGTTGCCAGTGAACTGCCGGCCTCACCTGGACCCATGTGGCGTTCAGCTGCGCAAAGTCGTCGGCCTGTGCCACGAACCTGTGGGTAGAGGATGACAGCCACATCAGCACATAGCGTTGATTCCAAGTGGGAGGATCGTAGTTTAAGCAACAGTCCCGCTGTAGGCATTGCGTGCATGTTACCCGCTATGGTTGGCACGTATTGTGGGAAAGCTCTTACAACGTGACACGCCCTGCCACACCAACACGGGTTTAGCACATCCCCGCCCTCCCTTGACACAGCGCTCATTTTCTTGCCCTAGCCATCGTGCGGCACCCACCACGCTTGGCACCATGCCAGCATTTTTGAGTATCCCAAGCTCCCAACCCACTCACGTGTAGTTGCCATCGCGCGGCGCACGGAAGAACGCCTTCATGCGGGAGCAGTAGTAGGAGACGCTGAAGTCGGGGACCTCCATGGTGTCGTACAGCACGCGCTTGTAGTTGGCCATGCCAGAGGCGTTGGCAAACGGCGCGTCAACACGCAGCGTGGTGTTGAGCATCCACAGCTTGTTGTACGTCATGCTGGTGTTCTTGGTGTTGTAGAACTCGTATTCCACGCCGCGCATGCCGGGGTACTGCCCCAGGTGGGGTACGGCAGACAGGGGCGGGTTCGCGGGCGCTGGGCCGGTGACGCACGTGAGCTTGCCGTACGTGCTGGTCACCACCGTGCAGGGCACGCCAGCAACGTCCACCACGACCTTGTCGCCCAGGGCAGCTGCCAGGTCGGGAAAGCCACGGCCGGTGATGGTGAGCAGGGTGCCGCCCTGGGTGGAGCCCTGGGCGGGGCTGACCGAGGTCACCTCGGGGAACAGCTGGAAGTGGTACGGCGTGCCCGACTCGTCGTACAGGTACGACAGCGGGGAGACGAGGGGCTCGCCGCCGCGCATGCTGGCCTCGAAGTGCTGCAGGGAAAGGGGGGCAGAGGGGCGGAGGGCGGCGGTGGTGACCGGGGACAATTCGGATCAGGCTTCGGGCGATGGGTGCAGGGATGGATGCTGTATGCAGGGAACGGTGTCGAGCTAGGACACGAAAAGATGTTGCGGCTGTATGCCATGGGCTACTACCAGCCTAAAGCAAGCGCATATCGTGCCTAACGACCACTGCCCTTCCAAGCTTCCCCGTGTTGCGGCTGTCTGACGCACCATGGTCACTTGCAGGTTGCCAGCAGTGCCGAGGGAGGGCTGCTCCCCAATCTGCGGGCAGCAGGGGAAGGGCGGAGGCGAGTTGGGCCCGACAGGCGAAACGTGGACATCGCACCCAAGGCTGTTCCAGTCGCCGTGTCGATGGTACACAAGCTGCAGCGCGTTGCTGGACTCATGCCATATACCCCAGACCTGCATCATGGCCCTTGTGCGCATGACCCACATTGCTGGTTGTTGCCGATCTGCCCTTGCCCCAAGCATTCACACCTGATGCTGTGCCGCCGTGCCCACAGGGGCCGGTAGTCCCTTGCGCACTATCGGACACACAAACAACCCCCTCCCACACCCACCTGGGTGTTGTTGATGCTGGGCTGCGGCAGGGTGCACCCAACGCGGAACATCCCATAGCCATAGCGCTTGTAGTCCCCGAAGGTGACGACAGTGTCCTCGTTCTTGGGGTCCTGGCGACACAGGTAGTCACCGAACATCACAGCGCCCACGCAGCTGATATCCCCCCAGTTCTCCGCCACGCAATCCCTGTAGCGCAGGTTCCACGTGGGCTGGCCGTAGAGGAAGACGGGGGAGCCAGGAGGGCCGGCCCTGGGCGAGAGGGCGCGCAGGGCTGCAACAGGCGGGGAGAAACGGAAAGGGAAAGGGCTGATCAGGGAAGCCGTGAAAAGGCAGCCAGCTCCCTAGATGTAGGCTGCATGTTTTCTGCTATAAGTTCATGCTGTAATCGGTCTCTCGTGTGTCAAAGGGACGCATGCGGCCGCAATTCTGTACTTACTTGGCGTCCTGTCGTAGGTGTAGGTGTAACCCCAGAAGCTTACGGAATCCTGGCCGTTGACCATGACCACGACTGGGTAGGTGCCCGCATCAGCGGGGGCTGTTAAACAGGTCACCTGCAGCGCAGGCATGCGGGCACGTCAGGTGTGAACATCATTCGTGATGCCGGCCGCTGCGATATCATGTCACATAATTAGTGCATCCTAGAAGGAAGCGAACGCATATCTCACCACTTTGCTCGACGTTAGGTGACCAATTATCTGACATGGGTAGGGGCCTACGAAGACCACTTGGCTTCCGGTGTACATATCCGCAAAGCCATCTCCGTATATCGTGAGCCTGCATGGCGTAGAAGGTCCCAACTTAGCGAGGCTGAGGCGTGTTGCAGGGGCAGGCCTACAGGCGCACAATGGGCAGAGGCCGCACGCCGCACCTTGTCCCGCCTGCCAAAGTGCCTGAGCCGGGCTCTATATCAGAGATCGTCTGGCCCTGGATCGGCTGAGGCGCAGCCAGGACCAGCGACAACAGCGCTACCAGCGCTGGGAGCATGGTGGAAGTCGCGGAGAAGGGCGTGGTATCACAAACTCATTTAAGATGTGTTGCCTAACTGTCAAGTTGATAGATGTATTGCTGTTTTAATGAATTGTATTATGGGTATGGCTGGGTATGGCAAACTCAGGAGGTAAGGCGCATCCTACCTCCCGTGGGACGAGCATTACAGCAGGCAGTCGCGGTGAAGGCCGGTCCTACCGACAACAACCTGTTGCCCGAGTACAACACCCATCAAAGCGACAAGATACGATTGGTTACTTGCAAGTGGAAGACCGCTTGCGACTTCACGGTATGACAGAGGCACCTGAGTCGCTTCACGGCGTGAGTCAGCAGACGGGCACCCAAACAAACATGGAGGACCACGTGCGTTTGCACGGCAATTCGCGCTTGCTCTCAGGGCAACACCTGTCAGGTTGTGCTGGGGCCGCCCGTTCCACTCCCAGGTGAAAGCATGCAACTTGCGACAGGGAGCAGGACCCAACTCACCCCACGTGTAGTACTACCACCTGACCAGCAGGGAGACCCCTACAAGTAGCTAGCCACTCAGCCCATGTTCAACATGTGTACAGTATACACAGCGGCGCGCCGAAGTCCGCACCTAACGTGCTCGGGGGCACACCTGGCTGTGGGCCAAGAGTCTGGACGTGGGCATTGCGCATTGGCGCAAGGCATGCTACTGATCAGGGGATCCCCTGCTACTGATAGCCTCCGAGACCAGGCAGAGCCCCAGTCCCCCACCAAGGCAACCTTCGTGCGCTCAGGACAACACGCATCCGACATATACAGTGCCCCTAAGGTCCCTGCAACGAACGCCGCTGCACACCCATCACATAGCCCCTTCGGCCCAAAGGTGGCCCCTCCGGCCGCAATCTTCTGGCCCCCGCCGTAGTGTACCTAAACCATGTCCGGTCTACCATAGCCACCCCACCAAGCGCCTGCTTGCAGTACTGTCCTTCCGGTACCCGGCTGGTCCCATACAGGGGGTCGTGCTGTTGGGTCCGGTGCTGTAACCATGGCCCTGGCTCCAGCAGCGTCCAGCTACTCCTCATGCAGTGGATGAAAAGTAATCCTTGCTCCCCTGCACACAGAAAGGACATCACGTACTCAGCACTAATTCCAGGCACCGGCAAACTTGCTGCAGTCCTTGCCACACAGACACGCCATGCGCAGTGCCCTGCCGGGCGATGTACGTGGCAACAGGACACGTTGCAACAGGTCACCCTTGCCTTACTCATCACATGCTGCAGCGCATGCGTGCCGCAACAAGTATAGTGCTATCCCCTCACGCGTCAAGCTGGTTATCTTATTTCGCGTACCTTGGGGTCGGGGATCATGGTCTTGTCCCCCGGCCGCCACCCCGCAGGGCACACCTCCCCTGGGTTGCTCTGCACGTACTGGATGGCCTGAAGGGAGCACAGCGCGGGTACGCACACGAACAAAAGGCATGCGGGGTTACAGCAGGCAACTGTGCCATGTACAGCACATACCGCGCGCCTGCAGCATGCACTCCGTCCCGTGCACCACAGCAACCCACATGCTAACACACACGCGATATGCCCCCTGCGCCGCGCACCTGCAGCACGCGCTTGGTCTCGTCCACGCTGCGCCCGAAGCCCAGGTTGTTGACGGTGGCGTGCTGCACGACGCCCTCCTTGTCCACGATGAACATGCCGCGCAGCGCCACGCCATCCTGCGTGGATAAGGTGCAGGCAGCAGGGATCCAGGGGTTCAGGGTCGCTGCTTGGCGGATAGCATGTTACCGGAGGCGAACTTGAGGAGCGGTGCGGCACCCTTGGGTGGCCCACTCTTGGGCAGACTCACAGTGCCGGTTTGTACTTCAGCCCCTACTGCCCGTAACGGCCGCACACAGAGTTCCTCGGCACGGCACAGGCAAACCGAGGTGTCGGCCGCCGGCCGCCGCCTCAGCATACCTGCCATTTTTCGTACCCCATTCTGTCAGTCCGACCTCACCTTGCTGTACCCTGCCCACTTGCTCTGGACAACACGCCTGCTTCTCTCGCATGGTGTTTGCTACAGTACACGCGGCTCCCCACCCACCTTGTTGAGCACACCGTAGGCGGAGGACACCTCCCGCTTCAGGTCCGACACCAGGGGGTACGCCAGGTCGCCCAGGCCGCCCTGCGCGCGTGCGGTGGGAAGGTTGGTGAAGGAGAATGCGCTAGCTACGATGTAGTGCGGAGGACACACGGGGAGTAGGGCAGGTTAACCCAAGGCGCCAAGCAAGGTTGGGAGGTGACGGACGAGGCAAGCACAAGGAAAGGTGGTGCAAGCTGCTAAGTGAGGCTGCACCAACAGAGTTCCAGGAGGCACAGGCAGCGCGGCCAGGTTGGAGCGCAGCCGCAGGGGTTCGGGGCACATGATACTTGATTAAGGTTGCAACAGGTATCCGCAGGGACCGGTACAGGACTCCTAGGACAATATGCTTTCCTGAAGCGCCGCCAGCGGCCTTAATTGCACCCCAATTTACAAGCCCTAGGTGTGCCGGCGCCAAGCGCCCCTCTGTGCACATCCTGCAGGCAGCTCCCCGCCTGCCGGTCCCTGCACCCAGGCTGGTACCTGCTTGCGCGGTGTGTTGATCCAGGCCAGGTGGGTGTACTGGGAGTCCACGGACACGCCCAGGATCTCAGTGCCCAGGGAGGCAAACTCCGCGTAGCGATCGGAGAAGGCGGTGAGCTCCGTGGGGCACACTGCGGGTGGTTTTGCAGATACGATAAGAGCAGGTGGAAAGGCAGCTGCAGACGGCTGGGGCCGGCCAGGGGACACGGGCCTGGGCAGGCGGGGTATGGGCTTGGCTGGGGCAGGGTTTGGGGTACGGACTCCAGAATTAACAGCAAATTCAACCAAGGATGTAAATGTATTACGGCGCTTTCCCCATGTGTCGGAGGTATTGCTGGATGTATCCCTTGTTGCATTTTGGTAGGACGGCTCGACGAAGGTGTCGACGTCGCACGAAACAGCTGCATGGCCATCTGCATGCTGCGGCACCTAATTGGATAACTGCAAAGCCTTCCTAACAGGAGTTCAGGTACGCTAGCGGGCCCAGCTGGGGTAGACGCACCGAAAGTGAAATCGAGCGGGTAAAAGAAGATCACCACGTACTTGTTGCCGCGGTATTGCGACAGAGCAATCTCCTTAAAGTCCTTGTCGATAACAGCGATAGCGCGAAACTCGGGCGCCTCGCTGCCCACCAGCATGCTGCCGTGCGCTGGTGCGCAGGCAGCGAGTAGCGCCGCAGCGACACAAAGAGCTACCAGAGCCATGATTACTACTAGTTATTAGGTACCAGGGTGATCAGTGAGGTACATGAGCGACGCTGAAGGCGCGGTCGCGCCGTACGGGCACGCACACGTGTCCATGTTCAGGGCTTGCCCGTGGTCCTTGCTGCACCTGTGCTCCTACAAGCAAGCCTCCAGCAGGCACAAGCATCACCTGGGCTAGCCCCCTAGCCACATTGGTGGAATTTGGTTGGCCCCGTGCCACCCAGGACAGGGGGACCCTGATGGAGGACGGCAAGTCGCGCCTGAAGGCCTACCCAACCCAGCCCGCCACGTGGCAGTCCAACGTGTCAGTGGCAGCACCTCTGCGCCATATAATGATGAACTTTCGGTGCCCCAGGCTTACTCTCCCACTAGCAGCAGAGCATCGCTGGCGATGCTCGCAGCAACCTACCAACCCGGCACCAGGCACCAGGCACCAGCCGGCACCAGCCAGAGCACAAGGGAGCACGAATTACAGGGAGGTCAGGGTGTAGTCATGCATAGTCCATGTACACCTTGGACCTTGAGGCACAAGGCATCTGCCCTGGTCCCATCAGGGTCCCCAGGTCCCATGCAGGGGAGCTCCCCTGGTCCCATGGTTCTTTCCTGAGCCGGACTTGCCCATAAGCCCACGCATACTCGCTCACGAATTTTCGCATCAGAATGAAGCCTGTTATTGAAGTCTGCGGACCAAGAGAAGAAGAAGCTTTCATGTCATGCGTCAGCAATGTCGCGGACATGACGATGCACTCAATAGAGACACTGACGCATACAAGAATAGTGCAGACTTCAGAAGTGGTTACCTGCATGCATCTACCGGGCAGCGTCCACATACCATAGGTCTTCGCAACACCCAAGTCGAAAGAGCAGCTTGGAACGACCCCTTCCGACGAGGCGAAGAGTCAGCCAGTAAATCTCCATCGTATTGCCCATAATTTCGCGCCTTACAAAGCACAAAAACACCAGGAAGCTTGGATGGCCCTGTTCGGGATGTCGCGTCCTTTGAGCTGCGGAACGCGCTCTGTCGCTGCAGCGAGCAGAGCCTGTGCGCCCAGGCCGTGTCAACACCGCCTAAAAGGCTGCACAGCAGCCATGGCGACCGCAGCTGTCGCCGGGGCTGTGGAATCGTCCCCGTCCCTACCCCCTGAGCTGCTCATCGACCTGCCTCCTGACTGCCGGGTGCGGACCAGGCACGGGTGCAGTCTAGGGCCCTCCTTCTGCACAAACCATAACACAAACAACATGCTATGAAGCGGGCGTTTGTGGCACTACACCCGCGGTGTGCCCTATGTGTATGACAAAAGGAGGAGGACCATGCAGCTGACGCTTTGCTTGGCCCCTGATCCCTAACTCAACCCACGCCCCTTCCCAACCCAGGTACCAGCCGCTACCACACTCCCGCTGCTGCACCAAGTGCTCGAACATTATGCAGGTGAGCAGGTGAAGCGCCATATGCTTACACGTTGCCCCCCTCGAATTGCCTGCAATGTCGTCGTTCAGGGCGCTGGCAGGTGGGGGACGGGTGAGTGATTAGGAAGTAGGAACACGGCAGGTGCCACCTGCTACGTGGGTATGGTATTCCCTAGCGAGTGCTGGCATTCCGTTAGGTAGGCTTGTCACCTTGGTCCAATCCTCGCCTGCGCCTGTGGCAATTGGGCTCTCCTTCCAGCTCCTTCCCACCCGTATCACCACCCCTGTGCTACCCCACAGCTACCTGCACCGGTACCTTGCCCGCTGCTGCCATGCCGCGCTGAGCCTGCGCCACCGCACACCCCGTCAACTGCTCAAACCTTCTTGCCCTTTCCCCACACGTGTCTATCTGCAGCCCGCACGCCCCGCCTCCAGCGCGTGGTGCAGGGCGTGACGCGTCCGGGCTGGCCAGGCGTGGCGCGGCTGGGCCACGACCACCTTGCGTTCAGGACCTTCGGGGTGGGGTGGGTTTGGCGGCTGATCGATTACGGGGAAATTAATGGCGTGGGTGGGTGCTCGTGGGTTGAGTAACGGGCCTTCGCAGGGTTGCCGTGGGCTCAAGCGCTTTTCCAGCCAGGCTCCATTCCGCAACCTTTTTTCTGTCCAAGGCAATGTCCCATTCCTGCCAAGAGCAAGTACTGGTACGGGGTTGCACTACCCGGGCACCACCTGCACTTGGTGTCCGAGACGTGTACTCTCCGCCCTGCACCCAGGTCCCTGGCCTGGGCATCAGCTCCCTGGAGCGCCCGCTGCTGCTGCCTCCTGGGACGTGCCTGTTGCATGATGCTAGCAATACATTGTTGGTGCTTGCCTGACGCCCTAGCTGCGACATACGGTGTGCGGCGTAACTGAGGCCGCTTCCGCCTCGCCCCCTGGCCCCCCGCACCCGCTCTTATAGGTCCCCGGCCTGGGCATCAGCTCCCTGGAGCGCCTGCTGCTGCCGCTGGGCTACGAGCGGCCCCCAGAGCCCGACGGCTCCCCCCAGGCGCCCCTGCTGTTCCCCGCCAAGCGGCTGAGGGCGCACTGGCTGAGGGCCGCCGATCCTGGCGCGCGGGCCGTGCTGCCGCGCATCTTCATCAGCGAGCTGCAGGTGGGTGCAGGATGGGCACGGTGACAGAAGCGAGCTGGCAGCACCAAGTGGATGCCGTAGGCTGAGGGCTGGGGTCCGGTGCAGTGAAGGTGTGTGCAACGCGTCCGCAACGCTCCTTGTACCCTTCCCTCATTCTCACTGCACGCCACCCTTCACTGTTGCTGTTTTCGGCTTCTCCCGTGGCCTGCAGGTGGAGGAGCTATCCCCTGCCGCCCAGGCCATCATCGGTCGGCACACAGGCTGGGCCGCGAAGGAGGCAGCAGCTGACGTGCGGGTGAGCGTCTGAAAGAGTATTAGCAGGCACACACGTGCACATACAAGTGCACGTACGAGAGATACTAGAGGGGCTCAGCAGGGGCTCATAGGGCCGCCTGTGTGTAAGCTGGCTCATACCATGCCCCTTGTCCATGTGCGGCCACCACAAGAGTGATACGGATGTGAGGAACAACGGCCGGCTTGTCCTGGCCCAAGGCGTTGTGCCTCATGTATCTGTACTACGCCTCATGCACGGCGCCCCCAGCTGCTAGTGAGTTGACTGTGTCTCCTCAACGTCTGATTAAATGCACACAGTGCTGCTCCCAGGTACTTACGTCTCTACTCACCAGCACGCCGCCCTGGCCCCGCCCCTCGTGGGCCGACTACACCGCCCTGCTGGCGGAGAGCGAGTACGCCGCGTGGTGAGCAGCAGAGCAGGGTCGTACACATGTACGGCGCTGCGTACGGCAGTATGTATAGACAGCATGTACGAGAGCGTGTTAGTCAGAGCGCCGGTGTGCTTGTGGTGTACAAGGCGCATGAAGAATAGCAGGCTGTTGGCGAACAGCAAAAAGTTTCTCGGTGAGCGAAAGCATGCGCTACTTTCTTGCATCCTCTCCAGGGCCGCGGCGCACGCCCACACTCGCACACTGTCAGCCATGTTGGTACGACGCTGCGGTCTTCCCCGTGCACAAATGTCATATTGGTTGACACAACCATCAAGTTCGTGTGGTGTGTGCACCTTTGCCAGGGTCCTGGCGCACGGCTACAGCGTCAACCACACGGCCCTGGCGCTGCACCGCCTGCCGCCGCCTCTGGACGGGGCAGCGGCAGCGGGGGCAGCGGGAGCAGGTGGAACAGCAGCAGGCGGCATGGGCGTGATCGAGAACTTCGTGGCGCGGCTGCAGGGGTGCGGCTTGGACATGAACACTGAGGGCGGCGTGGTCAAGGTGCGTGGTGGTGCTGCTTGGTGCGGGGATCTAGGCGGAGGGTCAGACAGATGCGCCCATAACAGGGCAGCCAAGATTCAGGATTACCTATATGCACTTTTCGTGGCGAACCGTGCTGCAGGCATGCCACTGCTGCGGGCTGCGCCTGCTTCTTCCCGCGCCCCGTCATGCGCTGTCTGGACTTTTCACAACGAGTATTATCCCCGGTCTGCTCACGTTAAAAACGCCTTGTGCCACCGCAGCTGCTACTGCTGCAACGACCCCGTGGCCAGCGGACCACTTCTGCACCTTGTTCGGCACTCGCTTTACAGCCCTTGCGCACGGAGCAGGTCACACCGCATTGTAACTTACTTGCCGCAGGTGAGCCCCGACGGGCTGCTGCTGCAGTGCGCGGTGGTGGCGGACCGCCTACCGTACACCTTCGCGGAGGGGGACCAGCACACCGTCGCCGGAGCGTACGTGGGTGAGTTCCGGTCGGGTCCTTGCCTCGCTCCTTGCGTGCTGTTTTTAGGTGCTCGCCGGAACGGGTAGTAAACGGCATCGAACCCATGCGCTTTGGTGTGACCTGCATAACCCACGTACCCATCGCTCCGCCCCCAGAGTTCGCCCACCGGCTGCCGCTGCCGCAGCACAAGGACCTGCCGGTGAGGGAAGGGGGGCCACAGGTCTGCAGCCATGGGAGTGCGACGGGTACCGGTGGGGGAAGCTGCCTGGCTGGAGGCGAGGGTTGGGTGAGGCAACCGCTCAGCACCCGCCGCCTGCCACCTGACACGTGATGACAACCATCGCCCGCGAGTCCGGTTGACCTGTGCCGTATCTACGCACAACATTTCACAAACATTTATTTTGACACTGTATGTATTGTGGTCCTGTACGACTGCTGTTCCAACGTCAGTACGCTAATGCGCACAACCGCAGGCCTCCGCGCTGCGCGAGGAGCACCTGAGGGACGGCTTCGAGGTGGGCAACGCCGACAGCATATTCGCGTCCACCACGCTGGCAGCAGCCAAGTAATAAATAATGGGTTTTCATTTGACCAGCTTAGACTTGTAGACTCGTACAGACAGGTGGTGAGGACAGAGATGGTGACGATGGGCGTGGGCCCAGCCTGGGTGGGGTCTGGGGTGGCTGGTGGTGGGGTACCTAGGCAACGGGAGGCGGGGCAGAGTGTTGCTGGCTTGCTGCTGCGGTAGTCATTGGTACGCACGGTCAGAGGGGAGGCACGAGGGCGAGCCTTCTCCCTTGTGCCTGCGGTCTGGCTATGATAGGTAGTGGCGTTGTGAAGGAGTGTGATGTTACAAAGGTGTATGTACACGCTGGGGAGGCAGGAGGTGCAGCAGCAGGGTGCTGGCGGAGTGCTCGGTCAGCGTCCGCTTGTGGTGTTGCAGCATGCAAGTGGGGCTGCGGGCGTCATCCTGGCCCCGGTTTGCACAAACGTTGGCTGAAAGGTTGGCATGTAGAGGAGTTGCTGGGCAGTGATGCACATTGCCTGATTGGCCCGCTGCAGCCTGGTGTGTTACTGGTGCGGTGCCGGGACTGGCGCAAGAACATCAACTCGCTGATAACCACGACCACGAGATGCGCTGTCACACGTCGTCAAGGTGCTGCCGTTCGTGTCGGCATGTGCTGTAGCCCACATGGGCATTGCCACGTGAGGCGGCAATGGGGCGGCCGCGTGGCGAGCTTGAGGAAACGAGTCAGGCCCTCTTGGTCGCCCTGATGAAAGGCACGTTTGCTGAGTGCCGGTACTGCAGAGTACTGTCTGTTGCACGCAACCATGCCCCTGGATTGCTCCTTGACATGCCATGCGGTCGTGTATAGCGGATTTAGGTGCAGAACTCTATACCAGGCTGAAGGAAACTGGAAGTAACGCACATGCTGCACTTTGGCCTGCGCGTGGGATAGCTATTACCGCTGCTTGGGGGCCTGGGCTGGCTGGACGCCTTTTGTGGTCGTTGGGGCGACAAGGGGAACCCTACCGTTCACTGTGACCATAGCACAGTCAAACTGTTGTAGAACGTCCATGGCTGCCAATGGAAGCAAACATTTTCGCTTTTGCACATGGAGGGGTCACAAGGATGCATGCCAAGCGGATGCCAACCATCAGCGGTGCCGTACGGAAGGTTGGAAAGGGAAGCGCTTTTTCTGGTCACAGCAAACCCCACAGAGTTGACTTATTGACTATAATTTATTTGTTATGCACCTGTCCAACGCGAAAGCAGAGTTGCTCTGGTGCTGCCAAGAATTTACCCCCTTGGACGCCGGGGTCGCGTCGACGAGGCAGCGCGGAAAATGGAAGCCACACGCGATGCCAACGACCCTCATCCCTTCGGAATAGCTTTGAGGCCTCAAAATTCGTAAGTCTTCCGATTGCACGGTGTGGAAGGCCGCGAGGGGAAAAGCTCGCTCGTGCGACATACATTCCGATGACAAGAACGACAGCTCGAGCGGTGCACAGCTTGCAACGGTTCCAGTGCAGTGCAGTGGCAGATGTTGAACATTTATGCGAGCCGCAGCCTTGGACTGACGGACTGGCGCGCCGTCCAAGGGTCACCAAGCCTGACCCAGGGCTACCTGAGGCACACCGCGAACAGCCTACAGCGTTCGTATTTCAGAATCGCAGACACGATTGCATTTGTTGGATCATGGCAAATATGATCTAATGTAATGGCACATCTTGCTTGTAGGTCTCAGCGGAGCGGGGCTGCTGACGACAAGACCGGCGGACGCCTAGCACGGCAGCTGAGCCGCGCTGGGATGCCGGCGCTTCGGGCGACGCCATCCTACAGGTGTGTCGGCAAGAAACGTATCAAATTATCACGTTGTGCTGTGACGCTGCAGCCTCGTCTGAAATCCTTGGAACACCAACTGGAACTTCTAACCTCTAGCCAGCTTTAGCAACTGTCAGTCTGTTGCACACGCTTTGTCACGCTTTGTGACAGCCCACTGAGCCTCTTGACTCGAAAGTCTTGACCCACATTGTATCGAGTCCTGTCAAGTAATCACAGGCTGCACTGACACTATGAAGCACATTGCCGGCTGTCCAACCCGGTAAAGAAGGCACTTGTGACCCTCGCCTCGCTACAACTGTGCCGGCTGTGCCCGCGCAACGCAACGCCAGGGTCCTTGCAGCCTGGATCTGGCAAGCAGATGGCATCCCTGGCTGCGACCCTTAGCCCCACGGCTACCAGTACGATAACTGCGCTCAAGCACGGGGAGTCCAAAGGAACACAAGAGAAGTACAATTGCGAAGTGCCACCCTCACCGTCCTGCATCCCGCTCCTGCCCCCCACTCCCCACCCCTTAACCCCGCCCACAGCGCCAGCCCTGGTCCTCAAGCCCCCGTCCCCCCACCGGGCAGCGCCTGCAGCGCCTTCCTCCTTGCCCTGGGCCTCGCCCTACAGCGCCTCTTCGGCCGCGCCCCCCGCCACTCTCCCCGCCCCGCCCTCCCGCTCTCCCACTGCCCCGCCAGGGAGCAACCCTCGCCCCACCGCCTCACCCCCCACCGCCCCACCGCCTCCAGCTGCTGCTACCCCCACCTCCCATACGGCTCCCCCGTCCCCTATTCCACCGACCCACATCGGCCCCCGCCCGACCCACATCGAGCTCGGTCCGGCAGCCGTGACCCACATCGCCACACGCGAAGTGCCACCCTCCCACCCGAGCTGCAGCTAAGCCACCACCTCGCCCCATCCCCCTACCTCCTCATCGCCCTGGGCCTTGCTCCCCGGGCTCATTCCGCTGGGTCCGTGTCAAGCACCGGCACAGGCAGCACCAGCACGTTCCTGCCTAGCACCCCAGGCGGGTGGGGCTGCGCAACGCCCCGGACGCCCCCGCACCGCCACAGCCACCAGTTCAACCACCATTCCCACACAGCCAGCCGCTGTGCCTCTGGAGAAGCTGCTGCTGACCCACATGCGCGCAGCAGGGCTGGCAGCGCCACAACGCAGCGGCCCAGCGTGGACACTCCCCTGACCCCCGGGGGCGCAGCAGCTGGCGGAGCCACCATGGTGGTCACAACCCCTGGAGGCAGCAGCAGCGGCAGGGTGATTAATGCTGCGTACCTGTCCCCCAGTGGGCGAGGCGGTAGCGGCGGGGGAGAGAGCGACGACGGGAGCGGCGGCGGCGGCAGCAGCAGCAGCATCAGTAGCAGCAGCAGCAGTGGTAGCAGCCGGAGCGGCAGTAGCAGCGGTGGCAGCAACGCGAGCTGCGTGTCCCCTGGCTCCTCCCTCCGGCCCATGCGGTCGCTCTCAGCGGTCTCGTCTGTTGTGGAAGCCACACGAGGGACGGGGCTGGCCAAAGGGGGTGTGGGAGAGGCGGATCGGGATGGCAGCTGTGCCGGGAGCCTGGGCCCCAGCCCGCAGGCGGAGGTATGGGGTCGAGGTGCGACCCGGCACGGCGGGGGAGTGCACCGACAGGGCGTTGAAGAGAGTGGGTTAGCGGGGAGGCCGGGTGGGGCAGGGGGAAAGGGAGGCACGGGGCGGAGGCTGGAGGCGCAGCTGGACAGGGCGGCGAGGGAGGGGGGGAAGGAGGAGGAGAGCGCGTCGCTGCTGCCGCAGGGGGGCGGTTGGGGTCAGGGGCTAGCGGCGCGGCAGGGGCTGCGGGCGGCGATAGGGTTGTGAGCTCATGGCGCGTGATTGTCTGGGAATGGTGCGTGCGAGCATGTGTGCGTCAGCACCTAGGGGGGCAGCGCCGAGTGGGGCGTGGAGTGAAGAGGCGGTGTTAGAGTGCCACCAGGTGCTGGGGTGTTGGGACGGGGCGGCGACGTGGGCGCAGACTGAAGAGTGCTCTGACAGTGGGTTTCGGGTGTGCAGGACAAGTGGCAGTGTGGAACGCGGGTCGGCATGCAGGACTGCAGGGTTTAAACACGGGCGGTACAGCAAGCTGCACGGGCGGGGCAATGGAGGAGGCAAAGATGCAGGGTGGGTCATGCGGGCAGAGTGGGGAAGCCAGTGGGGCGGCCACAGTTTCGGGTACGGTATTGGCTGGTGTTGGCAACTTTTACCAAGCCCAGTTCATTGCTCATGGGAGCACCTCTCCTTGCCAGTGTACTGTAACACAGCCGTGCGGCATGTGCCAAGTGCCACGTCAGCCTTAAATGCAGCTTGACCGCCACTCAATGGGCGCTACGAGCGGGCACTGGCTGCAGTGCCAGCGACCAGGAGTGCATGTCTGGACGCTAAGGCCGCGATTCCGGTCGTGAGCACCTGCACGGCGCCCGTACCTGTTACTGCCTTCTCCCTCCAACAGTGTGCGGCTGTGCGCACGGAAGTATCGTGTGCAGACTACTTGACTTAAAACACCATGCCAGAGTATATGCAATGCACATTAGAGGTCAGTCACAACGGCGAGCTAGTTGGCACTATTACTTGCCCGCGCCTACGCCGCTTCGGGACGTCTGGCCGTTCAATCTCGACAGCATTGTCTACGTACCTACTAAGCGCCCGTTCCCACATTTCTATCTCTGAGCTCACTGCCGACGACAGACATGGTCAGTTCCAGCTTGGACCGCAGCTTGCTGTCCTACCCGGAGAGTATGAAGCCGATAACCTTCCATGCACATGCTGGGATCCATACACGAACTCCGTCGTTTTGTCTCTGAACAACGGAGTGCTCAGCCTGGACTCCGATTTGCGCGGGAGAGTTGTTGAGGGGGACCCTGATGTATGGGCGGAGGACTTCCCTGCCTGTGGCGCGATCAAGATAAGCGCAAGTGCAAACTCAATAACATCCGATGGCGAAGGCGCGCTGTACTTCGTGGACTACATGTCCTCGCCAGGTTTGCACAAGTTGCAGCTGCCGCCCGCTTGGAGGGCAGCGCCCGTGCAGGGAGGTGCGGGACCGAGCTCTATACCAAATGCAACTACCACCGTGCAGCCGCCGCCGGCGCAGCTGCAGCAGCAGCAGCAGCCTACCAAGGTCCAGCACACGCCGCTCCTATTGGGGAGGGAGCTGAAGCTGCTACGAGTAGCCTACGACCCCTCAAGCCGCAGCCTCGTGTTGTCAGCTCAGACCGCACTGTACCGGATGCCGGTCGACCAGCAGTCCCCGGCTCTCACTCTGTTGGCGGGGCACATGGAGGACACGGGCTACACGGACGGTGCCGCACGCAACGCCCGGTTCGAGTATATTGACGCGCTGGTCGTCGACGCAGAGGGCGTCATATATGCGGCGGACGTGAACTCCGACACGGCCATCCGCCGGGTCGCCCAGGACGGGACCGTGACGACGGTCACCCGGCTGGAGCACACGGCAAAGCACCTGGACATCCTGCCGGACGGCTGCCTGGCAGTAACGCACTTCGGGGGCCTGACGCTGCTGCAGCTGGGGTTAAAGCCCAACGCCTGCCAGGCCTCCTACTCGCCGGCTTGCACGACCCAAGACCCCGGCCCCACCGCGCCTGCCCGCACCCTGGCCGCTGACCTAGGTTCGGTGCTATCACAGCACCCGGAGGCCTATTCGGACGTGACAGTCGTCGTGGGCGAGAGGCGCTTCCCCGCGCACCGGCTGCTGCTGTGCGCGAGATGCGAGTACTTCCGGCAGCGGCTGGACCCGGCGGCCGGGTTCGCGGACGGGGCGGCGGCGGAGGTCGCCCTGCTGGACGCCGACCCCCGGGCATTTGAGACCGTGCTGCGGTACATATACACGGATGCGGTGCCCGGGGACGGGGAGGAGGAGCGGCAGCAGGAGGGGCAGCCGCGGCAGGAGGCGGAGGGCCGGGGGCAGGGAGCGCAGGGGCAGGGGGGCCAGCAGGGAGCAGAGGGCGGGGGCCAGGAAGGGCAGGAGCAGCAGCAGGGGCAGGAGGACCGGGGGCGAGAGGCGCAGGGGGACGGGAACGGGGAGTCGCTGGCGCTGTTGAAGGCGGTGGGGGAGCTGGCGGACCGGCTGCTGCTGCCGCGGCTGTGCGAGCTGCTGAGCCCGCGGCTGCTGGCGAGGGTGGGGCCTGACAGCGTGGTGGGGCTGCTGCTGTGGGCGGAGGCGCGGTCGGGCAGCTTCGGGCAGCTGCTGGCGGGGCTGCGCGCGTGGTTCGAGGAGCACCGGGATGAGGTGGTGGCCAGGGAGGAGGACATTCGGCGCCTCATGGCCGCGAACCAGGGCCTGGCGTACCAACTGTTCTTTGGGGGAGGCAGCAAGCGCCGGAGGGTTTAGGGGGCTCAATGGTGGTTGGTGGCAGTGGTGCCAGCAGGTGGGCATTGAAGTACGCATGGGCGACGGACGTGTGGCATGATGAGCCGGACCACATTCCCCTCCTCAAGGGGAGGCAGCAAGCAGTGGGGGTAATGTGCGTGCTCGAGGGGTTCGCTTGCAGCTTGTGGGATGCATGCACGTGTGCGCGAGCGGGCAGGTGGCGCAGGAGGCTTCGGCAAGTTCACAAGCAGGTGCTGGGCTTTTGTACTGGGTAGTGTTGCATGTGGGGTCTGGTCAGCATGGAAAGGCGGCAGCAGTTCGCAACTACTGGATGAGGCTGTGAGGTGAAAGGGTGTAGGAAGCCCTGTATTGTGGCTTTGAGGCAAAGGAAGCGGGTGTTGCATGTTCCTGGTATGTGCACTGCAGCATAATCGAACGACGTTACAGTTTAGAAGTGGGTTGATGCACTGAGCAGCTGGATGACGCCTGCATGCCTCGTTAGCACCAAGGCGCTATGGCATGCACATCTCATTTTGTGTATAAACAACACTACGCAAGGCATGCATGCTGTTAACAAGCTGTTACCAGGTTGCACTGTGTGGCTGCTGCCGAAATCCGTTTGTGCGCAATGGTGCAACCACGGTTACTGGACTCCTTGGGCAAGAGGAACGCCATGCACTTTTAGGTGGCTGGGTTAGGCTTCGTGCATCACTGCTTTGTCGGACGCGAAGTGCAACGCAATGGGTCAGTCATGACCGCAGGAGTCATACGGTACAGGCTGTATCGGGGCTACCGGGGAGGGCCGAGAGCATGAACCATGAGAGGGGGGCTGGTGCGGTACTGTCCGTTTTTGGGAACACCACTTCGTGGTGTCGGGTCAGCGAGGGCGCGACACCATCTACTGTCTCGATGTGCTGTGAGCGTTGCCACTTGCCACCGTCAGGTTGATGCTGCCAGACGCCGTGAGCAGCTGGAGGCAGTTGGCATATGGCGCAGGGGATAGGGTAACGGGAGGCATGACGCGGTAGGGCGCGTAAGCAGCAAGGGTTGCACGCAGGCTCCTGAGCTCTGCGGACGCAGCCATGCACTGCTGTTATAGGAGACGGTTCACTGGCTTCTGTGTTGAACGAGGCTGTATCTTTGAAATGTCGTGAAAAGGTTACAGGGGGCTGTCTGAGGTTCCAGGACACCGTGCGTCGCGCCAGGGCTCAGCGTGATGCATGCTGCCACACACTTGGCGTGCAGGGGAGCGCCTGCAGGAGTGCACATCCGTCAACCCGACTGTGTCCGGCGCAAGTAAATCGTGTGCGTAAGAGGCTTTGCAGCTGCTGCTTGCCCGCATGCAACCGCCGTCTTGCCCGCATCGATTCACTACCTGTACCTGGCCTCCTGGTTTGCAATTCAATGGCCTTTTATGCGGCCTTCCCTGCGCTTGTACGGTTTCGTGCAAATGCTATCCCACACAGCTAGCAACACTCGCAACACATGGTACCCGTAAGTAAGTCAGCAGGCCAGCAAGCCATTGCACGCTTCATAGTGGAAACTCCCTTGTTCCCCTTTCACTAGACGCCAGTGACAAGCAGGGGAACCCTGGTGACAAGCTACCAACCAAGGCAGCCTTCAGCCCCAACGAAAGCTTGCTTGACCCCCACCGCCAATGCCATGACAGCAATACGCCTTCCTTTTGGGGACAGGGGTGTTCATGCCTAGCTCGTGACGCCGCTGAGCGGCCTGCCGCCCAGGGAAGCCTGGGCTGCCGGGGCCTGCGGGCTTTGCCCCATCACCACGGCCACCCTGCTGCCGTAAGTTCCAACTCCGCCCGCCCAGCCCTGCCCAGCCCCAGCCATTTCCGCCAGGCCTTGTGCCTGCCCTACCGGCCACCGCCAAAGCTATGACCAGCTAAGGCCGCAGCGTGCCGTCCCCAAAACACCACGCACCCCAGTCAGTCCGTGTTACACGGCGAGAGTTCTCCCTAGCGCTACTGCAACGATTCAAGAACACGCCAGTGTCGCCATTTCTGCATCCAGAGCGTATGATTGATATCTGTGCAAATCGACAATGCATTGGCTTCAGGACTCAAGAGCACTTGACCACACCCCAGTGCGCTCGCTTGCGGCTCAGCTGCAGCACAAATGCGTGCCACCCCAAGCCCTGTCCGCCCGTCCGCCCTCCTCACCCCGCTACCGCCGCGCGATGCCCGCAATGTGCGGCCCCAGCACCCCCAACGTGCCCCCGACGTCAAACGACAGCAGCTCACTGGAATCGAACCCTGCACCTCTGACCGCCGCCAGGGTGTCCCGGTCCAGGTTGCAGCCATCCGCCAGCAGCCGCTGCAGCGGGTTGAGCACCGCCTGGGCCAGGCGCACCCCTGGCTTGTCCTCCGGCGCGCGCACGTGCTCCAGCAGCAGCAGCCGGCCCCCCGGCCGCAGCACGCGGCGGATCTCGGACAGCGCGGCGGGCGGGGAGGGCACGGAGCACAGCACCTGAGGGGGATGTGGGGTTCGATGTCGCGTAGGGGGCGAGGTTGCAGCAGTGTGTGGGGTAACGGAGTGCGGAATACAGCAAGGGCGCCCCGGCGCAGGGGCTGCAGCGGTGTGCGGCCGCCGCAGAGGGGCCTACGGTCCCTGTCATCACCGGTACTGTGCAGCCTGCAAACCGATAAAAAGTACCGGTAGCATGGTTTACGGCTTTGTGAGGAGGTAAATGTTACCCAGTAGGGACCCCTGTAAGGTGCGCTTGGCGCTGTGCCCCAGCTTGTGGCGTTGGCCGCTCAGGAGCACCCCTCACAGCGCACTGTTCACTGGGCCCACAGCTTCTTGGCCTTAGCCAACTACCATGGTCACACCTAGCTACGCGTCCTCTGTGCACCACCCCTCCACATGCGCACCACTCATGCCCGGTGGCCCATCCTGCCCAACCCCTCGTGCTCTTGCACAGCCAGTGCAGGGTACGCGCCCCAAAGAGAACGCTCCAAGTCCGTGCTCTCTGCAGTACGGCCGAGGTCTTGGCACTGCGTGACGATGTGCCAGGTAGCAGCCAGCCCAACGGCCACATGAAAGTACCAAACCACTAGTGCTACGAGGGTCACACTGCTGACCCGAAGTCCAGACGCCGGTACAAGTACCCACCAGCGTGACCACCACTGCATCCACGGAGCCGTCCCCAAACGGCAGCTCCTCCGCACTGCCCTGCAGCAGCTCCACCTCCCAGCCGGGGGGCAGCTGTGTGTTAGCCGCGGCTTCCCTGGCGTACTTGAGCATCTCGGGGTTGGGGTCCACACCCACGAGCCGGACCTGCACACCCTGCCCGTGCTGCTGCTGCTGCTCCTGCACACCTTGCTGCACGGTATCGGCCGGCCTGCCCGCTGCTTCCCTGGCAGCTGCGGCGTAGAAGCTGAAGTTTGGCCCCGTGCCGACGCCGACCTCAAGGATCGACACGTGCCGTGTGGCACGCGCCCCTGCCCCTGCACCAGCCGCACCCGCTGTGACAACTGCACCATCTTCGCCACGCTGCGGCCCGTACCCTGGGCCCTGCTGCGACTCCTCAAGCAGCTGAGCTCCTCCTTGCTGCCCGTGCTGCTGTTCGCTCAACAGCTCCTGCACGGCCTCGCGGAACAGTTTGCTCTTCACCGGCGCCACCAACTGCTCGTAGTCATCCATGCCGTACTTCATGTTCCACGCAAAGTACGCGTCGTACAGCGGGTTACGGCTGGTGGAAAGGGGGCTGCTGGAAGCTGGGACTGCCCCGGCCTGGGCGGAACCGCACAGGGGGCACAGGCACGGGGCGAAGGGCGCGAGGCCCCCTGTGCAGGGCATGGGAGGGCAGGGCTATGTTAGGATGTGCGCCGCGCATTGTCGTATGCTTTTAGTGCGGCGCTGTGCATACTTACGCTGTGATTGTTGTACAACAGGTGCCTTCCAGGATGCACAAATGCGTGCGGCCCACTCAGAAGCACCAATGCCAAGCAGGGGCTGCAGCAGCAGCGCGGTCATCACACCTTGGTGGGAACCAACGTGTACGGTGGGCTTTGCTTACCTAGCAGGGCCTTCCGACGTCCTATCTGTGGCGTCGCGTTAGAGTGTTGGAGGCCACTAGAAGCATTGCTGCTTTCGGTGGGGAGGCCTGGGCCTGGGTTCCCTGCTGGGGCCTGAGGGGTTCGCTGCCCAGCCTTGCACAGCAAGGTGGCCGCAGCGGCCCGAGCAGGCCGTGCACGACATCGAGGAACGGATAACTGTGTTGATCGATTTATAAGCATGTTCGTGTGCTGCATCATGGCGGCTAATGCGAGTAGATCGGGGCTCTTGGGATGGGCGATAGTGCGTGCTCTCTTAACCAAAGGCGACCAAGGCCGCTGAGGGCTGATTTATGCGCACAGTATCAGAAGTGTATTGTGTCGCGCTACTTGCAAACCCTGCTTCGGGGATCGGGGTGTGGCTCTTCAACCGCTTCCGTTAGTCACGGCTGGTTGCTGGGCCGTGGGAGTCCTTGTTTGGTTCAAGGATGACTCGCGCCTCAAGAGAGGAGATGCGCCTGCCCCTACAATCTAAAGTGTATGTGGTCTTGGCACGTCTGGCACGCCTGCCCTCCTGTACCCCATTGCTACCTGGGCTAGGGCCTGGGGCATAGGAAGGGTCCTGCCCGTTTGTCCCTCCAGCAGCATGACCTGCTATGCTGCCAACAATCCAGAACAAATCGCCGTACCGCCCCCAGCGTGGCCATTTTTGGCCATGCAAAGTGCCGGTCGGGTACCGGCAATGGCAGTGTGTGATGTGCTCATTGCAGGCATGCAGGGTATCCTTGCGTGGCCCTTATTCCTTCAGCCAAAATCCCTCCCCATTTGCCGTACACCCGTACCGTCCTTGCCAGCGGTACTCGCCAGCGCCACAGTACGGCAGATGCGCCGTACGGCCATGCAAAGCGGGTCTCAGGTGGGTTCAGCTCGGCTTAGACTTGTTACAGGGGACCCCTTCCAGTCCGACTGTCGTACCACACCCACCACCCCAAAAGGGCAACGACTGCCCTCCAAAACCGAACACGAGCCGTTAGGGCCAAGGCCATGCACGAGCGGCCGTGGGAGGTGGGACCACCTAAAGCTCCCTGCACATGCAGTCAACGTGCAGAAGAGGAGGTGGGTCTTGGTGGCATGCCTTTCCACACATTGAGACTGAACGACAGTGTTGAATGCTCCGCAGACAGCCCCTGCTCTGGTTGTAGCCCATACGCTCCTGCTGCCAGAAGGCATGCTACCGGTACTCCGACGGCCTCCAGGCTCGCCACCCGACTCTAGCCCGCGCTTCACTCCGCCCGCCACCCGAGTCCAGCCCCGTACCTGTTCCCCACGTACAGGAATCTGCGCTTCCCGGTCGCTTTCCCCAACACCTTTGTACTCACGTGCCCCTCCTCAAAAACAAGTAAACAACACCTCGCACTCCTCCCATCCTCAGCCCCCGACGCCCCGAGTCCACAACCAAGACGTCCACACGCGCTCACGCTACCGTAAACGCATACCGGTGCCTCGCCGAGTATCTTCAACAAGATTCCTCTCACAGCTTTCGACGCCAACTTGTCCTACACCAACTCCAACACCCTCCGAACCTGGCCGCTCACACGCGGTAGCAGCGATCGCCGCCTGGTACATGTCCCTTACACACGCGCTTTCCCCCATTCCTTGTCGCCCTAATCCCTCACCGCCGCTGCTGCGGCGGCTACCAAGTGCCCCAAACACTCCGCCTTCCTCGCGCTCCCATCCAACACGGCTAAAGCCACTACCTACCCCCTTCACTCCAGTCTTTCAACAGCTTGCATCTGAACTGGCTGACATCCCTCCACTCCACCCACGACCCCGCTGGTGCTTACACACCCACACTCAAGCCTTCCCACTTCTAGGCTCAAAGTGTCACCGCGACCACCCTGCGTTCCACACTGCAGGAGCAAGCAGCATGCAGACTGCTAATGCATTTCCTCCAGACCTTACACGTCTGCTGCTGCAGCGGCTACCACTCGCTCTCCTCTTGCTGCCCCGTTCACTCCTCCCCTGCCCCCTCGCCCCCGCCGTCGCTAGACTTGCAATGCGCTCACTGCACTCACGCCCGACCACTGTTTGCGTCAGCATGACCGCTATCACAAGCCCCTCACTCTTGCCCTGCTCCCTCGCCCCCGCCGTCGCTGCTGCTGCTGCTCTCGCTACCGGCGCTGGCGAGGGACCCGGTGTCCGCCGCCGCCGCCGCCGCCTGCTTGGCCGCCGTACGGCGCCGCCGGCGGCTGTAACGCTCGGCCACCCAGGGCGCCAGCTGCAGCTCCTGTGGGGCGGCGGCCGGGCGCATGGACAGTTTGACATATTGTACAACGTATCAATGCGAATGCAGTCAGCCCTAGGGCTGCCGCCAGGGCGCATACAGCAGCTCCTTGGGGTCTTAAGCAGGCAGGGAAGTGTCATGCACAGAACCCCTCCCTCACCTGTGGGTTGCGTGCGTTGCGCTTGTAGTACAGGCTCCACATGCATCGCTGCTCCGGACACCACGCCGACCGCCAGCCCGCCACCTCCACCTCCACCCCCGCCCCCAGGCCCGCGCCAGAAGGTGCAACGAGCCCGTGGCCCCGTGGCCCCGTGGCCTGCTGTTCCTGCTGCTGCTCCACTGTTAGTGGCTGACTACTTGTACGCGAGAGGGAACCGCAGGCCTGTAGCAGTGTCGCTAGATCCAACGGTGCAACCAAGGCCTCCTGCTGACCCGGCCTGCTGCCGCCGGCTGCGGGGTCCGCATGCAAGGGAGCGGCCCCACTGCCGAACCCCTGTGGCTGCTCCTGCTGTTGCTGCTTTCCCCCACTTCCGGCCTGGACACTCCCGTGCCCCTGCCCGTGCCCCTGCCCCACCCGCACCCGCAGCTCCACGTCCGCCGTGTACACGCACAGGGGCAGCCACGAGGCAGCCTCTGGATCAGCCTCGGGTGACGAGGGTGAAGCAGGCTGGGCTTGCGAACCCGTGGCACTGCTACTGCTACTGCTACCGGAGCTATTACCGCTGCTGTTGCGCTGCTCGCTCAGTGGCACGCCGTCGGGTGCCGTCCCCGACGCTCCCGGCGGCAGGGCGGACCGGGAAGCTGGCATTGACGCCGCTGCTACCGGCGCCTGGGCAGTTGCGGTAGCGCTGCTGCCGTCCAGGCTGTCGGCCAGGCCCCTGTGCGGAGCCCGGAGCGCCAGGGAGGGCCAGGACCCAGCCGCCGCCGCCGCCGCCGCGGCCACGCTGTCCGCCGCCGCCGCCGTGCGGCCCACGTCCGACGGCGGGCCACTGGGCGGAGGTGGTGCTGCGGGTGATGGGAGGGCGCCGTTGTTGCTGCTGCTGCTGCCACCACTGCTGTCGCTGCCGCTGGAGGTGTGTCGTGGGGCCATGGTGAGCGAGCGGGGCCGCATGCGGCGCTCGGAGGGGTAGGCCAGCGGGGCCTGCAGGTAGCGGATGCCTGGGGGAGTGGTGTATGTGGACAACAGCGCAAAAAGAGGGAGAGTGAGTCGGAGGACATTGGGTAGACTTTGATTCCAACTTCAAGCTCTCAACGCAAAGAGCGCTGCAAGAGTTAACAGTACCCAAGGCCGTGCTGTGCGTGTGGCCACACCAGTTGGTCTGGACAACACAAAACGCCAAAAGATAATGCTGAATGCGCACCCACCGTCGTGGTGCGCGTCCCACGCAAAGTGCGTGTGGCCGAACACGTGTACGTCGGGCCGCAGCTGCCGTACACGGTCGCCCAGGAAGCGCGAGCCCACGGCCTTGGCCTGCCGGGGGAGGAGGGAGGGCAACAAGGTGATGCGTATAAGCTCTGCTGCAATTGCAAATTGAGCCGCACGCCACAAGTCAAAGCCACATGTCACACGCCCAGCCCTACCAGGTTGGGGAAGGTGAGGTAGCGCTTCTCTGGGAGCAGCTCCTGGATCGGCAGGAAGTGCGAGAAGCTGATGACATCCACGTCGCCTGCATCACCCACGTCCGCAGTATTGCCTTGCTGGTCCTCCCCTGCTCGCACTCCGCCATGCAGCCCTGTCCCGCCGCCCGCCGCCGGCGTGCCACAGCACGTGTCCGTGCCGACGCGCTGTACGGCCTCGCGTGTACGGCGCCCGCCCAACAGGTGGTCGTACTGGTGGTTGGGCAGGTCGTTGAGGGAGTCAAACCAGGCAGCTACCGTGCAGCTGCCATGGCTGACAGACGTTGCAGGGGCCGCTTCCTGTCCCTGCCCTTGCCCTTGCCCCGCCTGCTGCTGGCCCAGTTGCCCTTGTTGCTGTCGGCCCGCGTGCAGCTGAGTCCCTAGGTCCGGCGGCCACACGCAGCGGGCGTAGTCCTGCAAGCGAGGAGCGCGATACCATTATTGCACGCGCGCACGAGAGCGCTTCCGCTCGGAGGCCAGGCTGCAAGGATGCAGCCTGGGCGCTGCACGTTGTAGAATGGGGGGCCGGTGCCAGCGCTCATGTCCCCCGATGAGCGTCCGTCCCATGCCAACACCAAGTCAACGCAGCACAGCGGGCAGGTGCGTTCACCTCCCAGTGGCTGCACTCGCCACAGGCCATGTGGACTGAACGGGGCGACTCAGCGTGAGCAGTCGGTCTCCCACACTGCCAGGTGCCAGCACCACGGAAGGTCTGCCCGGTAGATCCCCCAAGTACACACCTCATTTCGCTTACCGTGATGGTCAGCGGGGAAGCCCGTGGGATGCCGGGGATGTCTGGCTCCTGGTCAAACGCCTGCGGAGGGGCAAAAAGCATGTAACGGGTAAGGGTCACATACGTCACACAGCGGTACAGTACCTGGGCAAAAAACATGTAACGGGTAAGGGTCACATACGTCTCACAGCGGTACAGTACCTGGGCAAAAAACATGTAACGGGTAAGGGTCACATACGTCTCACAGCGGTACAGTACCTGGGCAAAAAACATGTAACGGGTAAGGGTCACATACGTCTCACAGCGGTACAGTACCTGGGCAAAAAACATGTAACGGGTAAGGGTCACATACGTCTCACAGCTGTGCAATACCGTACCCATTTTTCGCCAACCCTCGCCCAACAGGGTTCCACGAGCGTTCATGGTGACCGGGCAGACGGGACACGCCCTGTGATGCACTCAAATGACACACCCGACCAACACTCCGACGAGCAGCTCTACAACGGGGACACAGCATGCGAAACACGTGGCTGGCACCCATGCCACGAGCTTACGTAATTGATGTACGAACTGTACGCGACCACCCACCTGGTGATGCCAGGCCAGCAGCGGCACCACCGCCAGCCGCCCCACCCTCCTCGGCCGCACCTCCACGCCCAGCTCCCCGCACAGCTGCAGCACAGCGTGCAGCTTGCCCACGCTGTCCCACGCAACAGCAACAGCAGCAGCAGCAGCACCATCAGGAGGCCCGCTTGTGACGCCGGCTGCATGCTTACCATCACCACCATCACCACTTTCATTGCTGTCCATGCTGCTGCTGCTGATAGTGATGCTGCTGCTGCTGGTGGTGTTGTCGCTGCTGCCGTTGCTGTTGCTGGTGATGGTAGTGTGAGAATTGGAGCCGCTAGCAGACTGAAATCCGGTGGCGGGTGTTGTGGAGTTGGCGGAGGCGTTGGCGTGGCTCCTGCCGTGGTTGCCGTGCACCTGGATGGGGGCGGGCACGAGCACACGTGGCAGCATGTGTGGGCACAGGCATACGAGTCATTTAGGCATCATGGAGGGCCACGTGCCAGCCTCGACCACGAGCGAAGGCTGCAGCCAGGAATATGCAATTTGAGTACTTCAACTGGGAAACACAGTTGCCTTGACCTGGATGGCCTGCCCAGGTGTAAGAGGCTGCCACCGGGGCTCATTCACCCGGCACATCCACACGCCACACCAGGTCAACACCCCATCGCCCTGTGGGTCATGGTTGCCGGTGCGGCACACAGGCAGGAGCAGCCGGATCAACGGCGCATCCAGCCAGCTAACCCACACCCACACATCAATACCACCCTGGGTGTCTTACGCACAGCTCGTGGTCTCCGGTACGGCATACAGGAGCAGCACAGCAGCAGCTCACCCAGGCAGCTAACCCACACCCACACCCGCAACGTCCTGGGGCCGCTTAGCTTACCCACAGCTCGTGGTTGCCGGGGCAGAAGAACACGATGGGGAAGCGGCGCTTGAGGGCGGTCAGCGCGACCCTGGAGTGGGGTACAGAAGTAATGTGACTGGACGTGCCCAGCTGCCTTCGCTCGGCGCCGAACTGGCTTAGACACCTACTCGCCCTAATGCCCCCCTGACCAACCCGCAATACAGAGATGGAGCTCAGTTCACGCGCATCCCCGCACCCCCTCAACCCTGCAACCTGAAGGTGCACAACACACCTGACGTCGTCCAGGTCATCGCTGATGTCCCCCGCCACGATCAGCACGTCGCACGTGCCTCCGTCAACCGCTGCTGCTCCTGCCCCCGCCGCCCCTTCGCTGCGGGTCCCAGCTTCCCGACCCTGGACCGTTGCCGTCCCGTTGTGACTTCTGCTGCTGGTGTTGCTGCTGCCATTGTAGTGGTTCCCACTTCTGGACCCATCAGCCTCCGGGGCGCCGTCATGTTGTTGCTCCTGGTGTGGGTCACTGCTGCTGCCCAGCAGCTGCACCCATGCCGCATTGTCTGGGTGGTGCGTGTGGAGGTCGCTCACGGCCCACACACGTAGTGTGCCCTGAAGACAGCAGCGACATACAGCCGTGCGTTACCGTACAGTGGGGTTGGTTGTGGGAGGTTGACTAGTGGCGGGGCACAAGGCGGCTCTGGTGTTGCTGCAGGGCGAGGTGGCACTGCTGATGCTCCTGGGTGAGCCGAGCGCGGGCTGGGTGGCCTTGCCCCAGCAAATATTTTTTGTACTGGAGTATTAAGCTGCGTATCAGTTCGCGCCAGTGAACTCAAAGCGCTGCGGTCCAGGCGATGAGCTCGCGCCAACGGCGATGGCGTGGCACCCCGCGCCACTACTCACGGTAATCGTAAACTCTTGACTGTCATTAATAGCTTTGCATATTGTTCTGGTGTTTGGATGCCTGTAGGTCCGTCCCAGAAGTAAGGTACGCGACGGTGCTCTAGCGCCTTGACTCTTTTGCGCGGCGCATACGCCGCGGCGCTGTAGCATAGGACGATCAAGCAATGAAACGTATCACGTTTAAGAACTCTGGAGGTAGGAACGCATTGCCAGCGTACGCCGCGTGCTGGAACAGCGTCCCTGCGACCCACGGGGCAGAGCAGGGCAGAGAGTCATGGGTGTGGTGTACGGCGGTGTGGTGTACGGCGGTGAACATCATCCAGCAAAGCACACCATACGGTACGTTTGCACCGCCGGTGTCCTATCCTGACGAGGCAGTTCAACTACAGGGCTGCTGCTGCACCACGGGGTGGCACGTGGCCAAGGTCCTGCAACGAAGGCTGCCTGCAGGTCCCTAGCCCACTGGTGTCGCTGCGGTGTGTGCCGCCCCCATGAGCGTTGGAAGTCAGTTCAGAAGCCAGCCTGCGTCCCTTAGACCGGCTTGGACCCACAGGCTAGAGAGGCAGCGTTACGACCTGCTTCAACCCGATACAAGAGGGCAACGAGGGCTTTGCAACGGTTGTAGTCAGCCAGCCAGGGGACGAGGGAGGCCCCTGGAGCTAAGGAGCCTGGGTGTAGCATTACCATGCCGACCTGGTTCGGCGCTAACCCACACTCTACCATAGGGTGCAACATGCCTGCGCGCTGCGCCCCAACAGCCAACGGTTACGGAAACAGACCTGCATGTCGGGAGCGGCGAGCCTTTAGCCTCGCTGACTCCGCTGCACAGTCTACTCTGTAGAGCCAGTCTCTGCACGTGGAATGTGAACGCGCGGTGCACCGCCGCCTGTCACAGCGCGCCCTGCTGCACACACGTCCCCAGGTCACCGCTGGTGTCCGTACAACTCCCGCTTTAAGCGTGCAGTACAACTCCATGCAGTAACTGTGCAACATGGATTAGAGTAAGCGTACACCTGCTCATAACGTGTTCAGCAGCTATGGTACATTGTTGTGTCAAGAAAAATGGGTACCACAATGCAAGCGCGGCACTACAGCAACCCAGCTCAGCCGCCCTTGATGGCCCAGCCAAAAACAACAGACAAGAGAAAGGCCAGCGACCTAGACACAGCTGTCAGCATGACCCCAAAGCAACAGCATTCATCCCATTGGTTTGAGGGCCAAGGCCCGCCCACACCCACCATGTACTACATGCACACTACCCACACGCTGCTTTGGCTTATCTATACCCGCACGGTACCTTAGAATGGCAACAACACAAGCTCTACCGTCCGTGGCACCAACCGACCATCCAAACACGCACCGTCCCTATCCCCGGAAACCTTCCTTCCCGCCCATATTGCCTCCCACCTTCTCCGGCGCCTCTACAGCACCCATCCCCTGCCAACACCAACGCCGGGCCAAAACACACTCTTCAGCACCACCCGGAGGTGCCCCTGCCCCTGCCCCTGCTCCCCCTGGTGCTCCTGCTGCCCCTGCCCCTGCCAATGCCGCCCCTGCCCCTGTTGACCCTGCCCCTGCTGCCCCTTCCCCCGCTGCCCCTGGCCCTGCTGCCCCTATCCTGCAAGTGTCCAGCTCCTTGGCCTAAAGCACCATCCTGAGGTTGCCCTGCCCCTGCCCGTGGCCGGGCTGCCCCTGCCCGGGCTGCCCCTGCCCCGCCAGCGCCCTCAGCTGGCCCAGCAGGGCTGCGTGCCGCGCCACCGCCTCCCCCGCCACCCGCTCCACCAGGCCCCGGGGCAGGGAGCGGAAGCCCTCGGTGGCCTGGACGGCAGGGTAGTGGTCCAGCATCTGGTGGGGGAGGGAAAAGGCGTGGGTTAAGGCCGTGTGGGTTGAGTTGTGTTGGTCAAGGGTGCGTGAGCAGGGTGGGAGCGGAAACCCTTGGGACGGCGGGGTAGTGGTCCAGCATCTTCGAAGGGGCGAAGGGGGCGCGTGGGTTATGATTTTGCAAGTAAGCGCCCTGCAGGGCCTTGCAGACCGGAACAGAGCGGGTGCCCGTGTGCCGGAAATTTGCATATGGCATCATCAAGCCCCGCGCAATTGTACTCCCGCTCCAACAGTCCCACAGTACCCCACACCAGCACAGATACATTTTATGCAAGTACTTACGAACTGCATGGCCACCCCCTGCAGCCGCTCCAGGCCGCACTCGTCCGCCAGGGCCATCAGCGGCCCCACGCTGGAGATGGCGGCCTCCAGCGCCTCCGCGTCGGTTGGACCGTTGGCGGTTGTGGTCGTTAGGGCGGCTGGCGTGGCGGTTGGCGCCGCGGCGGTTGACGAGGGCCCCGCGTCCGCCCCTGCGGCGGAGCCGCCTCTCCCAGACGCGCCTCGCGTTGTGGCTGCCCCTGCCGAGGGAGCGCTTGCAGTTGCGGGTGTTGCTGCAGCTGCTGCCGCTGCCGCTGCTATGGCCGCTCCGGTGGCCAGGAGCTCCGCCGCTAGCAGCGCCTCACACAGCTCCACTAGCCTGCGACCACCGAGAGTGTACAACCAGTACTAAGGCATAACATTTCACGAACATGCGCTCGTCCAGGCAATGGCTCAGTCCATACCAGCAACACACGGTAACCTTGGTAGCAACAGCCCCGCCTGCGGCCCTCCACCATCAAACACTGCCCGCCCCGCACCAGCCGGCCTCTCTGCTAAAATCCTTCTCCCCACCGCAGCCCCAATGCACAACGCAGCGGCCCACACATCGAGTGATGTTCCTTGTCCCGAACCGTGCGCCCTGCGCCCCACTCTGTACTTGCAGCCCAGCGCCCACCTCTTGCACCCGAAGTACAGCCCCGCATGTATTAGCTCGGGCATGAGGCTTGGCTCCACGCCCCCGGGTGGCAGTGTGTCCTGGGGGCCGCGTCGGAGCACAGCCACTTGAACACGTTCCACACCCTATCAGGGCCTAGCGCGGGGGAATCTTTGGCTGAATGTGGCAGCAGCTAGGTAAGTAGACTCCCGCGTCTGTTCTGTTCCTTAACGCCGGCACACATGCTGATACACGCGCCCCATACCCACACACACCTTGTACACGTAGTGCAGCAGGGCTTCCATGGCCTCCGGGCTACTGATCTCCGCGGGCACGGCGTAGGCTGCTGCGTCCTTGTCCCGCATGCCACTGGCGGCACGGGCCCGGAGCAGCTCGCAGCGGGCTGGGGGGCAGGCAATTGGCGTGTGGGTGCCGCGTGTTAGCTTGTACAAGGGGAGCATGTGATGCACTGTACCGTGTAGAGTGCCACTGAGGGCATGGGCTCAAAGCTGTTCGCAGCGAGCTGGGGAGAAGCGGTTGCAGGTCGCATGGCACCAAGTATATAACGGCCTTGTATGCCCGCAGGCGCAAGCCCACTTGACCCTGCTGTACACACATGCTGCAGGCATAATGAAGCGGGGTGGCATGACGCCGGGGAGCTTTTTAGGCCAGGCTGTCATGTCCCGCCAGACCCCTAACCGACGCCGTACTGGGTTTGGGTTGTGCTTTGTCTTCGTGCTCCTCGCTTG